>ERZ840057.2558-NODE-2558-length-12346-cov-3.168904_pt1 | contig 12346 bp, 9 predicted proteins | sample MGYA00519907_ERZ840057 | MGnify/ENA primary metagenome ERZ840057 (study PRJEB31850, sample SAMEA3708862) | human gut metagenome | biome: human gut; feature: human-associated habitat; material: faeces | place: China | collected 2014 ...
GCTTTTCCGTTCTCGTATCGACGGAGCTCGTCGCTTCATCAAGGATCAGGATCGGTGCCCTGGATACCGCCGCTCTCGCGATATTAAGAAGCTGTCTCTGGCCCTGGCTCAAGTTCGCGCCGTCGCTCTCCAGAACCGTGTCATAGCCCTTGGGCAAACGCCGGATAAAGCCGTCCGCATAGGCTGCCTTTGCTGCTGCAACGATCTCTTCCCGTGTGGCATCCGGTCGGCTGTAGGCGATATTTTCCGCCACCGTTCCGGTAAACAGCCAGGTCTCCTGCAAAACCATGCCGTAGCAGGCACGCAGGCTGTCCCGTGTCACTGCGGCAATATTCTGTCCGGCAATGGAAATCTCGCCGCCGTCCACATCATAAAACCGGAGCAGCAGATTAATCAGCGTCGTCTTGCCGCAGCCGGTAGGACCGACAATGGCGATGCGCTGTCCGCAGTGTACATCCAGGTTGAAATCTGTGATAAGCTTTCTGTCCGGCACATAGGAGAACTTCACATGGGACAGCTGCATGGTGCCGTCGCAGTGTTCCAGTTCCGGCAGGTGGCTGTCGTCCGACTCTGCCGGTTCGTCAATGACAGCAAACACACGCTTTGCTGATGCCACAGCATTCTGCAATTCTGCAACCACGCCGCTGATTTCATTAAACGGCTTGGTATACTGGTTAGCATAGGTGAGAAAGCTTGCCAGCTGTCCGACTGTGATGACGCCGATCAGCGGCACATTGCCGGTGGCAGCCAGTGCACCGCAGACACCTACGGCAGCGTAGATCAGCGCATTGACAAAACGTGTCACCGGGTTGGTGATAGACCCAAAGAAGGTTGCCTTTGCGCCGGTGCGCTGCAATTCTGTGTTATAGGCATCAAAGCGCTCTTCCGCACGGGTTTCATAGGTAAACGCCTTTACCACCTTCTGCGAACCGATCATCTCTTCCACCAGACCGCCCAGTGCGCCACGGGCATCCGACGACTTCAGATAAGAGGAACGGGACATCTGGGTGATCTTCGCCGCAACCAGCAGAGAGATCGGCGTAAGGATCACCACCAGAATAGTGATGCGGACATTGATGGTCAGCATAAAGATCAGCGTTCCCAGGATGGTGAAAACACCAGTGACAAACTGGGTGAACGCCTGGAGGAAACCATCGGAGATGATCTCCATGTCAGAAACCGCTCTGCCGATCAGATCGCCTCTCGCCTGTCCGTCAATGTAGCGCAGCGGCACGTGCTGCAAATGGGTGAAAAGATCACAGCGCAGGTCCCGGATGGTGTGTGCCGCCAGACGGTTGGTACACAGGGACATGAGCCACTGGAACACGGCGCTCACGGCAATGGTCAGCGCCAGAACCAGAATGATCTTCCACAGCTGCGGAAAGTTTACTTCGTGGGCTGCGACTACGCAGTCCACCGCCTTACCGATGAGAATGGGGACAAACAGAGAAAGCCCCGTTCCGATCAGTGCAAAGAACAGCATTCCGAACAGTTCCTTGCGGCACGGCTTGGTATACGATAAAATTCGCCGAATTACGGTCAGCATGACTTTCCCTCCTTACTGCATCTGGGTGCGGTAAATGTCCGCATAAACCGGGCATTGTTCCAATAGCGCATCGTGTGTGCCGTAGCCCACGCATTTGCCGTCATCCATTACCAGGATGTGGTCGGCGTGCTGAATGGATGTGGCACGCTGGGAAATCACGATCTTCGTCACGTCTCCCATTTTGGATGCCAGCTGCCGCCGCAGTTCCAGGTCGGTGGCGTAGTCCAGCGCACTCATACTGTCGTCCAGAATCAGCAGTCTGGGATGTCCCACCAGCGCACGTGCAATAGTAAGGCGCTGTTTCTGACCGCCGGACAAGCTGCGTCCGCCCTGTGTCACCTTGGTTTCCAGTCCGTTGGATGTCTGGCTGACGAACTCCCACGCCTGTGCAATACGGCAGGCGTTTTCCAGTTCATCCGCATTGGCATCCGCATCGCCCCAGCGGAGATTGTCCGCAATCGTACCGCTCACCAGAGAGGCCTTCTGCGGCACAACGCCGATCACATCCCGGAGCGATTCCAGGGTATAGCTGCGGACATCCTCGCCGTATACCCGAACCGTTCCCTCGGTGGTGTCATAAAACCGGGGAATCAGATTGGCGATAGTACTCTTACCGCTGCCCGTACCGCCGATGATGCCCAAAGTTTCACCGGCATTCAGCGTAAAGCTGATGTCCTGGATGGCAGACTCGCCGCCGCCCGGATAGGAAAATGTCACATGATCGAAAGACAGCACCGGCACATTTTCCTTGACTGCAAGCGTCTCCTTGCCGTTGGTGATATCCGGCTCTTCTGCCAGGATGTCAGACACACGCTTGGCAGATGCCGCCGCCTTGTTGAAGGAGATCAAAAGCTCTGCCATACGCACCATAGACAATGCGATCTGCGTCATATAGTTGACAAATGCGGTCAGTTCGCCCTGGGTCAGATGCCCGGTGTCTACCCGGATGCCGCCGAACCAAAGCACTGCCACGATACCCATATTCATGATAAAGAACGACGCCGGGTTCAGAATTGCGCCCACACGTCCCACAGCGATGGAGCGCTTTGCGAATACATCGCAGTCGTTCCGGTAGGATGCGATCTCCTCATCCTGCCGGGAAAAGGCACGGATGACACGCACGCCGTCCAGATTTTCCCGGGTATGCCGTGCGATGTTGTCCAGCTTGCCCTGGTTCTCGCCGTAACGTGGAATCGTCCAACAGGTCACGCTGTACAGCAGCACGCCGATCACCGGAATGGCAATCAGAAAGATAATAGAAAGTTTCAGGTCGATACGCATTGCCATGACCGCCGCACCGATAATCAAAAACGGGCAGCGTGTTGCAAGACGGATCATCATATTCAGACCGCTCTGCACGGTGTTGGTGTCGCTGGTGATACGTGTAATCAGCGATGCCGTTCCGATGCGGTCTACGGCGCTGTGCGACAGCGTGTTCACATGGCGGTACAATGCACGCCGCAGCGCCGTACCGAATCCATAGGCACACTTGGACGCATAATACTGACAGATCAGCGCAAATGCCAGTCCGCACGCCGCCAGCACAAACATGGCGCCGCCCATTTTCCAGATATATCCGGCATCCCGGTTGGCAATACCCACGTCGATCATCTTCGCTGTTACCAGCGGTACGATCAGCTCAAAGATCGCCTCCAGCAGCTTGAATACCGGACCGAGAATACACTCTTTCCAGTACCCTTTCATGTACGGGAGCAGGCGTTTGACACTGCCCGGCTTTTTTTGTTTCATAGAACCTCTCCTTGTTTCCAACAGATTCGCACATCACTGTGCAACATTTTCTATTATACCCTATCTTTCCAGAAAATGCAAGCCGGCATTTGCTACATTTTCGTTATTCCCAGGATAACATACGCCCGGCAGAACAAATTTTCCCATTTTTTCTGTTGTCTGCATAAAAAAATTCCTCCGGCGCAAACTAGCATCGGAGGTGGTTTGCATGAAAACCCAGACAAAACCGAAATCCAAATTCCGTGGATTTTACACAGCACTTGCCCTGAGCCTGGTCATGATCGGCGCAGCCTGTGTCTTTGCGTACCGTCAGACCAGCCAGACCCTGGAACAGAATCTCAACTCGCTGAGCGAACAGATGGAAGTGACGACCACTGCTACCCTGCCGTATGAGGCACCGGTGGTCGGCGTGCAGACAGACGTTGCAATGGAGACAGAGACAACAGTCACTGCAACGTCTGCTACAGAAGAGACCGCTGCCCCGGAGACCACACCGGAAACGACTGCACCGGAGACAGAACCGGAAGAAACACCCATGCACCAGCTGACACCGCCGCTGTCGGATTTTTCCATTCTCAACCCCTTCAGCGACGGCGAGCTGGTGAAATCCGAGACCACCGGTACATGGCAGACACACAACGGCGTTGACCTCAGCTGTGCCGCCGGTTCTGATGTTTTCGCCATCGACACGGGAACGGTCAGCGAAGTGTGCAGCGATGCCCTGTGGGGCTATACAGTCACCATCGACCATGACAACGGCATCACCAGCCGCTACTGCGGTCTGGACGGCACGCTGGAAGTCCGGGAAGGCGACACCGTGCAAACCGGACAAAAGCTGGGCGTGACCGGCGCAAATCCCGACCTGGAAAGTGCAGCCGAACCGCATCTGCACCTGGAAGTGAAAAAAGGCGGCGCCTATGTAGACCCGACAGCATACTTTGGATAACGACAAAACGGGACGATGTTTCCACCGTCCCGTTTACATATATTATGACGCTTGTACAGCACGCTCTTCCGGCAGATACCAGTAGGAGTGAAAGCCATAGAGATACGTTTTCGCTCCCTTTGGCATCTGTATCAGCGCATTGATAATATTATAATAGTCCCCGATGCCCATAGGAATGGAAGTTGCGCCCAGCACGCCCAGGAATCCCAGCTGCGGAAAAATCAGATACAGCAGGAACGGCACAAATCCAAACACCAGATTCGGCATCAGACTCATCACGACAAAACGGCTCTTGCTCATTTTCTCCGGAGCGACCACGAACAGCATTCCGTTTTTCAGATTGGTGTAGATGTACGCCTCTTTCCGGCAGCAAATGGCGTGGATGAACTCGTGTGGGATCAGACAGGCAAGTGCAACCAGAATACCTGCCCAATATACGTAAAAATGTTCCATTATCGCATCAAAGCCGCCACGGAGCAGCACAATGGCATACGTCACCGCCAAAAGTGGAACGGAAAGCAAATTCAAAATCAGCCCCAACTTTTTGATGTCGTCAATTTCTTTGAATTTCACTGCATTGGGCTTGTGTTCTCCGTGAGGCAAACTATCCTCGTTGCCGTCAAATTTGCCTTTCCAGGTGATTTTCATGTGTACATTTCCTCCATATTAGTTATAATTCCGGAACTGCTCCGGCACTGCCGTTTCAAACAGTTCCCGAATCTTCTCCATGCTCCACACCTGGTAAGACGGACCGGTGCTGGACGAGCAGTACGGCAGTCCATGCTGCGACGCCAGTTCATCCGTATACATACTGTAGGGATACAGCCGCAGGTTGGATTCTCTGCCGTCGTCAAACTGGGTGATGACCGGCGACACCTTGACATCTTCAATGGTGACTGAACCATCTGCCTTCGCCACAATGTTAAAGTCTGCCAGTTCTCCGATCAGATTCATGTTGTCCGTCTGGGCAGAAATGAAATTTCCCAGCGAGTAGAACACAAAGCCCTGGGTGCCGTCCGGACGGGTCAGATATTCCATGGTCTGTCCCACGTGCGAATGCGTCCCGATAATCACATCTCCGCCCCAGTCGATGATCTTCTGCGCCAGCGCTTTGACGCCGTCTGTCACATTAAATGTATCCTCTGCGCCCCAGTGACAGGTAACGACCACCACGTCTGCAATCTCCTTGGCTGCGGCGATCTGCTGCTGAATCAGATCCTCCTGGGAAGTGTAGATGATTTCCAGCTCTGAGTTATCCGGCAGCGAGTAGCCGTTGGTGTTCTCCGTATAGCTGAGAAACGCCACCGTTTTCCCGTTGAATTCCTTGGTACGGATGTTCTGCATATCCACATAATCCCGGTACACGCCACAGGTCAGCAGGTCGGGATACTGCTGCATTTTCTGATCCCAGTAGTTGAGACAGCTGTTCAAGCCGCTTTCGCCCTTGTCCAGCAGGTGGTTGTTGCACATGGTGATGACGTTGAACCCCATGCCGACCACAGCGTCACCCAGTTCTGTAGGCGAGTTGAAGTTGAAGTTTGAGCCGGAAACTTCGAAACCATCTCCGCAGATCAGCGTTTCCTGGTTGATGATATTCAGATCGCCGTTGATAAGCGGCTTGATATTGTCGTAGCAGTAATCGAAATTGTAGCTTGTTCCGTCCTGGGAATGCGCCTGGGCGCTCTGATAGACGCACTGCTGCACCAGGTTGTCTCCCACGGCGACCACGTGAATGGAAGTGTCTCCGTTGGCATCTGTGTTCGAATCCGCCTCACTGTCGGCACTGCTGTCTGCCGGTGCATCTGTGCCGCTGTCTGAAACCGGTGCATTCGCCGGAACTGCTGCGCTGTCATTGATCTGGCTGGTCTTGCCGCACCCGGATACGGCACTGAGCAGTGCCAGACCGATCAGAAGTGCGGTTGTCCTTTTCCCAGACAAAAAAATCTGTGTTTTCATGAAAACGTCCTTTCTTCGACATAATCTCCCGTCCATTATACCACATCTCCGATAAAAAAGCAATCTGTTTTGCATCTTTTTTTGCAAAGGCGGCATACTGAAAAGAGAATAAGCCCTGTACAAGGAGGAAATCTCATGGAACAAAACCAAACGGAACAGCTGCTGCGTCAGCCCATTGCCCCAAAGTTAACCCAGAACTTGGAACAGATACGCACCATTGCCGAAGGGTCATCCGACCTGCTGGTCAACGAGTTTGTCCTCAGCGGACTGCCGGCGGCACTGCTCTGCTGTGAGGGAATGCTGGCGACTTCCATCATCACCGAGCTGATCCTCAACCCCATCACGAAAATCGCTCTGGAATGCCCTACTGCCGCAAATGTCTTTGCCTACATTCAAAATCACCAGCTCTATTCCACCGACCGGGCAGAGGCAAAAACATATGCCGACCTCTTCCGGTTTCTCAACTCCGGTTTCGCCGTTCTGGTGCTGGAGGGCGCATCTTCTGCGCTGGTATTCGGGATACAGGGCTATGACAAGCGTTCTGTCAGCGAGCCGTCCGGCGAGGACAATGTAATGGGCGCAAAGGACGGCTTTATTGAGGTTGTCCGAGTGAATATGTCCCTCCTGCGCCGACGGATGAAAACGCCGCAGCTCAAGCTGGAACTGTTCGTCAAAGGTACGAAGAGCCAGACCGACCTTTGTCTCTGCTATATGGCAGACCGTGTGCCGAAACAGCTGATTCGGGAAATCAAGGCACGGCTGGACGAGATGGAACTGGAATCCATCCTTTCTTCCGGCTATCTCCAACCGTTTCTGGAAAACCGCCGCAGCTGCCTTTTTGACACGGTAGGAACGACCCAGCGCCCGGACGTGCTTTGTGCCAAGATGCTGGAAGGCAGAGTCGGACTGCTCATTGAAGGCACGCCCTTTGCCCTGGTAATTCCCAAGCTGTTCTGTGAAAGCTTTCAGACCATGGACGACTACTGCTACCGCCCGGCATATGCCACGTTGGTGCGCTGGATCAAATACGCCGCCTTTCTGGTGGCTATTCTGCTGCCGGCACTGTACGTTGCCATTGCCCTGCACCATCCGGAACTGCTGAACCGTACCCTGCTGCTGATCCTCGCCGAGGCAGAAGAAAACGCACCTATTTCACTGACCGCCGAAGCAATCGGTGTGCTGCTGGTCTACGAGATCATACGAGAGGCAGGGCTGCGTCTGCCAAAGGCGGTAGGCGGTGCTGTCAGTATTGTTGCCGGGCTGATTATCGGGGATGCCGCCGTCTCCTCCGGACTCATCAGCACGCCCATGCTCACCGTCACTGCCATCGCCGTCATTGCCGGTTTTGTCGTGCCGGATCTGGCACAGAGCATTACTCTGCTCCGGCTGGCGTTTCTGCTGACCGCCGGCGTGCTGGGATTGTTCGGCATCAGCCTTTTGGGCGCTGTGGTGCTTTTCAATCTCTGTGCCGGCGAAAGCTTTGGATTTCCCATCACTGCGCCCTTTGCGCCGCTGTACCGCAAGGGATTCCGGGACACGCTGACACGAGTCAGCTTTCGGAAGATGCAGTCCGGCAATTTCACTGTGGAGGAATATTATGAATAGACTCCGTTCCAATCAAATCTTTGCCATCCTGCTGGTGAGTGCCGCCTTTCCCCTGCTTTGCCGCACAGACGCTTTCACCATCGAGGGCATTTTCGGCGCAGCTATTGCGGCGGTGGTGCAGCTGCTGCTTTGCCTGCCTATGCTGCGGCTGTATCACACCAGCTTTTCCTTTTGCGATTACGCCCGAAAGCACCGCATCCTGCCCCTTTTCTTTCTGGCGTATCTGCTCATACAAGGCGGCATCTCCTTTGTCCGCCTCCAGTCCACGTCACAGGACATTGCGCTGCCCTTTTCCGGAAAATTCCTGGCGGCGGCTCTGATTGCCCTGGTCTGCCTGTACACCGTTTCACTGGGCATCCAGGCGCTGGCACGGAGCAGCACTGTGATCCTGGGAATCCTGATTCTCACATTGATTCTCATGTGCATTGGTGCGATTCCGCAGGCAGAACCGCAGAACCTTTCCCTTTCGCCGGACGACACCATCTGGCGCGGCTTTCTGCACAGCATGATCCATGCGGACGAACTGCCGCTGCTGTTTCTGCTGCTGGATTTCACCGAAAAAAAACAATTCCGACGTATCATCCCCATCTGGGCAGGAAAGTTTCTGATGGGTGCATACCTTCCGTCCTCGGTATGGCAGTCCTGGGCAGCCGCATGGCACACGCAGACCATCCTTTTTTCGCTATCGTGTCCGTCTCTCAGCCGCTCAGCACCCAGCGTGCCGACGCTATTTATCTGCTGGTATTCGTGATGCTCTGCGTCCTGCGCATTACCCTGTTCACCGTCCTGGCGGCGCATTTGCTGCGGCTGTGTTTCCCGAAACTGCGCTATACCAGTACCGTTTGCCTGCTACTGATGCTAGGCATCTCCTGGGGCGCATCTGCTGTCACAGTTCCCGATTTTGTCTCTCTGGCATTCCTGGGCATCCTGGTACTGCTGATCCCTGGACTGCTCCTGTTTCTTCCGGAAAGGAGGCGGCAAGCCACATGAAAAAGCGATTTCTCTTGCTCTTTTGCACTGCCGTTTTGCTGTGCGGCAGCGGCTGTACAGCCACCCAGGTACGTGACCGGGCGTATTTACAGGCAATGGAACTGCAAACGCCCCAGACGCCAACGGTACAGCTCCACGATTTTCACACGGAGAAAACCGCCGTCTCCGGGGACGGTGCAACGCTTGCAGATGCCATCACAAATGCCGCTGTCCCTGCCGGAAAAGACCTGTTTCTGGGGCATCTGGAACTGATTGCATACCAGGACCCGGCATACGGTGCACAGCTGGATCAGCTGATGAGCGACTACCGCCTTTCCCCTGCCTGCAAGATCGTCGGACTGCCCGACGGCACAACATTGGCAGAAACAGACACCTCCGAGCTGACCCAACAGCTGCGCCAGGCAGAGACAAAGGGAATGCTGCCGGAGACGGATTTGTTTACCATTCTCCGGGAATGGGACAGCGCATCCGGAACAGCACTCCTGCCGCTGGTGACAGCAGACGGCTTTTCCGCCGCTGTTGTCACGAAAGAAAAGGTAGTCATGGCGTTGTCCGAAGATGCCATCGCCGGACTCTGCTGGCTCCGTGGGGACAATTTTCCCGGACAAATCACCGCATCCGGCGGCGAAGCATTTCACGTTACTTCCGCCAGGACGCAGCTTTCCGCAGAAGAGAAACAAGACCGCATCCGGGTCACGGCAGCGGTCACACTCCACGGCAGCGGCGATTCCGATGCGGCTGCTGAAGAAATCGAACGTGTCTGCCGGGCAGCCTTTCAGGAAACTGTCTCAGAACATCACGCCGATGTCATCGACCTGGAGGCTTGTCTGTGGAGTCAATGCTATGATTTCATGGCGGAACAGGACTGGGATTCTGCCGCAGATCTGCTGGATTTTGAAGTACTTGTCAAGTGAGTCTCCTGCCTATCATACAAAAAGGACGTTTCCGGTTTGTCGGAAACGTCCTTCTTTATGCAATCACGCAATTATTTTTTATGCCAGAAAATATTCGCTTACTTTGCAGCCTTCTTGATGCGCTCTTCCAGCTTATCCAGCTGTTCGTACAGAGCAGCCGGAATGTTGCCGCCCTTAGCCTTGATGTCTTCATCATAGTATCTGCGCATTTCAGTGATTTCAGCTTCCCACTTATCCATATCCAGCTTCAGCAGATCTGCGATATCGTCGGAAGTGAACTGCTTGCCCTCGTATACCAGACCGTCAACGTTGATGTCCTCAGCCTTCGGCTCGAAACCGATCGGAGTTTCAACAGCGTCTACAGTGCCTTCGCAGCGCTTGATGATCCAGTCCAGAACACGCATATTGTCGCCAAAGCCCGGCCACAGGAAGTTGCCTTCATCGTCGGTCTTGAACCAGTTTACGTTGAAGATCTTCGGAGCCTTGTCGCCCAGCTTTTCGCCCATTTCCAGCCAGTGTGCCCAGTAGTCACCTACGTTGTAACCAATGAACGGCTTCATAGCCATCGGGTCGTGACGCAGAACGCCGACTGCACCGACAGCAGCTGCGGTTGTTTCAGAAGAAACAGCAGAACCCATATAGGTGCCGTGTGTCCAGTCGAAGGACTGATATACCAGCGGAGTGGTGGATGCACGACGACCGCCGAAGATGATAGCGGAGATCGGTACACCTTCCGGATTGTTGAATTCCGGAGACAGGCACGGGCAGTTCTTTGCCGGAGAAGTAAATCTGGAGTTCGGATGAGCCAGCTTACCGCCTTCAGCGATGAATTCCGGACCATTTACCTTCTTGCCGGTCCACTCAGTTGCGTCAACCGGCGGATTCTTATCCAGCTTTTCCCACCAAACAGTGTTATCTGTGTTGTTCAGAGCAACGTTGGTGAAGATGGTGCCGGACTTTGTGCAAGCCAGTGCGTTCGGGTTGGAATGCTCGTTGGTACCCGGTGCAACACCGAAGAAACCGTTCTCCGGGTTGATCGCATACAGTCTGCCGTCCTTGCCCGGCTTCATCCAAGCGATATCGTCGCCGACTGTGAATACCTTGTAGCCATCCTTCTTGTAGCCCTCCGGCGGAATCAGCATAGCCAGGTTGGTCTTACCGCAGGCAGACGGGAATGCAGCTGTGATATACTTGGTCTCGCCGTTCGGCTTCTGAACGCCCAGGATCAGCATATGCTCAGCCATCCAGCCTTCGTTCTTGCCCTGGAAGGAAGCGATACGCAGAGCGAAGCACTTCTTGCCCAGCAGAACGTTTCCGCCGTAAGCAGAGTTGATGGACCAGATCGTGTTTTCTTCCGGGAACTGAACGATATAACGCTTTTCCGGATCAACGTCTGCCTTGGAGTGCAGACCACGAACGAAGTCGTTGGAGGTGTCACCCAGGTTTTCAAATGCCTGTGCGCCCATACGAGTCATGATGTTCATGTTCAGAACAACATAGATGGAGTCAGTCAGCTCAACGCCAACCTTAGCCAGCGGAGAACCGATCGGTCCCATAGAATACGGGATAACATACATGGTTCTGCCCTTCATTACGCCGTCATACAGCGGAATGAGCTTCGCCTTCATCTCTTCCGGATCCATCCAGTTGTTGGTCGGGCCAGCGCCTTCCTTTGTCTTGGAGCAGATAAAGGTACGGTCTTCTACACGAGCAACGTCGTTCGGAAGTGTGCGGTGGTACAGACAGCCCGGCAGCTTATCCGGGTTCAGCTTGTACATCTTGTCACGGTTGCCTTCCGGCAGAGAAGTAACTTCTTCTGTCAGTGCATCCAGCTGTTCTTTAGAGCCGTCGATCCATACGACCTGATCCGGCTTTGTCAGAGCGACCATTTCGTCGACCCACTGCAGTACATTTTTGTTCTTAGTCAATGCCATTGGTACTACCTCCTGAAAATTTGCAGCAATCTCATTGCCTGCTTTCTTTGAGGAATTTTTTTCAAAATTCCCCATTACATTTATTATACCCAAATTCAGATGTCATGTCAAGCAGTTTCTGCAAAAACCCACTAATTTTCAAATTCAGTTCACGAAACGGAATCATATGTTTTTGACTCGTGGACAGTCTCTGTGGTGTGTGTCGGGAAATATCCTTCGTCCGGTTTCCCCTGCGGCTTTGTCCCGGAGGCATTCTGTCTGCAATCACTTTTTTTACAAATCGCTTTGACTTTACATTGCAGCCGCTTTATGTTATAATAGTATCACCAAATCACAAGGAGAACTTTCATGCAGACAATACAAACCGCATTCACCCTGGGAAAAACCGTTCTGCCCCGCACCGCCGTGCTGGCGCCTATGGCAGGCGTTGCCGACCGTGCCTACCGCCTGCTCTGCCGCAGTTTCGGCGCAGCGGCAACCGTCAGCGAAATGGTTTCCGTCAAAGGGCTGTGCTATGGAGACAAAGGTTCCGCCGGACTCTGCACCATAACAGAACCGGAGCGTCCCATGGGGTTACAGCTGTTCGGCAGCGAACCGGAATTCGTGGGAAAAGCCGCCGCACTGGTACAGCAGTACGACCCGGACTGGATCGACATCAACATGGGCTGTCCTGCCCCCAAGATCGTCTCGGGCGGGGCGGGCAGCA
>ERZ840057.2560-NODE-2560-length-12327-cov-3.149038_pt1 | contig 12327 bp, 6 predicted proteins | sample MGYA00519907_ERZ840057 | MGnify/ENA primary metagenome ERZ840057 (study PRJEB31850, sample SAMEA3708862) | human gut metagenome | biome: human gut; feature: human-associated habitat; material: faeces | place: China | collected 2014 ...
CTACGGTGTGGATATACTACACGTTTTCGACCACGAGGGACTTTATCCTTATACCTCAAAACCGCATACCTCTATTCTTGTAAAACTCTTCCAACAGGAAAAGCCGCAAATATGCCTTATGGGCGCAACGGTAATAGGCCGAGACCTAGGGCCGCGCGTTTCTTCAAGCTGCAAGAGCGGTCTTACGGCCGACTGCACGGCTCTGGAAATAGGCGACTATGAGGACAAGAAAAACGGAAAGACCTACAAGAACCTCCTTTACCAGATACGTCCCGCTTTCGGCGGAAACATCGTTGCCACAATCGTTAACCCCGACCACCGTCCCCAGATGGCTACCGTTCGTAGCGGCGTGATGAAATCGGAGAAGTTGGACGACAATTACAAAGGCAACGTAATTTACGAAAACGTTGAAGATTTCGTGCCCGAAAGCGACTATGTGGTAAAAGTATTGGAACGTCATGTAGAGCGCGCCAAGAACAACCTCAAGGGGGCTTCCATAATTGTTTCCGGCGGCTACGGAGTAGGAAGCGCAGAAGGTTTCAAACTTCTTTACGAATTCGCAGAAGAAATCCATGCTGAGGTAGGCGCAAGCCGTGCTGCCGTAGACGCAGGCTTTTGCCCTTCCGACTTGCAGATAGGCCAGACAGGCGTAACTGTTCGCCCCAAAGTGTATATCGCATGCGGCATTTCGGGTGCCATACAACACGTAGCGGGAATGAAAGAGAGCGGAATCGTAATCTCTATAAACACCGACCCGGACGCTCCTATCAACTCCATAGCAGACTACGTTATAATAGGAGCCGTAGAGGATGTCATTCCAAAAATGATTAAGTACTACAAAGAAAACAGTAAGTAAACAGGGGACATCAGTCCTTTTTCAGAAAATAAGTAATAAAGCAATGGCAAATTTCTATTCAGATAAGCCGGAACTGAAGTTCCATTTGGAAAACGATCTGATGAAACGTATCGTGGAATTGCGCGAAGGCGATTTTTCCGATCGTGAAACTTACGATTATGCACCCGTTGATTACAACGACGCCATAGACAACTACAACCGCGTGCTCTCTATCGTTGGCGACATTACGGCAAACATCGTTGCCCCCAACGCCGAGGGCGTGGACGCCGAAGGTCCCCATCACAAGGACGGACGTGTTGAATACGCTTCAGGAACAAAAGAGAACCTTGCGGCCATGGTTGCTGCCGGAATGAACGGTATGACAATGCCCCGCCGTTACAACGGTTTGAACTTCCCCATTACTCCTTACACGATGTGCGCTGAAATCGTCGCTGCCGGTGACGCAGGCTTCGGCAACATCTGGAGCTTGCAGGACTGCATTGAAACTCTTTACGAGTTCGGTAATGAAGACCAGCGCCAGCGTTTCATTCCGCGCGTATGCGAAGGAGAGACCATGTCGATGGACCTTACCGAGCCCGACGCAGGCAGTGACCTGCAGAGCGTAATGCTGCGCGCAACATATTCCGAAAAAGACGGTTGCTGGCTTCTCAACGGTGTGAAACGCTTCATCACCAACGGCGACGCCGACATTCACCTCGTGCTCGCACGTTCCGAGGAAGGCACACACGACGGCCGCGGCCTCTCAATGTTCATTTACGACAAACGCCAGGGCGGAGTAAATGTGCGCCGCATAGAAAACAAACTCGGTATCCACGGCTCACCCACGTGCGAGCTCACATACAAGAACGCACACGCAGAGCTTTGCGGCGAACGTCGTTTAGGCCTTATTAAATATGTGATGGCCCTTATGAACGGCGCACGCTTGGGCATAGCAGCACAGAGCGTCGGCCTGAGTCAGGCTGCATACAATGAAGCTCTTGCCTATGCAACCGACCGCCGCCAGTTCGGCAAAGCCATTATCGACATGGCTCCCGTGTACGACATGCTCGCTACGATAAAGGCAAAACTCGACGCAGGACGTGCACTTCTTTACGAAACATCGCGTTACGTTGACATATACAAGAGCCTTGACGACATAGCACGTTCGCGCAAGCTCACTCCCGAGGAACGCCAGGAGCAGAAAAAATACGCACGCCTGGCCGACAGCTTCACTCCGCTTGCCAAGGGTATGAACTCCGAGTATGCCAACCAGAATGCCTACGACTGCATACAGGTTCACGGAGGTTCGGGCTTCATGCTCGAATATGCTTGCCAGCGAATCTACCGCGACGCACGTATCACCAGCATTTACGAAGGCACAACCCAGTTGCAGACCGTTGCAGCGATAAGATACGTAACCAACGGCACATACCTTAACACTATACGCGAGTTCGAAGCTCTCGACACCTGCGAGAAATATGCTTCAATCAAAGCACGCATACACGCAATGGCCAACACATACGAGGCTGCCGTAGCAAAAACACGCGAGCAGGGCGACCAGGAATACCTCGACCTCGTTTCGCGCCGCCTCATGGAAATGGCTGCCGACATAATCATGGCACAGCTCCTGCTGCGCGACACATGCAAAGCCCCGGAACTGTTCGAAAAGAGCCTCAATGTATATGTAAACTACGTTGAAGCCGAGGTAGCAAAGCACGCTGCATACATTGCAAACGTTACTCCTGCCGACATCGACAACTACAAGCAGGCGCCGGCAAAAGAAGAGTAACAAACTCACATACCCGTAAAAGAAAAGCCGCATTCGCATGAATGCGGCTTTTTTCGTGCCATACACACCGCGAAGCAAGGGAATGCAACGCGCCGTGACGGTTTTTGTCTGCCTTTTTCGGGAGAGTTTTCACGCCTCTCTGAGCAAATAAAAAATACAAGGCACATAATTCAAAATATGTCTGACCTATTTCAAAATATCTCAGACATATTTCAGCCCGCATTACAAAAGGCTTTTGCGACCGGTAAAATAGCCCCCTGATTTTTTTCAAAAGTTTTCGCTTTCCGGAACTTCGTTTTGTGCACGTACCAAATGCGCGCTGCCACGTCCGAAATCTGCTGTCTTTTCTGCCATACGCAAGATTTATTTAACTTTGCAAACCAAACAAGCCGCTATAAGACATGAACATCCCCGAAGATTTTTCCGTTCAAATGCGCAAAGCCATTGGAAACGACGAATACATGCGCCTTGAATCGGCTCTCGACGGCGAGCCCGAAGTAAGCGTGCGCATAAACGAGGCAAAATGCTCCAGTCGCCCCGGACTGCTGGACCTTGCAGGTGCGGAACGTGTGCCATGGTCGCGGGCCGGGTTTTACCTGAAAAGCCGCCCGAAGTTTACATTCGACCCCTTGCTACATGCTGGAATGTATTACGTTGAGGAACCTTCTTCGATGTTCGTGGAGCAGGCATTCACGACAGCCAAAAGCATGCTTCCGCTGCACCGTGTGCTCGACCTTTGTGCCGCGCCGGGAGGAAAATCCACCCTTCTGCGCGGTTTGATGGAAAAAGGCGACCTGCTGGTATCTAACGAGCCTGTTGCCAAGCGTACCGCAATACTTTCGGAAAACATGACTAAGTGGGGAGACCCGGATGTAGCCGTTACCTGCAATTATCCCGAAGCATTTGCCGGCCTTGAAGGCTACTTCGACCTGATACTGGCCGATGTGCCGTGCTCGGGCGAGGGCATGTTCCGAAAAGACATGCAAGCCCGCGAAGAATGGAGCGCAAAGGCCGTAGAGAACTGCGCCATGCGCCAGCGCGAAATAATAAGCAGCGTATGGAATGCCCTGCGCGGCGGCGGATTCCTCATTTACAGTACCTGCACTTTCAACCGCCACGAGGACGAGGACAATGTGCAATGGATTGCCGAAACACTCGGTGCCGAGATTGTACAGGTAAAGACGCAAGACAGTTGGAATATATCCGGCGACATGGCAGGCGGCAACGCCGATGTGTACCACTTTTTCCCCCACCGCACACGCGGCGAGGGATTTTTCCTTGCACTGCTGCGCAAAAAAGCAGAGGAATGCCCCGCTGCCGACAACTTGAAAAAAATAGTCTGCCGTAACAAACCCGAAGTCAACGGCGATTTTGCACATTTCCTTAGAAACAGCGAAGATTTCGGGTTTTATGCCGAAGATTCTACCATTTACGCGCGCCGTAACGAACTTTGCGGCGACTTTGCCTTACTGCAACAGCATTTAAACGTCGTTACCGCCGGAATACCGGTGGCGACCGAAAAGCAAGGCAAACGAAATTTCGGAAAAGACGGACGCAACAAAAAGAAGAACACGGGAAACTATACGGATTTTACACCGGCACAAGGCCTGGCTATGAGTACGGAACTTGATTGCAAGGCATTCGAACAGGTTGAAACCGACTATGCCAATGCCATAAAATACTTGCGCGGCGAGACCCTAACCCCCGAACGCCAATATCAGCGCGGGTATGTGCTTGTAACCTATCGCGGCGTGCCGCTCGGATTCGCGAACAACGTCGGAACGCGACTCAACAACGCTTACCCGCAAGCATGGCGCATACGAAGCACTTATGCGCCCGATTCCCCGCCAGTGCTTGATTTGTAAACAAACACACGCACGTATTCTACGCCGTAAAGGCGCCTTGAGCGGGAAGGTTTAAAACGACATTGTGTTTGTTCCGCACACAAGTGGATACGAGCGGCCCTCTACTGAGACTTCTCCCGTCGTTCCTTCGGGTATGGATACCGTAAGTACCACCTTTCCGTTCTCGCGTTTCCAGCTGCTCGACACAAGTCCCATTACCGAGCGGTACTCGCCTTTTGCCCAATCGAGGTCTTTCACAAAATGCGGGGTAATCCGTATATGCCTGAACCCAGGTTTGTTGACATCAAAATTTATTCCCGCAAGGTTGTTCATCATCCAGGCCGAAATATCTCCCATAAACACATGGTTAAGCGAAGCGTCGGCAAAGTTCGGCTTCAACGTCCATGTTTCGGCCAGAGTTGTATATCCTTTTGTCTCTACCCAATATCCCCACGAAGGAGCTTCCGTTTTGGTTGCCATTTTCATAACGTCTTCAACGTAGCCGTAGCGTGTAAGCATTGCGGGAACTGTTTTGCTGCCTATCAGGCCGAAATCGAGGAAATAATTGTTTGCCGCAACAATTTCGTGCAGCCGTGCCGCAACATCTTTTTCCCTTCCTTCGGGCACAAGCCCGAGGTAAAGTGCGAGCGCCTGCGCGGCCTGCGTTCCTTCGGCGTATGCTGCCGTTTCGGGATTGAAGAACTTGGCGTTTATGCGGCTTTTCAGTTCTGCGGCCTTGCGTTCGAACGGTGCAGCGTCCTTGCCCAGCAACGCGGCAAAGCGTGCCATTAGCTTGTAGTCGAGATAATAATAAGCCGTCGAAGTATATTCGTTGTTTGTCTGTGCTTTCCAGAACACCCAGTCGCTCAGGCCGAAAGTCAGGAAGCCGTCTTTTTCTTTCGTCTTCAGGTAATCGAGGTAACGCAACATGCTGGGATAAAGTTTCTCTATGCTGCGTTTCTCGCCATAATAGTCGTAAAGGGCGTTAGGTATGATAAACATCACGGCGTCCCACACCGGGCCGGGGAACTCGCCGTAACCCCAACCGCTGGAAGGTATTATTCCGGCTATGTCTCCTATGCCTTCGCGCTGGTTGTCGATAATGTCGTCCATCCATTTCTCATAAAAAGTAATTCCGTCGAAACCGAGCAGTCCGAGGTCTACAGCCACATGCGCGTCTGCGGTCCATCCGTTTTTCTCGCGCTGCGGGCAGTCGGTAGGAATGCTGTGCAGGTTGCTGCGATAGGACTGCATGGTGGCATTCCAAATCTTGTTAAGCAATGTATTGGAGCATTCGAAATTGCCTGCCGGCTCTATGTCCGTATGCATGAACAAAGCGGTGAGGCTCTCGGTTGTGAGCGTAACAGGTTTGGAACAAATCACTTCGACGTGCTGGAAACCATGATACGAAAAGGACGGGACATAAACCTCCTCCTCGCCGTTTCCGCGCAGGGTGTACTCGTCGGTCTGCAGTATCTCTCCTTTTTTCACCGGACGGTAATAAATATTGATGTTTCCCTGTTCGAGCCGTCCGTTTTCTTTCAAAAGCTCGCCATGCTTAAGCGTGATATGCGTGCCGGCTTCGCCTTTTACTCTCAGGCGGCACAAGCCGGACATGTTTTTTGCAAACGAAAAGACATATACGCTGTCGCCGAATGCTTTCATGCTCACAGGCCGCAACTCTTCCGTAATCCTTATACCGGGCATTTGCTGCGCGGCAAGCAGGGGCGCGGGTGCTTCGGTTACCGTAGCGGCCTGCCAACGGCTGTCGTCGAACGACGGTTCTTTCCACCCCTTCTCTTCAAGACGTGCGTCGAAACGGTCGCCGCTATATATGTTATTGTACGTATATGGTCCGGTAGAGGTTTTCCATGTTCCGTCGGAGCATATTGTTGCGACGGAACCGTCGGTATATGTGATACGCAACTCGCACAGCATGCGCGGGCGGTTGCGCCAACGTGCCTCATGGAAATTCCACACCGCCACAGACTGCTCGTTATACCAGCCATTGCCGAGTACTACGGCCACGGCGTTGTCGCCTGTTTGGAGCAACTGGGTAACGTCGTGCGTTACGTAGAGTATACGCTTGTCGAAATGCGTGTATCCAGGGTCAAGGTAGTTTGTCCCTACCCGTTTGCCGTTTATGAAACACTCGTAATAGCCCGCTGCAGCTATGTAAAGACGGGCGTCGGCCACTTTTCCGGCCGCCTTGAACTGTTTACGGAACAGCGGTGCTGGCTCATATTCCTTGTCATGGTTGTCGGTAATCCATTTTGCCGACCAATCGCTGCCGCCCAGCTTGCCTGTTTCAAAAAATGCGGTTTCTGAAGTCTTTGTACGTTTTCCCGATTCATCCCACGCCGTCACGTTCCAATAGTAACGGGTATGCGGACGTATGGCCATAGTTTTGTCATAGGCATTGAGTTTACCGGGGTTGGTGCCTATCCTTATTTCATACTTCGAAGGCATGAAACTCTTGTTGTTACCCGAATATTCCCACGTGAAACGCGGTTCGTCCGTGCCAAGTCCTATTGGATTATTCAAATATTCGGTGCGCAGATTTGTAGGGACTACCGATTTGTTGCCGGTGGCGCAACCCGTAAGAAGCACAGCCGCCAAGGCTGCCTGAAAGAAATAAGGTTTATACGACATATCAGAAAACCGTATTTTAATGTTTCAAAAGAGATACTGTTTATTTTATACAAAAATAAAATATTTGGACGAATCGGCAAACATGCAAGGTTATTTTCTGCCCGCCTCCGCAAGAACGACATAATGAAGAAAAACACGAATGCAGACAACGGGAACAAGCAAAAACCGTAGCCGGAAAAGAAAACTTTGCGACAGTTTTTGCAGACAACCTTACTTCCTTTATCCATGGGCTTTCGACGAAGGCAAAAATATGTCTGACCTATTTCAAAATATCTCAGACATATTTTGAATTATGTGCCTTGTATTTTTTCTTTGCTCCGAGAGGGGGTGAAAACTCTCCCGAAAAAGACAGACAAATAATGATAGCGGAAATATTACTCAAATCCGCCGGTTCGGTTACAGTAAAAAAACAAGTGCCGGCAAGAGGACGTTGCCGGCACTTGTTTGGTGTGTTCCGCCGCAGCATTTATGCTTAACGGCGTTTTTTCTTGCTGTTGCTCAAATCGAGCACACGCACGTTGCGGAACTTAATGCCCGGGCCGTGGCCGCAGAAGCTGATGTAGCCGTCCTTGTTGAACAGTCCCGGATGGTTCTTGTGGTCAACCGTATATGGGTTGTAGTCCGAACCGTCGGGCGCAACGTTATGTCCCTTGCAGGCTTCGCGTATGTTTCCGTCGAGTATTACCTCGCCGTTCACGGTAACCGTGATGTGGTCGCCCACAACGCGGATTTCCTCTGAGTTCCATGTACCCGTCTCGCCAAACTTAACGCGTTTCGGAACGATAATACCGTAAACAGCTCCGTGCTGCTGATAGTCGTGCAAGTCGGCATAGATAGGATCGTCGTGGTCGAGTATCTGTATCTCCATACCGTCGTATGCGGCGTCGGTTCCTATGTTAGTGCGCACGCCGATACCGTTGTTCATGCCGGGCTGTGCAAAGCAGAAATCAAAACGGAACACGAAATCGCGGTACTTCTTGTTCGTATAGAGGTTGCCGCTTCCGCCCCAAGCTGCGGTTACGATGATTTCGCCGTTCTCGGTGGTGTAGTTGGTCTTGTTGCCCTGCCATTTTTCGAGCGAGCGGCCGTCGAACAATACTTCGAAGCCTTCTTTTTCCTCTTCGGGCGAGAGTTTGAACACAGGTGTAGAGGGAAGTTCGTTGATTAAGAGGTCGCGTATCTGCAACTCGCCCTCGTTTACGGCCACTTCAACCTTGCCTGTAGCAGGCGCAGTCTTGAGCCCCGCCATATCGGGCAAGAGTGCGTTTGCAGCTATCTCCGTTCCGTTTATCGAGGTAAAGATACGGTCATCCACTACTTTTATTTCCAGTGTATTCCACTCACCTTCGGCATTAAGAGCCTTGGCTTCCTTAGGGCCGACGAAAGCAAACGAACTGCCGTCTATCGTGAAGACAGGAACGCCGCGGAGTGTTGCGGTTGCTTTGCCACTTCCCTTGAAGTCGACCGTTATCTGGAAATTCTCGTAGTCTTTATTGAGTGAAGCTGGAGCACTTCCGGCAGCAAGAGTTGCGGTACCGCTGCCGAGCGTGAAGCCCGTCGCCGTTGTCTTGGACAACAAACCGTTAACGTCATCGATTGCATAACCTGCGTCGGCGTCACCGTTGGCCTTGTCCTTGCTGAACGCCTCAACGGCTTTCTGCAAAGCATTCTTTATGTCCGCACCGCCGTTCAACGCTCCGTTAGAAGAGATTATGCCTCTTACAGCCTCGGCCGCCGCACGGTAACATGTGCCGCTGCCAAGATAATTGGCCGCCACGTTCAACGCCTGTACGGTGTTCGTGGTCCGCAGTGCCGAGAGTATTTTATTCACCTGGGCGTCCGACGGGTTAAGCTCCAATGCGTCACGCAGCAACTGGTACTTGCGCACGGCGTTTACCTGTGCCTTGTCTACCAAAGTGAGATAGCGGCTTATTGTCTTGTCTTTCTGCTCTCCCTGGGCGGAACGTGCCATATTTATGAGTATCGGGAGCACCGCAGAGTTGTCGACATCAAGCATTGCAGCCGAAGCGGCTTCTTTTGTGTTGCTTTGCTTCATGCCTTGCTCTATCACTGCAATGGCCTTGTCAGAGCCGGCCTGTGCAAGAAGCTGGTAATAATACTCGGGGTGCGACGAATTCATCATGCTCTCGTTGAAGCGGTTGAACTGCACCTCTGCACTCTCGCCGGCCAGCGCACTGCAAGCCGCCTTCTGCAACTTGGCCGTCGATTCGCCCGACGACTTGTCGAGCATGGCGCATATATCGACGTACACGTCAGGTGAAGCCACACCGGAAAGAGCCGTGAACGCCGCGTTGCTTACCGAAGCGTCCGACGAGCCGGTAAGTTTTGCTACCCTCTGGTATGCCTCGTGAATGTGGCGCGTGCCGGCAATCTCGAGAAGGGGAACGAGGGCCTTTGCGTCTTCGCTGCTATTTAGGAATCTCACTACTCCGTCGTTTATCTTGCCGTTGAACGAAAGCAAAGCCGCCTTGGCCTGATTTGCGTTCGGGCCGCTAACGTATTTCAGCAGGTCGGCCAGCATTGTGTTCCCTCCAATCTTGGAAGCTGCCAACATGGCTTCGCGCGCAAGCGTTGTATCGCTCGACGCCATGTATTTCAACACTACTGCCTCGCCTGCCTTTGCGTGATTGTTGCCAATCCAGCGCATTACGTCCACCTGGGCGGGTTCGGAGAGTTTGCCGAATTTGTTTGTCACCTCTGTAAAGATAGGTTCGCCGCAGTATTCAAGGCCGCAGGCAAGCGCAGTGTTGCGATATTCAATGTCATCGTCTTTTAAAGCGGAGAGAACGTTTTTCACGCCGTCCTTGCCCGATGATTTGAGCAACAGGTTCAGTCCCGCACAGCGAACGGCCGACGTTTCGGACTTCATAAGGGCTTTTGCCCCTTTCTGAACTGTTTTCGTATCGTTTTCGAGACTTTCAAGAAGCTTGGCGTAAGCGTTTGTTGCAAACGTTGGGTCCGGTCCGTAGTTTACTTTCTTGGCCGCGTCCGCAAGGACATCGACCGACTTAGACGTGCCAACGGTTGCAAGCGCGTTGTAAACTTCTTTCAGCGTTTTCGCGTCGCTGTCGTTAGTCCAACCGAGGAGCACGTCTTCCACTCCCTGAATATTACGCGCCGTAACCATTTTGGCAAGCGCCAGGTGCGGAAGGTCGGTGTTCTTCACGAGGTATGCAAGCTCGGTATCATTTCCGGGAATGGACGTAAGCAGCATTATAACCAAGTCGCTAAGCTTGCTGTCCTTTAAGTATTTCGAGAATACAGGCATATCCTCCTTGGTTGCGCACTTTGCAAGCTGCGTAAGGAGAAAAGCTTTGTTGTCGTAGTCGTTGCAATTCTCTATAGCTTCGGCAAGGCCCTTGCGCACGGAGGCGCGGTATTTTTCGCCGTTCTTGGTGGTTACGAGGTCGGTTATCCCTCCTATGGCATACTCGAACACGGCGTTCTTGCCGTTGGCAGGCGGAACCAGCCTTGAGGCAATCTGGAGTATTCCCTTATCGCCTGTCGAGGCCAGCTCGTTTATAATGGCATTGAACGTCTCGGACGATTGCGTGGGAAGCTGTGCAAGCCCGTCGGCAACTATAGTCTCGGCCGTTCGGTTGCGGCTGTCGGTTTGCGCCGACATCGTTGCGCTGCCAAGCAACAACGCTGCTGCTATGAATAATATATATTTTTTCATATCGTAGGCTTTTATATTCGTTTGTTTGCTACTTGTTTTCTATACGTTCATACTCATAAGCCCCACTCTCCGCGCATAGGCTGGTTGACTAATGCGTTGGCCGCGTCGTCGCCTATGAAGAGCTGTGTGGCCGGGTCGAACTTCAGTTCCTGCCGGTTGAGGCGCAGTGCCACGGCCGCCATGTTGACCAACGTACAACTGCGGTGGCCGTTCACTTCGTTGAGGGCGAACTTCTGGCGTGTGCGTATGCAGTCGAGGAAATCGGTGCGCTGCGGTTCGGGGTCGGGGAACTCGGCCAGTTTGTTCATTATGTCGGGTATCGTGCATTCGAAGCCTTTGTACACCTTGCCTTTCGGGCCTTCGATGTAAGCCGTCTTGCCGGCGCTTTCGAAGCCTTCGCCTTCGAGTATTATCTGGCACCCGTCCTCATAAGTATATGTAATCTTCTTCCAAATGCCTACAGCGTCGGTATGTTGCTGCGGTGCTTCCACTTCCACCTTTATGGGCGAAGTATCGTCCTTGCCAAGCAGGTATTGTATAGGGTCGAGATAGTGCTGGCCCATATCGGTAAGGCCGCCGCCGTCGTAATCCCAATAACCGCGGAACGTCTGGTGCGTGCGGTGCACGTTGTATGGTTTGTACGGAGCCGGGCCGAGCCACATGTCATAGTCGAGCACGTCAGGCACGGGCTGGGGCTCGAGATTCGTCTTGCCCACCCAGAAGAATTTCCATGTAAAGCCGGTAGTGCCCGACACAACAATCTTCAACGGCCATCCTAAAAGCCCGCTGTCTACGAGTTTCTTCAAAGGCTGCACCGTAGTGCCCAAACCGTAGAACGTATCAGTGAAACGGAACCACGTATTAAGCCTGAACACACGGTTGTATCGCTTCATAGCCTCCACCACCCGGCGGCCTTCGCCTATGGTACGCGTCATGGGCTTCTCGCACCAAATATCCTTACCCGCCTTTGCGGCAGCTATCGCCATAAGCGCGTGCCAATGCGGCGGAGTCGCGATATGTACCACGTCGACATTTGGATCGTTTATCAAATCGCGGAAATCGTGGTACGACTTCACGTCCTCCTTCAGGTTCTCCTTCGCCTGTTTAACGGCGTCGTTAAGATGGTTCTTGTCAACATCGCACACCGCGGTAAGGCGACAATGCTCGTCACTTGTGAAATGGCTGCCCGAACGCCCCATTCCGCCTACGCCGATGATACCTTTGGTGAGCTGGTCGCTCGGGGCAATGTGCCCGTTGCCGCCAAGCACCCTGCGCGGGACAATGGTGAACAAACCTATCCCACCCACGGTTTTAAGAAAAGTCCGTCTGCTTGTTTTCATTATACCGATTAAATATTTTAGGTTAGAAATAAATTAAAAGCAAATATATCTCTGCAAATTTAAAAAAAATGCGCAAACGCAATGCCTTTTTCAGGCTTTTTATGATTACGCCGTCTTCGAATACCAGGGTTACGTTGGATGGAACATACAGGTTATAGGCGAGATTG
>ERZ840057.2564-NODE-2564-length-12313-cov-4.294420_pt1 | contig 12313 bp, 11 predicted proteins | sample MGYA00519907_ERZ840057 | MGnify/ENA primary metagenome ERZ840057 (study PRJEB31850, sample SAMEA3708862) | human gut metagenome | biome: human gut; feature: human-associated habitat; material: faeces | place: China | collected 2014 ...
ATCTGCCCTTGTCATTGATATCGGATCCTGGACCGTTGATATCTTACCGATCAATGAATTTGTACCGGATCAGACAAGATGCAAGTCCCTGCCCCTTGGAACCATCACCTGCATGAATGAGATCAATGAAGCCCTCCGCCAGAATCTCGGTCAGGAGGCAGATGAAACCACCATTAAAGAAGTGATGATCTACGGTACCAGCGACATCCCTTCTGAATACCTGAACATCATAAAAACCGGGCTCTCCATCTATGCTGCAAACCTTATGGATCAGATCCGCGCCTTAAATTTCAACTCTGATCTTACTCAGTTTATCTTTATCGGAGGCGGTGCTACCATCATCAATCACTTCCTTCCAGCGGAAGATAAGAAAAATGCTCTGATCCTTGATGATGTGTCCATCAATGCCAAAGGCTATGAGGGACTGATCCGGCACAAAATGGGAGGCAAGTCATGAATGTAAAACGGAAAACCGTTCGTTTTCAGGACAGTCTTTCCGATCTCGCCGTATATGATGCCATTTCTGATTATAAGAAATACGGCTACCGCTCCGAAAGCCATATGGTCATTGAAGCGGTACGCCGTCTCATAAAAGATGGATCCTCAGAACTCGATCCAGATACACTGGCAGATAAGATTGCAGAAGCTTTGCCTGAAATTGAAGTAGAAGTATATCCGGGTGGACAGCCTATTTACTACTATATTGCTTCAGTAGAATAGGAGGAGACTTAACGTATGGATGAAATTTTTGTAGAAAGAATAGTAAAAAGAAAAATAGATATAAAGGGAATGTTATTAAGAGTGTTAGCTGTTGTATTGACAGTTTTGTCATTATGCACAATTTTATTCTTGGGAATGCTTGGGGTGACATTAACTATATTATTCGCATATTTAACATATCTTGTGTGGGCTTACACTAGTGTAGAATATGAATATTCTTTTCTAAACACAGAGTTAACAATTGAAAAAATCATGGGACAAAGAAAAAGAAAACATGTTGATGAGTTTGATATAAAACAGGCTGAAATTATAGCACCTGCTGTATCTGACGAAATTAAGAGCAGAGTAGGAAATATAGTGACATTTGATTATTCAACAGGATATGGAAGTAGTGATCTTTATTCTATGATAACAAATACTGACAAGGGAACAGTACAGGTCTTATTTAATGCTGATGAAAAGCTTATTGAGGCAATGCGTCATATGAGACCATCAATAGTAAAGAGATAAAATAATATTTTTAAATAAGCAATTATAATGTGCTTGCGTTAAAATAAATCAGGTTTGTCTGTTGAAAAAATATTGACAATACTATTGTTTTTTGTTAGTATGTTGAAAATACAAATAAAAGTGTCGTCTTAACGTATCTTGAAAGATAGATATACGGGATGGCACTTTCTCTGCAATGCAGACAATACATTAAGAATAAAAAGAGAAAGAGAGGAAAGAACCAATGGGAAAAATTATTGGTGAAGGAATTACATTTGATGATGTTTTATTAGTGCCACAGTACTCAACAGTTACACCTAATATGGTTGACTTATCAACACACCTTACAAAGAAGATCAAATTAAATATTCCGATGATGAGCGCCGGAATGGACACAGTTACAGAATACAGAATGGCAATTGCTATGGCAAGACAGGGTGGTATTGGAATTATTCACAAGAATATGACAATCGAACAGCAAGCCGACGAAGTAGATAAAGTAAAACGTTCAGAAAATGGTGTTATCACTGATCCTTTCTACTTATCTCCAGAACATACAATTAAAGATGCCAATGATTTAATGGCAAAATTCCGTATTTCAGGTGTACCTATTGTTGTAGGAAAGAAGTTAGTTGGTATTATTACAAACAGAGATCTTAAGTTTGAAACAGATGAAACAAAACTTATTAAGGATTCAATGACTTCAGAAGGACTTATTACAGCAAAAGAAGGAGTAACACTTGAAGAAGCAAAAGCAATTCTTGCAAAATCAAGAAAAGAAAAACTTCCAATCGTAGATGATGACTTTAATCTTAAAGGACTCATTACAATTAAAGATATTGAAAAACAGATTAAGTATCCACTTTCAGCAAAGGATTCACAGGGAAGACTTTTATGTGGTGCTGCTGTAGGTATTACAGCTAATGTTATGGAAAGAGTTAAGGCTTTAGTTGAAGCTAAGGTTGACGTTATTGTTATTGACTCAGCTCATGGACATTCACAGAATATTTTCAATACATTAAAGCAGATTAAGGCAGCATATCCTGAACTTCAGGTTATTGCAGGTAACGTTGCAACAGGAGATGCTACAAGAGATTTAATTGAAGCAGGAGCAGATGCAGTTAAAGTAGGTATTGGACCTGGTTCAATCTGTACAACACGAGTTGTTGCAGGTATTGGTGTACCACAGGTTTCAGCTATTATGGATTGTTATGAAGTTGCTAAGGAATATGGTGTTCCAATTATTGCAGATGGTGGTATTAAATTCTCAGGTGATATTGTAAAAGCCATTGCTGCAGGTGGAAACGTATGTATGATGGGTTCAATGTTTGCAGGATGTGATGAAGCACCTGGAGATTTCGAATTATTCCAGGGACGTAAATACAAAGTATATCGTGGAATGGGTTCAATTGCAGCTATGGAAAATGGTAGCAAAGACAGATACTTCCAGAGTGGTGCTAAGAAGCTTGTACCTGAAGGTGTTGAAGGACGAGTTGCATACAAGGGAACATTGGAAGATACAGTATTCCAGTTAATGGGTGGTCTTAGATCAGGTATGGGATATTGTGGAGCAAAAGATATTGAAACACTTAAGGAAACAGGTAAGTTTGTTAAGATTTCAGCAGCATCTTTAAAAGAAAGTCATCCACATGACATTCATATTACAAAAGAAGCTCCGAACTACAGTGTAGACGAGTAAATTGAAGGTTTGCAGATTGCCTGCAGACAGATAAATGGAAGTACTGCGGATATTCCGCATTACCTGACGGGATGAAAAATCACATCCCTGATATAATAAAATAATATATAGGAACGCCTTGAGGAATTCCCGGAGGTTCAGTGAGAGCTGGATCTACCGGGAATTTCCCTTTTATACGAATATAAAACAGTTAAGACAAAATTCATAAATGGTTAAGAAACATATGGTATAATAGCTGAAATAAGAAGATGTTTGTTTTAAACGATGGAAATGAGAGAATTAAAAATCAGGAGAAATACCGAATGAGTACGTCAAGACGAAAGCAGCTGGCAGGGCGGAAAACATTGCCGAAGAATACACGAAGGAAGAAAAAGCGAGGCAGAAAAATGTTGCGGATCATAATGATCCCATTAATGATTTTACTGCTTTTTCTTCTTTTTAAATCCTGTATACAAAAGAAAAATCAATATGCTGATGTGGATGCTACGCAGCCGGAGATGGATATACAGTTGTTAGATGTAAATCCGTATTCCAGACCAGGGACAACAATTGACCATGTGAATGGGATTGTTGTCCATTACACAGCGAATCCGGGGAGTACAGCGCAGGATAACAGAGATTATTTTAATGGTCTCAAAGATAGCCATGAGACTTCGGCAAGCAGTAATTTTGTGATAGGATTGGAAGGAGAGATTATTCAGTGTATTCCGACCTGGGAGATGGCATATGCTTCAAATGACCGCAATGTGGATACGATTTCGATTGAATGTTGTCATCCGGATGAGAATGGAAAGTTTACTGATGCAACATACCGCTCACTTGTACAACTTACAGCATGGCTTTGTGCAAAATATGATCTGACAGCAGATCAGGTGATCCGTCACTATGATGTAACCGGAAAAATCTGTCCGAAATATTTTGTAGAGGATGAGGACGCATGGGTAGAATTCAGGAGAAATGTGCAGGATGCGTTGGAAAAACAGTAGACATCATTTCACTGAATTGTTATAATGAAATCAATTCTTGGGATCATAGAAGAATTGATTTGAAAGCTTACGGAGTTAGATGAAATAATGTTTGAAAAATTTTTTCCAGATGAATATTTGGGGTCTACTTATAAGATCCCTTTTGAAAAACTATATGAGCAAGGATACCGGGGGGTAATCTTTGATATTGATAATACATTAGTTCCTCACGGTGCACCGGCAGATGAACGTGCAAAGAGACTGTTTCAAAGACTGAGAGAGATTGGCTTTGAAAGCTGTCTGTTGTCCAACAATCAGAAAAAACGCGTAGAGATGTTTAATCAGGAGATCCAGACACATTATATTTATAATGCGCTGAAGCCTGCAAGAAAGAATTATCTCCATGCGATGGAGATCATGGGAACAGATCAGACGAACACGCTGTTTGTCGGTGATCAGCTTTTTACAGACGTATGGGGCGCAAAGAGGGTCGGAATACACAACATTTTAGTGCATCCGATCAATCCAAAAGAAGAGATTCAGATCGTTTTAAAGCGGTATTTGGAGAAGATTGTGCTTCATTTCTATAAGAAGAGCAAAAAAAGATTGAAAAAAGTCGCAAATTAGTATAGAATGGTAGAAGCAAAAAGTCTGTAACGAACAGTTACATTGTCTGAACGAAATGCAATTAAGGAGGATTATACATGGTTTCAGCAGGAGATTTTAAGAATGGTTTAACAATTGAGATTGAGGGAAATATTTTCCAAATTCTGGAATTCCAGCACGTTAAACCTGGTAAAGGTGCAGCGTTCGTAAGAACAAAACTGAAAAACATCATCAGTGGTGGTGTAGTAGAGAAGACATTCCGTCCGACAGAGAAGTTCGAGAATGCACACATCGAGAGAAAGGAAATGCAGTATCTGTATCAGGATGGAGATCTGTATAACTTCATGGATGTAGAGACATATGATCAGATCGCTCTCAACGCTGATGTAGTTGGAGACGCTCTGAAATTTGTAAAAGAGAATGAGAACGTTAAGATCTGTTCCCATAAGGGCAACGTATTCTCAGTTGAGCCGCCGCTGTTCGTAGAACTGGCAATCACTGAGACAGAACCGGGATTCAAGGGTGACACAGCTCAGGGAGCTACAAAGCCTGCAATCGTTGAGACAGGAGCTACTGTTATGGTACCGCTGTTTGTTGAGACAGGTGATGTTCTTAAGATCGATACACGTACAGGTGAGTATCTGTCAAGAGTTTAATTACGAATTTAGTACAGTTTAAGCTGTATTTCAAAAAGGAATCTGTATCATGCAGGTTCCTTTTTTCTTTGACAAAATCAGATGAAATTCTCTGTTTTCACTAAAAAAATCAATTCGGATTTATGCAAAATTCTGGCTTGCTTTTTAAGGGAGGCCTGTCTATAATAAAGAACACATAATATTTGTTCTAAATTTTAAGAAATTCTATTTGGAGAGCTTCTGAACTCTCCGGGAAATTCTAACTCAATTGAAATAGTACATTTCGTACTGGTTTCTCATTTTAATTTTATGAACCGCAATCAGGAAGGAGAAGAGTGAATTATACAGAATTTGTAAATGCGGTAAAGGAAAAACTGACTCAGGAGTTAAATGGAGGTGTCAGGGTAAACGTCTATACGACGAAAAAAAATAATGCAACAGAGCGTACAGGACTAATCCTGGAGACGCCGGGGGTTAATATATCGCCGACAATCTATCTGGAAGAATTCTTTGAACTATATGAAAAAGGGAAACAGATGGATTGGATCATTGAAGATCTGGTGGAACTATATGAAGAAATCCGACAGGAAAAATCATGGGATTACGAGAGGATGCTTTCTTTCGAAGGGGTAAAAGACAGAATCATCTTTCGACTGATCAACACAGAGAAAAACAAGGAATTACTTTTGGATGTTCCACATAAAAAGTTTTTGGATCTGTCACTTGTGTTTGCAGTACTTGTAGAAGCGGACAATGATGGGACGGCAGTGATGCTGATCAAAGATCTGCATATGAGACAATGGAAGGTGACAAAAGAACAGCTTTGGAATGCGGCAAAAGAAAATACAAAGCGTCTGCTTCCGGCAGAATGTTTCGGAATGAATTTTGCAGTGTATGAACTGCTCAGCAGATCAACTCCGGGGGAACATGATCGGGAGAATCTGTTAAGAAGAACCTGGCATATTCATGAAGAACTGGAACTTCCGGAAAAAGATAAAATGTATGTTTTGTCTAATAAACTGAAAAATTATGGGGCGGCCTGTATTGCATACCCTTATATTCTGGACATGCTTGCAGGAGTCTTAAAGGAAAATTTCTATGTTCTTCCAAGCAGTGTCCATGAAGTGATCATCGTACCGGAATCTTCTCAGATCCGTCAGTCAGAATTAGAAAGAATGGTGCGGGAAATCAATGAAACGCAGGTGCCTGAGGAAGAAATCTTAAGCAATCATGCTTATTTCTATTATGCACAGGAAGGGAAACTTCAGCTGGGGAAAGAGATGTGTATCGACAGGGAGGAAAATGAATGAAAGGACGCGGAGAGATTATAGCAATCCTCTGCATGTCAGTCTTTTTGATCTGTATTCTCTATGCAATGACATACGGAGGCATTGTCAAGGCCGAAGAACTTGAAAAACAGCCTGAGAAGGCCGGAGAAAAAACGGAGGTTGATATTGAAGAAGAACTGCGCTGGGCAGAAGAAGTAAAAAAGATCCTGAAAGATATCGGGGTGGGATTTTGTGATGAACTGGAGGATAAACAGGAAGAAGCATTCGATCAGACAGATGAAAAGAAGATACAAAGTATAGGTGTATATGCATTGGCAAGGGAAGGAGATACCGTTTATACAAAGAAAATCGAAAGGGGAATCGGTGCGATTGATGTAGTTGACTATAATGACCCAAACTGGCCTGTGCTGCAGCACTGGAATGAAGGAAGACTTGGTACGCAATCAGGAGAAAGTCTGTATTGCACCAATCCAACATTAAAGTTTCAGGAGGGCAACAAAACAGCAGTAGATGCTTCCAAACGTTATAACAAACAGACCATTCAGATGATCGCGGCAATGTTCTATTACTACGATGAGAATAAATGCAATGGGGTGAGTTCAAATTACGATTATCTCTTAAAACAATGCGCAGTATGGTGGATTATGAATGAAGTACATCACTGGTATGGAGATATGATCCAGATAGAAACAGGAAATAGTGTGGCCTGTGGGAATGGTCATTGGATCTCAACACACAAATCTGAGTATTATCACAAAGGGATTGCATGGGCGAAAGAGAATTATAAATATTTCCTGGATGCATATGGGGTTATTTATGAAGGAAATGGACAGCCGCTCAGTAAATGGGGCGGAACATACCAGCCAACCGGAACAGGGAGATTAAAGAAGGTGTCGGCGAATACTTCTGTGACAGAAAAGAACAGTTGCTATTCTTTGGAGGGAGCAGAGTACGGTATCTATAGTAGTCCCACTCTTTCTAGTGAATCAAGAGCAGGAACGTTCAGAACAGATTCAGCAGGAAATTCATCAACAGTTGTGTTGAATGAAGGAACTTATTACGTAAAGGAACTAAAAGCTCCCAAAGGATATGCGCTTGTAGATGAAGTAAAAACGGTTACAGTAAAATCCGGGCGGGAAGCGACAGTGACATTTTCAGACCCGCCGCAGATGAATCCTGTGGAGCTTTTGCTAAAGAAAACAGGCATGGAACAGGAGTATGTCAATCCGTCAGGGACAGCAGCGTATCAAGGAGCACAGTTTTTGGTGAAATTCTATGCAGAACTTCTGGATCCGGGAAAAAATCCGGAAAAGGAAGGGAAAGAGCCAGTCAGAAGCTGGGTCTTTCAAACAGATGCAAAAGCAGTTTGCCGTTATCAGGAGAAGTATAAGGTGAAAGGCGATGCATTGTATAAAATGACAGACGGAACAGAGGCGCTTCCGCTTGGAACCGTAACAATTCAGGAGATAAAACCGCCAAAAGGGTATTTCCTGAATGAGGAAGTCTTTGTTTTTCAGATAAAATCAGAAGGTACGGGAGAAAAAATAAATGTATATCAGAACCCTACGATACCGGACAGGGTTTTCCAAATTCATTTGGTGAAAAAAGCAACGGAGACAGGACATCCTCTTTCGGGAGCGCAATTTAAGCATATCAGACCGGATGGAAGTGAAAAAATTCTGACAACAGATGAAAAAGGGACTCTGAAAGTAATGCCATTATCGCAGGGAATTCACAAATTAAAGGAAGTAAAAGCACCGGACGGGTATCGGACAAATAATAATGAACTGATTTTCCGGGTTGATGAGAGCGGGAAAACAGAATTTTTATCTGAGGTAAATACAGAAGAAGGAGAGGTTATTATCGAATATACAGAGGATGGAATTGCGGTAGTGACGATAGAAGATAAGCCAGCCTGTTACAAGATTGAGCTGAAAAAGGAAAATGAAAAAGGTGTTGCACTTGCAGGAGCTGAGTTTACTTTATATGAAGACCAGGCATGTCAGAAAGAGATTGACCGGGTGTTGACGGATGGAAATGGAATTGCAATGTTCGAAAATCTGGAAGTAAAGAAAAAGTACTATATGAAAGAAACAAAAGCACCGACAGGTTACAGAATTCCGAAAACATCAGACGATGCAGATATTGAATATGAAATCTGTCTGGAAAGTAATCCGGAAGAGGGAAAGTGTCTGTTGGTTGTAAATGGAAAAGAATACAGAAGCAAAGATACTGCCGACAGCAGGATAAGTATTGAGGGTTCGATTAAGGAGTGGAATGTGAAAATGAAAATTATAAATCAGACAGGAAAGAAGCTTCCAAATACAGGATCGGCAGGAAAACCTGTGTTACTTACGGGAATTTTAGCAGTAGGGATCATGGCAATGATTTACAGAAAAAAAGAGCAAAAAAGATAGTAGTAAAACGGTGAGAAATGAGGAAATGACAAAATGAAAAAAAGAATGATGAAAATCTGTTATATGATGACTTTGGCAGCGGTACTCTGTACTTCGGGAACAATAGGTGCGACCGGAATCAAATCTGTATATGCAGCGGAAAATGAAGTACAGGGAAGAGCAGCAACTACAAATGGAATTTTGAATCTTAATAATGGTCCTGCAAGTATTACGATCAAAGGAAATGACGGACAGAGTCTGAAAGGAAAAAGATTTCTGGTATATCAGTTATTTCATGCAGAAAATGCGAAAGGAATGGAATCCATTAATTACACGTTTAATCCGGAATACAAGAAATTTGTCTGTTATATCGTGGGACAGCGGATTCATAAGGATGAGAGAAATGTAACAGAGTATGATGTGATCGATTATATTCAGTCTCTGAATACGCATCAGACAGAAGGGGCGCAGACCGCTCAGGAAAAGGAAGGAGCATACAGTGAATATCGTGTTTTTGTAGAAGAATTAAGAACCCATCTACAGAGAAATGGAAAAACAGGTCAATCTGTTGAAGTGACAAGTACAAAAGCGGACAATTCATTTGAAATTAAGGGATTACCATACGGATATTATATTATCGATGAAGTGACAGCAGTAAAAGGAACGAATTCAGCCGCCTCTTTGTGTATGGTAAGTACAGCTAATCCGGAAATGAACCTCAACATAAAATCAGACTATCCGGTTGTGACAAAAAAGATCCGGGAAGATGATGAGCAGGATAAAGTTGGAAATCAGGGATGGAATGATTTGGCTGATTTTGAGATCGGGCAGACTGTGCCATATCGGTATGAGTCAAATATGCCTGATGTTAACGGATATAACAATTATTATTATGCATGGCATGATGTGATGAGTGAAGCACTTACTTTCAAAAAGGATTCTGTTGCCATCCGGATTTATGAAAATTCAAATGCAGGAAATTATTATGAAGTGAAAGAAGACGAATTTGAAGTAAAGGAAGCTCCGGGAGGAGGAGATACGTTTCAGGTCATTGTTTCTGATATGAAAAAGATTATAGACAGAGAGTTTAACCGTAAAAATGAAGCAGGAGAAAATAAATATGGACAGAAAATTGTACTTACCTATCAGGCAACATTGAATGAAAGGGCAGCAAAAAATACAGGACGACCGGGATTTGAAAATGATGTCCGACTGGAGTTTTCCAATGATCCTGATTCAGCAGTAAGAGGAAGTACAGGATATACACCATGGGATACAGTTGTTTGTTTCACTTATAAAATCAATGCATTGAAATCAAATAACCATGGACAGAGTCTGGAAAACGCCAGGTTCAGACTTTATTCTGACGCTGGATTAAAAAATGAAGTATATGTAAAACAGGGAGAAGGCGGGTACATTGTAATCAATCGGGACAGTCTTGGCGGAAATGACCACACAGGCGGAAAACAGCTAGAAAATGCGGTGGAGATGAAATCTGGTCAGGATGGAACATTTGTGATCTACGGATTAGATAGTGGAACCTATTATCTGAAGGAAACAGAGGCACCGGCAGGATACCGTCTGTTGACAGAGCCGATTGTGTTAAATATAAAAGCAAGTTTTCCAAATGATAGAAATGCATATGTAAAAGGAGACGGAAAAACAGACAAAGGATTGAAAAAACTGGAGACATCTGCGAAGATCAAAGAATTTATTAATGGAAACTGGAAAGAATCAGAAGTCAGTCTGACAACAAATGAAGGCGAAGGATCTGCTAATCTGACAGTAATTAATACAGTTGGGAAAAAACTGCCGGTAACAGGTTCTTCAGCAGCTGTTATCTGTATTACAACCGGAAGTGTTCTTGTTCTTGCAGGAGCAATGAGAAGAAACAGAAAAAATGCAAAGGAAAAACAATAGATTACAGTCAGATCTTTTACTATGGATAGGAGTTCTTTTGTGTAGTATACCTCTTTTGACTGGCTGGTATAGTCAGAAGAAAACACAAAATGTGTTGGCAACATATGAACAGGTTGTGGAACAGACAACAGGAGATGAAATTGAACAATTAAGGAATCAGGCTGATGAATATAATAAAAAGCTTTGGGCAGAATCGAAAGGAGTCAGGGAACAAAGCGAGTCTGACCAGAGGGAAGAGTATGAAGCTCTGTTAAATGCCGAAAAAATACAGACAGGAATGATGTGTGTACTGGAAATTCCGTCAATAGATCTCAGGCTTCCGGCTTATCACGGAACCAGCGAGGCAGTACTTAAGGAAGGTGTAGGGCATTTGATGGACAGTAGTCTTCCGATAGGGGGAGAAAATACGCATTGTGTGATGACGGGACATCGTGGGCTTGCAAGTGCGAGACTTTTCACTCGTCTGGATGAATTAAAGGAAGGCGATGAGTTCTTTCTGGAAGTACTGGGAGAAAAACTCGCATATAAGGTAGAAGAAATAAATGTAATCTTACCAGAAGAGGTAGAAAGTCTGGAAATCAGACCGGGAGAAGATCTGGTTTCGCTTGTCACATGTACCCCATATGGAATTAATACCCATCGGTTAGTGATTACTGGAAAGCGGGTTGTGTATGAAGAGAAAAAAGAAGAGAAAATCAAAAAGAAACGTCCATCTGTTAGAGAAATGATCTTCACAATGATTCCAATTCTCTTTTTGGTATATGTTGTGATTGAAAGAATAAAAAGAAAGCGAGAAAAAAGAAATTGTGAGGGAAAGAGAAAAAGAAACAGAAACCAGAAAAGGAAATGTAAGCACTACAGGAGAAAGAAACGTAAAAGAAAGAAAAGCAGGAGACAAAAAAGAAAGATGCAAAAGACGGCAAAATGGGAAAATCAAATGCGGAATTCTTCTTTTGATATGTTTTCTGGTGGTAGCAGTAAAGACCCCGGCGTTTGCAGAAACAGAAACAGGAAATATAGAAATCTGTATTGCAGATACCGGAGAACAAATTAAGAGAGAAGGTGTTACATTCCAGTATTCCAAAGTGGCATCTCTTGTTGATGGTGCTTACGAGATGGAGAAAAGATATGAAGATAAAGGCGTGGATCTCAATGAGGTAAGGTATGCCAGAGAACAGGAAGAGCTGGCGCGGACTTTGAGTAAATATCATTATAGTGATGGATTGTGCAGGACGGATTGCGATGGAAAAGCAACCCTTACGAATCTGAGGGCAGGAGTTTATCTGATCTATGTCGAAGATGAATCAGAATACGAGGTTCAGCCGGTTCTTGTCCAGCTGCCAAAATGGGAAGAGGACAAAGGGGCAATGAACTGGAATGTCAGGGTATGTCCAAAACAAACGATAAGGGAAGAGGCTGCAAAGACCGGAGATTCACAACAGGCAGGTGCATGGGCAATACTTTGTCTTGGGGCAGGGATATTGATTCTTCTGCTTGCAGTGAAAAAAGATTAACCGCAGAAAGTTAGAGGTTTATTTGCGTTACTGTTCACACGATGTGCGACCAGCAACGCATCTCGCCATTTTAAATCGCC
>ERZ840057.2567-NODE-2567-length-12301-cov-13.768822_pt1 | contig 12301 bp, 14 predicted proteins | sample MGYA00519907_ERZ840057 | MGnify/ENA primary metagenome ERZ840057 (study PRJEB31850, sample SAMEA3708862) | human gut metagenome | biome: human gut; feature: human-associated habitat; material: faeces | place: China | collected 2014 ...
TTTAGCTCCCTTGAATTGCATCATGTGCCAAAGTAATGAATGAAATCTTTCGTTGTAAATCAATTTCCCAAGAAAACAGTTAAAGGGACTATGATCGTTCCATTGGGCGAACTCATTCTTTTCTTCATGTAAAATTTGTACTGCATCTTCCGAAATATCCGAATAGTCACAAATCATTTGAACGCGTTGATTCGGGCTTTTGACCCTTGCGAGGCCAAGAATATAGTCTGCGCTAACCTGAAAATATACCGCTAAGTCCCTTAACGATTTGGCATCTGGCAGTGTATCCCCATTTTCCCAAAGTCCCAGAGTGGATTTAGATACTCCAAAAATTTTCGCACAAAATGATTAAAAATGATAATTGCAAAGACTTGGGGGGGATGATACCATTAACACACAGAATGATTCTTGCAAAAGCGCATCACCAGAGAAAGGAGACGGTACTATGTCTGCTGCAACACAGAATCACGTTTATAGTTATGGCCCTAAGAAAGCCGGTGTAAAAGATGCCCACGTTCTTAGTACGGAACGCCTGAAAGAAATCAAGGAGTCACTTCAAAAGTACCGTACCGAGAAGAAGTAATGGAGTTTTCTGAAGAACTCTTTAACAAGGATTATGTGGGGCTGGCATGGAATTTCCAAGTCAGCCCTGATTCTTGCAATAATCCAGATTATTACACTCAATATATCCGTTTTAACGCTCTAAGCAATCATATCAAGGGTATGGGCGTTACTCATATCCTAATTGATACAGCCAAGCAAAATATTGCAGGTTTTATCACTTTACGCGCAACATCATTGGTTAGTGAGGGGACAGATAAAATAAAGCTTGTTGAACCTGCAATTGAAATTGCCGAACTAGCAGTAGATGCTAAATATGAACGTCAAGGAATTGGGTCGGCGCTTATTGGAATTGCCATTGATGTGTCAGATGAACTTCGTAAAAAGGTAATCGGTATTCGACATATTGTTGTGTGTGCTGACAAGAGTGCAATTGAATTTTATAATCAAAAAATTGAAGAACTAAAAGAACTTTTATAGATGTTATAGTAAAAGAGTATATGAGAGGGGAATTTTAAACATGGCAGAAAATGAAATAAAAAATACAACAGAAAAACATAAAATAGAAGCGGAGATAAAAGATAATTCAAAAAATACAATCAAAAATAAAAAGCTTACAATTATGGGATTGTCAGTATGGAGAATAATGGCATATTTTATAATTTATAGTATAGTTGGATATATAATAGAAACAATATTTGGAATAATTACTAAAGGAGTTTGGGAAAGCAGACAAAGCTTTTTATATGGCCCATTTTGTGCAATATATGGGCTTGGAGCTAGCATAATGATAATGTCCTTGCAAAAATATTCTAAAAATTATACAAGATTATTTATAGGAGGATTTATTGTTGGCTCTATTGTTGAATATTTAGTTAGTTGGATAGGGGAGTTACTATTAGGTGTAAAATGGTGGGATTATTCAGATATGCCACTTAATATAAATGGAAGAATATGTGTTTATTTTTCTATATTCTGGGGATTTTTGGCATTATACTTAATTGCATCATTTAATCCTAGAATAGATAGACTAATTAATTGGATAAAAAGCAAGCTTTCAGTAAAGGCTTTAGAAACACTTACAACTACAGTGACATTGGTATTACTTATAGATTGTATTGTAACAGGAATTGCTTTGTCATTTTTCTTAATTAGAATGGTTAATGATTATGATTTAAATGTACCAAACAAAGAAATAATTGTACATAAATATGAAGATATTTATAAAGATGAAAAATTATCTAATTTTATTTATAAATATTGGGGAGATAGAAAAATGCTTAGAACATTTCCTAATTTAAAAGTTCAAGATATAGACGGTAATATGATTTACATGGACAGTTTATTAAGTGATATTCAACCATATTATTATAAATTTCATTTTAAAAAATAAAAAAGAAAATACGAACATTTTTTCTAAAATCTATTGACAAAGAATAAATGTTCGTATATAATTATCTCACAAAGCAAACAAACATTCTTTACAAAAATAGGAGGTAATTATAATGAAAATAGTAAATAAAGGAAAATTTATAAAAACAAATTTAATATTAATAATAATAGTAGGGGCAATTATAGGTTTTACAACAAATACATATTCAAATGTAGAAACAAAATATAAAGAAGAATATGTGTATTCAGGAGATACATTGTGGTCAATAGCACAAAACGAATTAGAAAATAATAAATATTTTGAAGGCAAAGATATAAGGTATGTTATAGAAGAATTAAAGAAAGTTAATAATTTATCAAATTCTAATTTAACTGAAGGTGATAAAATAAGAATCCCCAATTACTAAAGAAAAATAAATTTTGGAATAATAAAACAGTATTTATAATGAACTATTTAAATACAATAGAGTTCATTATAAATACTGTTTAAAAATCTGATAGAGGATTGTTTTCGATAGCATCTCTAGCTTGTTTGTTAGCAACATGTGTATAAATTTCTGTGGTAGAAATACTTTCGTGACCTAAAACTTCTTGCAAAGCTCTAATATCAACATTTCCATATTGATACATTAAAGTGGCAGCAGTATGTCTTAATTTGTGTGTTGAATATTTTTTTGTATCAAGCCCAGCAGCTGTAAGTTCTTTATCAACAATATGTTGTACAGTTCTTTTGCTAATACGTTCTCGACGTTCACTTAAAAATAAAGCTTTTCTTGAATTAAGTTTATCTGTTTTAATTCCATCTTTAGGGCGAACATCTAAATACTCATGTATAGCTCGTACGCAAGCTTTGTTTAAATATATTGTTCTTTCTTTATTACCTTTTCCAATAACGGTCATTTTATTTTCTGAAAAATCTATATCATTAATATTTATTCCAACTAATTCAGATAAACGCATACCACAATTTAAAAATAGAGTAATTATTGCATAATCTCTTTCCATATTTCTGTTGTCTTCATTTTGGGTTGCATTTAGAAGTTTTTTACTATCTTCTAAACTTAGATATTTTGGTAGTCTTTTATCTAGTTTAGGCGTTTCTAAATTTTGAGCAGGATTTTGTTCTATTAAATTGGCTTTTGCACATAAATAATTAAAGAATACTCTAATACTAGATGCTTTTCTGGCACGTGTTGCAGCTTTACTGTGGTAAGTAGTGGTTAGGTAGCTTAAAAAAGCATGAATATCATCTAGAGTTATTTTTTTAATTGTATTTATATCTATATCTTTTATTGTAATTAATGAAAAATCATCTTCTTGTGTTAAATTAAATCGAATTTTTATAAATTTTAAAAATGTTGCTAAGTCATAATTATATTCTTTTACTGTGTTTGGTGATTTATTTAAAATTGTCATTGTATAGTCTAGAAATGAATTTAAGTATTCTGGATTATCTTCATGATTTATCATATGTTTCACTCTCCAATCTTTCACTATTATATAATAAAAGATTATAAAATAAAAGCGTTTATTGGTATTTTTGTTGAAAATTATGTAAAATTATGGTATTATATTATCTGAAACGTGGTAGTTTCAAGGTTACTAAATTTGGCAATATATAATTGCTAAAAATAAGTAAAACGAAATGCCAAAACTTTATATCATAAGGAAGGAGTACAATATGATGAAAGGAATTGTAGTGAATATCCTGGATGGACAAAATGGTTTTAAATTTGTTGAGTGCCGGGAATTTCAGGATTTTTTGAAGGAGGTTGATGGTCAAAAATTTATAGTGACATACAATAAAGATAAACTCACTATAAATGTAACAGAATTAGAAACTATTGATTCAGCTTTTTTTGGCTTCTTACAGAGTTTGTTTGAACACTTTGAAAATTTTTCTTTGGAGTTAACAAAAGGCGAAGTGAACAATACCTGTGAAAATTTACAGGAAGTAGAAGAAACAGGTGAAGCGGAAAATGAAGAGGTTCAAAGTGAAGTTAATGAAAGTGAAGTAGCACTAGAGGTTTCCGAAGAGAAATCTGAAGAAATAATAGGTTCTGAGGAGAAAATAGAGCCTGAAACGAAACCAGTAGTATCGGAAACAACTGAAATGCCTGCAGAGACTACTAAAAATCCAACAATAGAAAGATTAAATGAGATTTGTAAAAAATCATCAAGTTTTGAGGATTTTGTAGACCGTGTGTCTCTTTGGCTCGGGGTAACGGAAACATACAAAGAATTTTTTAAATTTTTATGTGTGTTACCAATTGATGAAGAAAACAATTATAAAAGGAGACTTAGTGAAGCTTTAACTCAAAATAATGTAGAGTATAATCCTAATTGGTTTATGGTTATTTCTAAGATAGTAAAAGAACATGGCGGAAAATTTAATGATTTTCTGGGTAAGGTTCGCTCATATTCAGAACAATTTGTTGAAACTACTGGGAAAGATGAAAACGTAGGTGAGAACTTAGATGTTTCTGATTCCCAACCACCATTAGATACAGAATCTACTGAAAAACACCAGTGGAAATATGGTATCAACATACTGTTAGCAAATATGGATGTGAATCCGGAAGGCTCGGCAGCTGAAATTGCAGAAAATACAACAAAAGTGTTGGTAAAAACTGTAAAAGAAGGAAATGGAGAAGAAATTGAGGATACTTTAAAGGAAGAGGTAGTAAAGGTTCTGCAGTATACTATAGAATCTGTAGAAGATCCTATTGATGTAGAATCAGTAATTAAAAAAGTTTTGAAATCAGAAGATGATGAAGATTTTGTTCTTCTGGATATTTCTCAATTCATTAACACTTTTGCTCAAAAGGTCACAAAGACTGATGAGTATGTGAATTTGAAAGATTTTTTAAATGAGTTTAAAAAGGCATTTGTAAACGCAAAATAAAGTTTTGGAAAAGCAATGGTGTGATTGGATATTATCTAGTCACACTGTTGCTATATAAATATTGTGGTTGTAATTGAAATATTAGTAATTATAGTATATAATGTGTGCATATAAAATCGACAAGGAGAATTAAAATATGGATAGCCGAGAATATAAAGAAAAAATTAAAAAAATAATAAAACGTGGATATAATTTAAAATTAATATCAGCTGAATTAAAAATACCTATGGAAGAATTAGAAATGTATAAAAATGAGATTGAAAAAGAGAATCAAAAGAAAACAACAACAGAGATTATAACTAGAAGAAATACAAGAACAGTTCATGATTCTATGCAATATAGTAGACATTCTAGAATGTCAATGTTAAAAGATAAGTATTATAAATTGTATAACAAAGAAAGTAAAAATAATTTTATAACAGAAAAAAGAACATTAACAGAACAAGAAAATGATAAGTTAGAAAAACTTTTTGAAGAAGTTAAAGAAAAATTACCAGAAGTTGCAAAACAATCAACACTAGCGACTAGCAAGAGAAAATATGCTAATAAATTCCTTACAGAAATAGTAAAAAGTGAAGATATATTGCCATACTTTGATAAAATAGAACAAATATATATGTTATTTGCACAGGATAATTTAGATAATTTAGCTTCAAATTATAAGGATTCGATAGATAAAATTATTACTAAAATAAGAAATATACTAAGTCGAGTATTTGCAAAAGCTGTTTATGAAGAGGCTCAATCGACTGATGATATAGAAATGCTAAAACAATTTTTAAATAAAATTAAAAATATAAAATCAAAAGGAATTGCAATTGAAAGTTATGAAAGAGAAATTAAAACAAAATTAAATAAATTAATTGTAGAACAAAATCAAAAAGACAGAAGAAACAATGAAACTGATGAAATAAAAATGATTGCTCAACAACTGGCTGATGGGAAAGTAAATATGGAAGAAACAAATAGAATTATTGATGCGGAAGCAAAAAGAAGGTATGAAAATTCACCAAAAAACAAATTTAGTCTAACTGAAGAGAGACAAAGAAAGCAAGTTTTAATGCAATTAGGTCAAATCTTATCAAAACAAGGAAAAAAATATAAAATTGTAAATCCAGAAGCAACATTAAAATTAATGCAAACTTTGTGTGAGACTAAACTAGAACCAGCATTAGCAGCAGTTAATGATAATTTGTTATCATGTTATAGATTTGAAGAGGCAAAACAATTATGTAAAAAATATTATAGTCAAGATCCATTAAATTTAGGTATAAAATTACAAAAAAACAAAGTGAAAAATGCAGAATTAAGTTATTTAATTTTAAGAGGGATTAGAGAAACTAATTCACCAGCTGAAGAAAATAAACTTTATGAATTATTAAAAGATGGCTTAGAAATGGGGAATGTAAAACCTGAAAGCATAGATTTAGGTACAAATAGAGATGGAACTCAGAAAATCACATTAGCTGATATATTAGATGAAGATAAATTTTTAAGAGAAGGTATATAAATGAAAAATAAAAGCAAACATTTGAAAGAAGAACCAATATCTAAAAAAAATAAAAAAGAAAAGGATAAAAAAATAGAAAAGAAAAAAGAAAAAACACAAGAAAAAATAAAAAGAAAGAAAAAAAGAATAATTATAATACTATTATTACTAATATTAGTAATAATAGGTTTAGGAATATATACTGCAATATCTATAAATAATTGGAAAAAAATAGTACAAGAGATGTCAAAAAACGAAACTTCTATTGTAAAAGATACAGATGGTAATACAATTGCAGAAATAGGTGGAGAAAAGGCTAAAAATAAGATTTCTGCATCTGAGATTCCTAATAATTTAAAAAATGCATATGTAGCAATAGAAGATGAAAGATTTTACAAACATCATGGTGTAGATATAAAAAGGACTGGAGCGGCGATAGGTTCATATGTATTTCATCGTGGTTCTTCATCTTTTGGAGGAAGTACTATAACCCAACAAGTTGTTAAAAATTTAACTGGTGACTCCTCAAATAAAATAACTAGAAAAGTTAAAGAATGGGGTAAAGCAGCAACTTTAGAAAGTTTTATGAGCAAAGATGAAATATTATCACTATATTTAAATATTATTTATGTGGGACCGAATGTGTATGGAATAGAAACAGGAGCAAATTATTATTTTAATAAATCTGTAAAAGATTTATCGTTAGAAGAATGTGCATTTTTAGCAGGTATAAATAATTCACCAAATTCTTATAATCCATATGGTGACACGAATAATACAGAAAAAATCAAAGCAAGAACAAAAACTGTATTGTCAAAAATGCTAGAACTTAAATATATTAATGAAGATGAATATAATACGGCTGTTGCAAATGTAGATAATGGTTTAAAATTTAAAAAAGGAAAAATTGAAACAGATGATGCTATATATTCATATCATACGGATGCATTAATATCACAATTGATTGATGATATTGCAAATAAGAAAAAAATAACAAAAACATTTGCTACAAACTACATAAATATGGCAGGACTTAAAATTTATAGTACACAAAAAACATCTATTCAAAATCAAATGGAAAAAGAATTTGAAAAAACAAAGTATCAACTTGCTTCAAAAACTGGTGGAGATTCTTCACAAGCAGCCATGGTAATAATAGATCATAAAACAGGGCAAGTTGTTGGATGTGTAGGTGCACTTGGTAAAAAAACAACATCACGTGGATTAAACCGTGCAACACAATCAATTAGGCAAACAGGCTCATGTATAAAGCCAATAGCTGTTTTAGTGCCGGGAATAGCAAAAAAAGAATTTACAGGTGCTACAATATTTGAAGATGAACAAACAATATTTGATGATGGATACAAACCAGAAAATTATAGTAATTATTTAGGAAAAATAACTGTGAGAAGAGCATTAGAGTCTTCCCAAAATATTCCATTTGTAGAGATGATGGAAAAAATAGATCCTAAAACATCTATGAATTATTTAGAAAAAATGGGGATAACTACTCTTAGTAAAAAAGATGAAAATTTAGCATTAGCTTTAGGAGGATTAGATAGAGGAATAAGCCCATTACAAATGGCGGGAGCATATGCTACAATTGCAAATGATGGTGAATATATAGAGCCAACATTTTATACGAAAGCAGAAACATCAAATAAAAAAATTATTGTAGAATCAAAACAAAAGAAAAAAAGAGTTTTTTCTAAAGAAGTAGCATATATTGTAAAAGAATTATTAACCGAGCCAGTAAAAGGAAATCATGGAACTGCTACATATTGTTCAATTTCTGGTATGGATGTTGCAGCAAAAACTGGAACTACAGATGATAATTATGATAGATGGCTTTGTGGCTTTACACCATATTATACTGGAGTTACGTGGTATGGATATGACAAAAATGAATCAATTAATTATAATGGTAAGAAAAATCCAGCAGGAATTTTGTGGGCTAATATAATGAGTAGAGTACATTCAAATTTACAAAATGCCAAATTCGAAAAACCATCAGGAGTTAGTAAAGTAACTGTTTGTGCAGAAACTGGCAGAAAAGCAAATACTGGATGCCCTAATACATATGATGAATATTTCTTAATTGGGACAATACCAACTTCTTGTAATAAACATTCAGGAAGCGAATTAAAAGATAATAATTCATCATCTACAAATACAAATAAAACAAATACTGTTACTAATTCGTTTGATACTACAACTAAGGAGGATTTAGATATTCCGACTGTTACTAACAAAGAAGAAAACACAAAAATAGATGAAAATTTAAATAATAAGAATAGTGCTTCTATTGATAAAAAAGATAATAGTAGTAATTTGAGTAATTCTGTTAATAAACAAAATACAACTGAATCAAATAGTAATAAACAAAATTCTACATCAACTAATACTAATAAAGATAGTAAAAATACAATAATATCTACACCAAATTCAAACAAAAATAATGAAAGCACAGATTCTTCTAAAAATAGTGTGAGTAAAAATAAAATTACGGTTGATGTTTCTAACAAAAGTACATCAGAATAATCTAATTAATATAAATGAAAGCAAGATTTAGAATTAATAAATGTTATAATAAATTTTGCTTTCATACTAATTTATATATGGAAAGGAAAAAATAAAATGGAAGTTATAAAAACAATTATAAATAGTTTTGAATTTCAAACAATAGTGAAACTACTGCTAGGTATTTTTCTAGCAGGAATTATCGGCTTAGAAAGATCATCTTGGAGTAAACCTGCAGGATTTAGAACACATGCTTTAGTTGGAATAAGTGCTGTTTTGGTTATGATATGTGGCGAATATATGTCAAAATCGTTTGGAGTAGATTCATCAAGAATACCAGCTCAGTTATTATCTGGAATAGGATTTTTAGGTGCTGGTACAATATTAAGGGATGGTTTTAATGTAAAGGGATTAACAACAGCTTCAACATTATTAGCTGTTACTTGTATCGGGCTATGCATAGGAGCAGGATATTATTTGTGTGGAATAATTTCAACTGCATTAGTTTATATAATTTTGTCTTATTCATATTTAATTTCAGATAAAATTGAACATTATAATATGTTAGAACTAGAAATTGAACTTGAAAAGCAAGATCAAGATACTTTACAAAAAATTAAAAAAATGCTTGAGGATAATGAAATTATTGTTACAGAATTAGATATGTCTAAGTATAAAAATAATATAATTAAAATTATTGGTAAAGATAAAAAGAAATCTGAACATTCTTTTGTTACTGATTTAATCAGTTTTGATAATGTTATTAAAGTTGAACAAAATTAGTTTATTTTGTAATAGAAATAAATATTCTAAAATTATATTGTATTTGAAATTTTAAAATTAATAAATTAGAGATTTTAATATAGAAAATGCATAAATGATGATTGCGAACTAATGATAGATCGTAACTTTACAATATTTGCAAATTGTCAAAATGAGGGAATTGTTTGGTTTAAAACTTGTGGACTTTGGCAAGATAATGGCTATATTCCTAAATCTCGGAGAAATAATATTTTTTGACTGGGAAAATGATGGAATATCAGATCATGTTCGGAATTGTAGAAAAAGTCGAAAACGGAAAAGTCTATACTAATGTCCTGTATAATATCAATTTGTGATATTATACAGGACTTTTTTCTTTTTTTATTTATATTTTTTATTATTTATGTTATAATCACAAGCATAAAGAAAAAACGATAAAAAACCTCTTATATAGAAAGTGAGGACTATAATGATAAAAGCAATGTTTGTATGTTTAGGTAATATATGTCGTTCTCCAATGGCAGAATTTGTACTCAAAGATATGGTAAAAAAGCAAGGATTAGAAAAAGAATTTTATATAAAATCTTCAGCAACTTCTAGTGAGGAAATAGGAAATGATATTCATTATGGTACTCGTGATAAACTAATACAAAAGGGAATCTCTTTTACAAAAAGAAAAGCAGTAAAATTAAGAGCAGAAGATTATAAAAAATATGACTATATTATTGGAATGGAAAAATCAAATGTTATAAATATAAAAAGAATAGTAGGGGAAGATGTTGACGATAAGATTTATAGATTGTTAGATTTTTCAGATACCCCTAGAGATATTGCTGATCCGTGGTATACTGTAAATTTTGAAATTACATTTAATGATATAGTTGAAGGTTGTAATGGATTTTTGAAATGTTTAAAAGATAAGAATATAATAGATAAATAACAAATTTAGGGAGTGTGTTATGGAAAATCAAGAAAGAAAAGCATATTTGACAATTGGCTCTGTACGAGCATTAGATATAAGAGTTATATTTGAAGATACAGAAATTTTATATGAGGGTGTAGTGGAAGATGCTCCGGAAGAAATCAAAAGATTAAGGTATTCTAAAGTTAAAAATTCAGATAAGATGAATTTTTATGTTTATAACACTAATTAAAAATTAAAAACTTTTTAGGAGAAATTTGATGAATAAAGAAGAAATAATAAAGTATTGTTTAACATTAGAAAATACATATAAGGATTGCCCTTTTCCTGATGATTTTGAATCTGTAACAATGAAACATTTGAAAAATAAAAAGTGGTTTGCTTTAATTATGAATGTAAATAATAAGTTATACCTTAATGTTAAGACAGATCCAAATTATTCTGATATATTGAGAAATACTTATGATTATATAATACCTGCTTATCACATGAATAAGGAACATTGGAATACAATTATTATAGATGAAAAGGTGGACGAGGATTTAGTAAAAGAATTGATAGAACAAAGTTATCAATTGACAAAGTAAAGATAAATGCAAATAGTAATTTCTTGTTTGAATTGGAGGGGAAAAGATGAGTTTTTCATATACTAGAAAAATAAACTATTATGAAACAGATAAAATGGGAGTAGTTCATCATTCAAATTATATAAGATTTTTAGAAGAGGCAAGATGCAGATGGTTAGAAGAACTGAATATATCAATGGAAAAATTAGAAGAATTAGGTTATACTATTCCAACATTAGAAGTCAATTGTAAATACAAATATCATATAACAAGTGGAGATATAATTACAATAGAACCTAAAATAACTGAATTTAATGGAGTAAGAATGACAGTAACTTATAATGTTATTGATAAAAAAACAGAAAAAATTGTTATAAATGCTTGGACAAAACATTGTTTTACGGATAAAACTTTAAGACCAATAAATATAAAAAAGAAGAATGAAAAAATATATACAATATTTGAAAAATTGTTAGAAGAAGGTATAAAAACCAATAAATAATTTCAAGGCAAATTATAACAATAACTAGTAATTTGTAGAGGAGGAATATGTATGCAATTAATAATATATCCGTTTATTGTTTGTGTGGGAATTTTTTTGATACAACTTTTTTTCATAATAAGAAAAAACAAAATAGTATATAATGATATTCAAAAAAAAGATAAAAAACATTGGAAATTAGTTATAAAAATATTAGTAGCATTGATAATATCAATAATTGTAGGAGTTTTATCCTTTTACATATTAGGCATATATGTTTTAATAGGCTTAAATGCAGGACGCTAAAAGATTTATACAAATTACAATTTAAGGAGTTGATAGTATATGGATAAAGAAGTATTGTTATCAAATATAGATAAAGTTCATACTACTGAAATGGGTATTGATAGAATTAAGAAAAATCTTAAAATAGATACAAATGATGTAGTTGAACATTGTAAAAATAAAGTTTTAGACAAGAATTGTAATATCTATAAGCAAGGTAAGAATTGGTATTGTGAAATAGATAATATAAAGATAACTATTAACTCATATAGTTATACGATAATTACAGCACATACTATTCGCTAAATTACAATTTTATAGTAATAAAAATCTCCGAAAGATTATACTTTCAGAGATTTTTTCATTTATTTTATAATGGCATCATTTGCAGTAAATCCTTCAAGTGAATTTTCTTTTA
>ERZ840057.2575-NODE-2575-length-12267-cov-2.761218_pt1 | contig 12267 bp, 10 predicted proteins | sample MGYA00519907_ERZ840057 | MGnify/ENA primary metagenome ERZ840057 (study PRJEB31850, sample SAMEA3708862) | human gut metagenome | biome: human gut; feature: human-associated habitat; material: faeces | place: China | collected 2014 ...
GCATAATTGGAAATCTCATACCGTTCGTATCCGCAGTCCTTTAAAAACCGCTTCGTCTCATGGTACATCTCCCGCTCGGAGTCCTCATCCGGAAGAAGTTTCCGCCCCTCTTCGCTCCCATATCGTTCACCGAACGGCGTTCCTTCCTCGATGATCAGGCTGTATGCGGAGATATGTTCCGGATCAAGATCCGTGACCCGCGAGAGCGTCTCCTTCCATGACTCACAGGTCTGTCCCGGAAGCGCCGACATGAGATCGATATTCAGGTTCGCAAACCCGCACTCGCGGGCCAGCGTAAAGCTCTCCAGAAATTCCGCCCAGGTGTGGATCCGCCCCAGAAGTTTTAACTCCTGGTCATTCGCCGACTGGAGACCGAAGCTCAGCCGGTTGATCCCAGCTTTCCGGTAATCCGTAAGTTTCTCCCGCGTCACCGTCCCGGGATTCGCCTCCATGGAGATCTCCGCGCCATCCGCGACATGAAACGCATGTCTGACATGTTCCATGATCTCCACGATCAGCGCAGAATCCGGCACCGACGGGGTTCCGCCCCCGATAAATATCGTCTCGACCGGGATCTCCCCGTATCGTTTTCCCATGACGTCGATGTCTTTCATCAGCCGCTTTGCATACATTCTCTGCGTCTCAGCTCCTGACGGGAATGACAGGAAATCGCAGTAGGCACACTTTCTCACACAGAACGGCATGTGCAGATATAATTCCATGCCCCCGCTCATTTGAGCACCCCGCAGAGCATTTCGATCTCATCCTCAAACAGACAGTAGCCCGGATCCCTGGCCTTCACCGCTGCAAGGACATCCTCGATCTTCATCCATTTTACAGATTCGACTTCTTCCTTCTGAAGTACGAGCGTCTCGATCTCTACGGGCTTTTCGTATACGAAGACACGGCTCTTTTCATGATTCTTAAAGATCCGCCCATGAAACTCTCCTTCGTAGCGCCCATCATGGACTCCGACAAACCTCAGATCGTCCGGTTCTGCCATGATCCCCAGCTCTTCCTTTAACTCCCTGAGCGCTGACTTCAGATAATCCTGTCCCGCCGGGATATGTCCGGCGCTGGAGATGTCATAACAGCCTGCGAAGGAATCCTTTTCCCCGCTCCGCTTCTGTAAAAGAAGGTCATGTCCTCCGTCCTCCCGTTTCCTTACGACCCAGACGTGGCTCGTCCGGTGCCAGTCGCCGTGAAGATGGACCAGAGTGCGCTCTCGCACCTGTCCGGACGGTTCCCCCTTCTCATCGAGAAGATCTAAAAGCTCCATCGGCTTTCCGTTGAGGACCGCCTCCTTTAAAAGATCATCCTGATAGCGGAGTTTTAAGGAGAAAAACGGCGCATCTTCATCGAGAAGATAATGGAAGATCCGGTCGCCCTCCCACAGGTTCAGGCGGTCGATCTGCGTTTTCGGAACCCACTCCAGCGTTCCCTCATTGCATTCCGCGAGCTCCCCCGCAAAGCCGTCCGCCGTGTAGAGGAAAATGTACTCCATCTCCTCATCGTCATCGTTGTATACAAAAGTCAGGACGCCCCGGAGCCGGTAGTCTGTGAGCGTCAGACCGGTCTCCTCCTTCGTCTCCCTGAGGATACAGTCCTCCGGACTCTCCCCGCGTTCAAACTTTCCGCCGATGCCGATCCATTTGTCCTTATTGACGTCATGTTTCTTTTTGATCCGGTGGATCATCAGATATTTTTCATCTTTTTCGATATAACAAAGAGTTGTAAGTTTCATTGTGTACCTCACTCTGTTTTTTCAGGGTCTGTCTCCGTCAGGGAAACCGTTCTCCTTTCAGGAGATAAGTAACGGCAAAATCGGTCCGTTTCCATAGATTTGAAAAGAACCGCTGGTGACAGGCCCTGCAGTCAGGAATTCGATTTCCGGTCCGGATACAGGAAAAGTCCATTTCTTATGCCGGAAATGGACTTTTGCGTTTTTCCCCTGCTGCGGCGCAGACAGGGAGTATTCTGGACTATATCCTTTTGTCTGTCAGATTGTATTTTTCCAGCTTTTTCCAGAATCCGGCAGAATCTATCCTGCCAATCGATCTCTGATTTTTAAAATCGCTGTTCTTCCCTCTGCCGTCTACTCCTCATCCAGCTTCAGGACGCTCATGAACGCCTTCTGCGGGATCTCCACATTTCCGACCTGGCGCATACGCTTCTTTCCTTCCTTCTGCTTCTCGAGAAGTTTCTTCTTTCGGGAAATATCGCCGCCGTAGCACTTCGCGAGGACATCCTTTCTCATCGCTCTGACGGTCTCACGCGCGATGATCTTTCCGCCGACGGCCGCCTGGATCGGGATCTCAAATAAGTGTTTCGGGATCTCATCCTTTAACTTCTCGCACATCTTTCTTCCTCGCTCGTAGGCGGAACCTTCGAAGACGATGAAGGAAAGGGCATCGACCGCCTCTTTGTTGATCAGGATATCGAGTTTGACAAGCTCAGACTTCTCGTATCCCTTCAACTCGTAGTCGAAGGACGCGTAACCGCGGGATCTGGATTTCAGCGCATCGAAGAAATCGTAGATGATCTCGTTTAACGGAAGCTCATACTTTAAGAGTGCACGCGTCTCTTCCATATATTCCATTCCGAGGTAAACGCCGCGGCGCTCCTGACACAGCTGCATGATCGCGCCGACAAATTCGGTCGTGACCATGATCTCTGCGGAGACGATCGGCTCTTCCATATAGTCGATCTCGGACGGATCCGGCATGTTGGACGGGTTCGTGAGGTCGATCACCTCGCCGTTCGTCTTGTGGATCCGGTATACAACGCCCGGAGCCGTTGTGACAAGGTCGAGGTTGTACTCGCGCTCTAAGCGCTCCTGGATGATCTCCAAGTGTAAAAGTCCAAGGAATCCGCAGCGGAATCCGAATCCGAGAGCGATGGATGTCTCCGGCTCAAAGAACAGGGACGCGTCATTTAACTGTAATTTTTCCAGGGCGTCACGAAGCTCCGGATATTTCGCTCCATCCGCCGGGTAGAGACCGCAGTAGACCATCGGAGTGACTTTCTTATATCCCGGAAGCGGTGCTGCACATGGATTTAAGCGGTTCGTCACCGTATCGCCGACACGGGTATCTTTTACGTTCTTGATGCTGGCGGTAATATAACCTACCATACCGGCGCGGAGCTCATCGCACGGGATAAACTGGCCTGCGCCAAAGTATCCGACCTCCACGACATCGTAGGAAGCGCCCGTCGCCATCATCTGGATCGGGGTTCCTTTCTTAACGGTTCCTTCTTTCACACGGCAGAACACGATAACGCCGCGGTAAGAATCGTAGAGGGAGTCGAAGATCAGGGCCTGGAGAGGTGCCTCCGGATCTCCCTTCGGAGCCGGGATCTTGTGGACGATCGCCTCTAAAACATCTTCGATATTTAAGCCCATCTTTGCGGAGATCCTCGGCGCATCGTGAGCCTCAAGTCCGATCACGTCCTCGATCTCCTCCGCCACACGGTCCGGATCAGCGCTCGGAAGGTCGATCTTATTGATGACCGGCACAACATCCAGGTCATGATCGAGCGCCAGATAAACATTTGCCAGGGTCTGCGCTTCGATTCCCTGTGCGGCATCCACAACAAGGATCGCGCCGTCACACGCTGCAAGGCTTCTGGAAACCTCATAGTTAAAGTCGACATGTCCGGGGGTGTCGATCAGGTTGAAAATGTATTCCTCCCCGTCTTTTGCCTTATATACGGTTCGCACGGTCTGTGCCTTGATGGTAATTCCTCTCTCACGTTCCAGATCCATATTATCCAGTACCTGGGACTGCATCTCTCTTTCTGTCAGAAGACCGGTCATCTCGATGATCCGGTCTGCCAGGGTAGATTTTCCGTGATCAATATGGGCGATAATACAGAAATTACGAATTTTACTTTGATCAAAATCTGCCACTTTTGTACCTCCGATTTCTTTTTATATTCAGGTGATTGTTACTGTTTAATTTTTTACATTGCCTTTTATTATAACATAGTTTTTACTCTCCCTTCAATACTTTATCCAGAATCACACTGAAGGGTTCCATCGCGTTCATCGCCTCTTCCACCGTATTCGTCTGCGCGCCCACTTCCAGCAGGATCGAACGCGGCCGTACATGAAGATTGTAGCGGTAGCCTTTCAGATAAATGCACCGTGTCAGCTGCGGATAATACCGCGCCGCCTGATAGGACAGCTGAAAGGAAAAAGAAAGATTATCCTCGATATAGGGGTTTGGCAGGGTATCCAGATTGCCGTTTTTTACGGTTCTGCTCAGTCCGTTAAAATACATGATCTGCGCCGTCGGTTTCCCGTTGATCTCCGTCACCAGATGTTTCCCCTCCGGCACCCCGTCTCTGTGAAGGTCGATGACCACCTGGATCGTCGGATTTTCCGCAAGCACCTGTTCGATCACCGGCAGGGCATAATTATACGCCTTGCTCCGGTCCAGCTGTCCTTCCATCAGATCAAAGGCATCTTTTCGGTGGATCACCTGATACCCGTAGACATCCTGCAGGATACTCGTAAGATAGTCACCCACACCGATCACACTCGTTGCCTCATCCCCCTCAGTGGAATCGGCAAATCCTTCCTGCGAGTGGGTATGGTAAATGAGGATCTGCGGGACACTGCTGTCCTCTTCCAGTGCCAGGGAATCCCCTAAAAATGTACCGGCATTGATCTGTGAACCGTCCACGGTGGTGTTCGGATCCACCACAAAGAAATTATTGAGTAAATACTGAAAATCGCTGAGACGATCCAGGGACAGATCCATCTTCGGCGTTGCCTCCACGGCTGTCGTCCATGCCGGAAGCGGCGTGGTGGTTGTAGCTGCATTCTCTGAGTCACTTTCCTGCCCTGCAGTCGTTTCACCTTCTGCCTGCGCCGTCTCCTCTTTTTGCCCGTCTGTCTCTCTGCTCTGCTCCTGTTGCCGGGTTTCTGTGTTCCCGTCGGTTCCACTCTTTTTCTCCTGCTGTGTACCCGGATCGTTCTCCGTCTTTCCCTTCGCCGTTTCATTTTCCTGTGTTACCGCCTCACTCTGATTTTCTCCCAGCAGCCGGTCGGCGATCGTATTGCCGTTGGCATGGATCATCTCATAACAGGTACTCTCGTCTTCGATCACCGGATGGGATTCTTCCTCCTGCTGTTCTTTCAGATACGCGCCGAGCGGATACCAGTTTTCAATCTTCGTCCACAGTTTTGTTATCATCGGCGTCGTATTTCCCTCTTCATAAAAAATCCCCGGCATGTACCACAGATACGCTTCCCGTTCCGTCTCCATGCAGACATCCCCGAGGATCTGCTGCGCACGCTCTCCCGGTGACTGCCTCAGGTACAGATATCCCCGCGCTGCAAGATACCCGCCCAGACAGACGCATAATCCCCATACTACTGCCTTTATAATCTGTTCTGATCTTCTCATCTTTCCCTCTTTTATATTTCTGACTCCTTGTTCGCGTACATGCAAGAAGGACAGGCGCTTCCTCACGACCTGTCCTCCTGTCTGACTTTCTGTCCTCCCGCAGTTTTCCAACTCTTACTTTTGCACCTGATTGCACAGGAGTACATACTTGTATTATATGAGTTTCCCCGTCTCTTATGCTTCCATCGCGATATTGATGCCCTCCGAGATCGTATAACTGAGCCGCTTGACCGTCTCATCCACATCCTTCGGTGTGACAAACATGCTGTGCAGCCGCGGTGTGATCAGTTCCTGTAAAAATTCTTCCATCTCCGACTCTTCCAGATTTTCCAGAAGGTGAGCAATCGCATCGTGCACGATCGTCGCTCCGTCTACTACGGTTGGCACACCGATTCCGATCACCGGGATTCCCAGGGATTCCTCATTCAGCCCGCACCGGTGGTTGCAGACACCGGATCCCGGATTGATCCCCGTATCCGTCACCTGGATCGTGCAGTTTAATCGCCGCACACTGCGCGCCGCCAGCGCATCGATCGCGATCACTGCGTCCGGATCGGTCTCCCGGATCACGCCCCGGATGATCTCCATCGTCTCCATCCCGGTCTGCGCCATAACGCCCGGAACCAGGCTGCTGATCTGATGCACCCTCTCCTTTCCCATCCCTGCTTTTCCGTACTCTTTCACAATATGTCTGGTGATCTTTAAGTTCTGGATCACCCGCGGACCGAGCGCGTCCGGTGTGATCTCCCGGTTGCCAAGCCCCACCACCAGAATGGATTTTTCTTTATCCAGATGGAGCAGTTCCCGCAGATGATGAGCAAGTGCCACGGAAATCTCGCGGTGATAATCCTCATCCGGCACGATCAGATTCGGAGCTTCCATCGTAATATACGTTCCTCTTGGCTTTTCCATCGCCCGCGCTCCCTGTTCCGTCTGAATCCGCACAACCGTCGTATTCAGGTCCAGAGACTCCTCATATTCCTCATGAATCGCCACACCCTTAATCTCCACATTGTCCTTCTCATACTTCTCCTTACTCTCCACTGCAAGATCCGTTCGTATCCCAAAACTCCCAGACATAGCCGTCACCCTTCCTTTCTGCACGCCGTTTTCCCATCTGTGTCCTTTTCTCCTTTTAGATTTCCCGTTTTCCTGCAGATTATCCCTGAAAATCCTTGTATTTTTGCACCTTTTTTTCTGAAAAACCATTGACAAACTCCGGTAAATGGCATAAACTGTATGGGTATTTTGAGATTAGCCTGTCCGTGTCTGGGCTGATGAATATGATAAATGATTGAATAATTTATTGGAGGTTATGGAAAATGGCAAACATTAAATCCGCTAAAAAAAGAGTTATCGTAAACAGAACAAAAGCTGAAAGAAATAAAGCAATCCGTTCTGAAGTTAAAACATCTATCAAAAAAGTAGAGGCAGCAGTTGCAGCAAAAGATCTGGCAGCAGCTCAGGCAGCTCTGAAAGTAGCTACCGCTACCATCGAAAGCGCTTGTTCTAAAGGTGTATACCACAAAAACAACGCAGCAAGAAAAGTTTCCCGCGTATCCAAAGCAGTGAACTCTATTGCTTAATTCTAACTGATAGAATAAATAAAGAATTTTAAAAAGAACAGTCATCCCGTCAGTGACTGTTCTTTTTTGTTACTCTGTATTCCTTAGAAGCTGCCGTGGCAACTTCTGCAGGTATGCAAAAATCCCGGAACCTGTCCCTTTCAAACAGTTCCCGGGATTTTTCTTTATCCATCACACCGGATTCTTCCGTGCATATTTCACGATCAGAAGTTCCACACTCAGCACATCGCTCAGCCTTCCGGTCTTCACATCTTCCTCTGTCTGTGTAAAGTCTTCCACCGCCTGACGAAGCTGCGCGGTCGTATATCTGCCGGTACAGCCGGTATAATTGCGGACCACAAAGCTTTGCAGTCCCGTTCTTGATGCGATGGTTTTCTGATCGCAGCCGAGACGTTGCAGCTCTTTCACCTGTAACAGCAGATTGAACTGCCGCGCCAGCAGAAAGAGGATCCGCATCGGCGGCTCCTTCAGGGCAAGCAGATCGTAATACAGATCCAGTGCTTTCTTCTGGTTCTGCTCCGCCACTGCCTGCACCATCGCAAAGATTCGGTTGTTGATCTGTGTCGTACACACCGCATCGATATCTTCCCCGGTGATCACCGACCGATCCATCGTATAGCATAACAACTTTTCCAGTTCTTTCTCGATGTTGCTCATATCCGTACCGGTTTTCGACAGAAAACGTTCCATATCCCTCTGGGTGATCTGTTTTCCCTCGCGTTTCAGGATTCCAAGCACCCAGCGCATCAGTGTTTTCTCATCCTGCACCGAGAAATCCACCACCCGGCCGATCTGTTTGACCATTTTGAACATTTTGCTTCGCTTATCCACCTCTTCTTCTACAAACAGAAGATACAGATAGTCCGGCAGACTGTTCAGGTATTCTGTCAGTTCCGGGCACTGATTCTTGAAAAATCCGGTATTTTCAAATACGATGACTGGCAGGGGATCGAGCGTTACCGCGGCTTTATCGAGTGCCTGTCGGATTTCGGGATCGATTTCCAGGAGGACTGGATCCGCTGGTATTCGACCCGGGATATGGAAGAAAAATTAAGCAAAAAAGGTCTTCAGCGGATGTACCGCCGGACGAAGGACTGTACCGCGATGATCCTCTACAACGACGAGGTAGCGGGCAGCTATATGGATTTTTTAAAGGACCGCGGACTGCGCGTGCCGGAAGATATTTCCCTGGTATCGTTTGATGATGCCGGACCGGTGCAGGAGGGGGATCTCACGATCTTGTCCGTGATTCATCCCAAGTACAATCTTGGGCGGCTGACAGCGCGCAATCTTCTGCGGATGATAGAGGATCCGGACTGGCAGGAAAAGAAGTATTCGTACCGGTTTCCGGTGATGTTTAACAACGGAAATTCGGTTCGGGATATACATTGAAAATGACAAGGAGGCAGATTAAAATGAAAAAGTTATACTTTATTGTGGGTTCCCAAGACTTATACGGAGAGGAATGCCTGAAACAGGTTGCAGAAGACAGCCGTCAGATGGTTGCATTCTTAAACGAAAAAGTGGGCGATCTGGCAGAGATCGAACTTCTTCCAACCGTAGAGACTTCTGAAATCTGTATTCAGGATATGCGGAAAGCTTCCAATGATGATGACTGTGTCGGCGTTATCACATGGATGCACACCTTCTCCCCTGCAAAAATGTGGATCAAGGGTCTGCAGGAATTAAGAAAACCGCTGCTTCATTTACATACACAGGCAAATGAAAAGCTTCCGTATGATGAGATCGACATGGATTTCATGAACCTGAATCAGTCCGCACATGGCGACCGTGAGTACGGCTTCATCGTTGCCAGAATGGGTATTCCGCATGAGGTTGTAGCTGGATATTACAAACATGATGATGTGGTAGCAAAGATCCGCCAGTTTGCATCCGTTGCAAAGGCTATCTCCTACTCCAAGTCCTTAAAGGTGGCTTCCTTCGGCAACAATATGCGCGAGGTGGCGGTTACCGACGGCGACCGCGTAGAGAGTCAGATCAAATACGGCTGGGAGTGCAACTATTACGCACTGGGCGATCTGGTTGGCATCATCAACCAGGTAACCGAGGAAGAGATCGACGCGAAGATGAAAGAGTATACCGATAAGTATACAATGAAGACCGACCGAATTGATTCTGTCCGCGAGCAGGCTAAATATGAAGTAGGTCTGGAAAAATTTCTCTCCGCGAACGGAATCGGCGCATTCGCTGATACATTCCAGGATCTGCACGGCTTAAAGCAGCTTCCGGGTATCGCAGCACAGAACCTGATGGGCAAAGGCATCGGCTTTGGTCCGGAGGGCGATTACAAGATTTCCGCTCTGTCTGCAGTCCTGATGAAGATGTCCGAGGGCAAAGAGGGAGCAACCGGCTTTATCGAGGATTATACCTACGATCTGACTCCGGGACAGGAGTTAGAGTTAGCTTCCCATATGCTGGAGGTTCCGCCGGCATTTGCAGCAACCAAACCGGAGATTGATGTAATTCCGCTGGGTATCGGCGGCAAGGAGGATCCGGCAAGACTGATCTTCGACGGCGTGACCGGCGATGGTATCCAGGTAACGATGGTAGATATGGGCGATCATTTCCGCATCATCTGTGCAGATATCGAGCTTGTAAAACAGCCGAAACCGATGCCAAAACTTCCGGTAGCGAGAATTATGTACCGTCATAAACCGAACTTCCAGATCGGTACGGCTGCATGGTGCTACGCAGGCGGCGCTCATCACTCCGTTGTATCTACTGCTCTGACGAGAGATGACATCGCTATGTTCGCGCGTCTGACCGGTACCGAGTTAATTACAATCGGCGAAGATACGACAGAGGCTGATTTACAGAAATTCTTTATGAAATAATAGGGCGTTTGAAAGATAAAAATTTTTGAAAAAGACGTAACTGCATAAGTTTTTGCCACAACTGTGAAAATAGAATAGTTATGAATGACGGGGCGTGCCGCAGCCAAGGGGATGAAAATTCCGGCGGCGGTGCGCTTTTTGCTACAATGAGGAGGATGGATATGGGCCGCAGTGCGGAAGAGATCAAGAAAGACATAGAGAGCGGAAATACAGCGCTCGGAATTGAATTTGGTTCGACCCGAATCAAGGCAGTCTTGACGGACGGCACGACCGCGCCGATCGCGCAGGGGAGCTATGAGTGGGAAAACCGTCTGGAAAATGGTATCTGGACCTATTCCCTGGAAGATATTTGGAAAGGCTTAAAGGACTGCTATGCGGATCTGGCTGCCGATGTGAAGAACCAATACGGTTTAACGCTTAAAAAGGTTGGTGCGATGGGCGTCAGCGCCATGATGCACGGCTATATGGCATTTGATGCGGACGGAAAGCTGCTCGTTCCGTTCCGTACCTGGAGAAATACGATGACCGCCGAGGCAGCAAGACGCCTGACGGACCTGTTTAACTACAATATCCCGCAGAGATGGAGTATTGCACACCTGTATCAGGCGGTGATCAACGGCGAGGAGCATGTATCCCGCGTGCATTTTCTGACCACCTTAGCCGGATATGTACATTGGAAACTGACCGGTAAGCAGGTACTTGGCGTCGGCGATGCTTCGGGTATGTTCCCGATCGACCCGGCAACCGGACAGTATGATGCTGAAATGCTGGATAAGTTCGAAGAAATGATGGTTCCGAAGGGATATCCGTGGAAGCTGCGCGACCTTCTGCCGGAGGTTCTGAGCGCTGGCGATGAGGCGGGAACGCTGACTGAGGAAGGCGCGAAGCTGCTGGATGAGAGCGGCAATCTGGAAGCTGGCATTCCGCTGTGCCCGCCGGAGGGCGATGCAGGAACCGGTATGACGGCAACCAATAGTGTGGCAGTCCGCACCGGTAACGTATCTGCCGGAACCTCCGTATTTGCAATGGTTGTTCTGGAAAAGACTCTGGAGACGGTTCACCAGGAGATTGACATGGTAACTACGCCGGACGGTCATCTGGTCGGCATGGTCCACTGCAACAACTGTACCTCCGATCTGAATGCCTGGGTAGGTCTGTTTGAAGAGTTCTATGAGCTGATGGGGCAGAAAACAGACCGCAACACCCTGTTTGGAACACTGTACCGCAAGGCGCTTGAGGGCGATGAAGACTGCGGAGGACTGATGTCCTACTGCTACCTCTCCGGCGAGCCGATCACCGACTTCGAGGAGGGACGCCCGCTGTTTATGCGCCATCCCGACAGCAAGCTGGGACTGGCAAACTTCATGCGTACCCACTTATACAGTTCCCTGGCAACCCTGAAATATGGTCTGGACATTCTGTTCAAGGAAGAGCACGTGACACTGGATAAACTGATGGGTCATGGCGGATTCTTCAAGACCAAGGGTGTTGGACAGCGTATCATGGCGGCAGCGGCTGATGTGCCGGTATCCGTTATGGAGACAGCCGGTGAGGGCGGTGCCTGGGGTATCGCGGTTCTGGCGGCGTACCGCAAGGATAAGAAGCCGGGACAGAGCTTGTCCGATTACTTAAATGAGCAGGTATTTGCAGATGCAAAGGCGGAGACGATGGATCCGGATGCAAAGGATGTCGAGGGCTTCAATGCGTTTATGACAAGCTATATCAATGGTCTGGCTGCCGAGAGAGGCGCCGTAGAAGGAAGGTTTTAATCGATGCTGGAAGAATTAAAAAAAGAAGTATACGAAGCCAATATGCTGCTTCCGAAATACGGTCTGGTTACCTTTACCTGGGGCAATGTTTCCGGGATTGACCGTGAGAAGGGGTTGTTTGTCATCAAACCGTCTGGCGTGGACTATGACAAACTGACGCCAGATGATATGGTTGTCATGGATCTGGAAGGAAACCGCGTTGAGGGAACGCTGAATCCGTCCTCTGATACAAAAACCCACCTGATTCTTTATAACCGTTTTCCGAAGATCGGCGGCGTGGTTCACACGCACAGCCCGTGGGCGACTTCCTGGGCGCAGGCGGGACGCGACATTCCGTGCTACGGGACGACCCATGCAGATTATATTTATGGTTCCGTTCCATGCGCGAGAAACTTAAATGAGGAAGAATTAAAGAATTATGAGTGGAACACAGGCGTGCTGATTGCAGATTTGTTTGAGGAGAGGAAGCTCGACCCGATGGCGGTGCCATGTGTGCTCTGCAAGAACCATGGACCGTTTACCTGGGGCAAGGATGCCCATGAGGCGGTTCACAACGCGGTTGTACTCGAGGAGGTTGCCAAGATGGCGGCGCGCTGCGAGATGATCAATCCAGATGTGAAGGAAGCGCCGCAGTGCCTGCAGG
>ERZ840057.2584-NODE-2584-length-12227-cov-3.092425_pt1 | contig 12227 bp, 8 predicted proteins | sample MGYA00519907_ERZ840057 | MGnify/ENA primary metagenome ERZ840057 (study PRJEB31850, sample SAMEA3708862) | human gut metagenome | biome: human gut; feature: human-associated habitat; material: faeces | place: China | collected 2014 ...
CTGGCGGGAGCCGCACTTGCCATTGTCATGACGATGGGTACCCTCTCTTTCCTGGTGACAACCCCTGAGGTGTGGGTGCCCGACTTGGGAAGCGAGGAGCACGGCTTTCCGTTGCTGACGGGGGCAGGGCGCTTGGTCATCAAGGATACGGCCATTCTTGCCGGTGCCATTGTCGTACTGTCTGACAGTGCAAAAAGAGTATTGAACCAATTAAGGAAATAGACGTATGAAACAGTATGATGCCATTATCATCGGATTCGGCAAAGGCGGAAAGACATTGGCTGCCGAGTTGGCAAAACGGAAGCTGGACGTTGCCGTAGTGGAGCGTTCGGAAAAGATGTACGGAGGGACATGTATCAATATCGGTTGCATTCCCACAAAAACATTGGTGCATGCGGCAAAGCATGCGGACAAAGACGCTTCTTGGGAGGTCAAGAAGGCATACTATCGTCAGTCCATTGCAAGGAAGGAAGAGGTCGTCTCTTTCCTGCGTCAGAAGAATTATCACAATCTGGCCGACAATCCTCATATAACGGTCTATACGGGTATCGGCTCCTTTGCAGGTCCGGATGTGGTGGAAGTTGGGATGGTGGAAGGGACATTACAATTGCAAGCTCCCCGGATATTCATCAATACGGGTGCCGAAACCGTCATTCCACCGATAGAGGGGATACAAGGTAACCCACGGGTATATACCAGCACCTCCATTATGGAACTGACTGAGCTGCCGGCACAGCTCGTCATTGTAGGTGGGGGATACATCGGACTGGAATTTGCTTCCATGTATGCTTCATTCGGTTCGCAAGTCACGGTGCTCGAGGGCTCTTCCGAACTGATATCCCGGGAGGACCGGGACATTGCGGACAGTGTCCGGGAGGTATTGGAACAGAAAGGAATCGTTTTCAGGCTGAATGCACGCGTGCAGTCCGTGAAAGACTCTGACGTCATTTACCGGGATGCGGTCACGGGAGAGGAACATCAGTTACACGCAGATGCCATCCTGCTGGCTACCGGCCGGCGTCCGAATACGGCTGGCTTGAATCTGGCGGCGGCAGGTGTAGAGGTGAATGAGCGCGGTGCCATTGTGGTGGACGACTATTTGCAGACTACCAACCCCAAGATACATGCTATCGGTGATGTAAAGGGCGGTTTGCAGTTTACCTACATTTCTTTGGATGATTACCGCATTCTGCGCGAAGACCTTTTCGGGGCGGGAGAACGCAAGGTGTCCGACCGTGACCCGGTGAGCTATTCGGTATTCATCGACCCGCCGCTTTCACGCATCGGGCTGAGCGAAGCGGAAGCACGCAAGAAGGGATTGAATATAAAGGTCAACAAGCTGCCGGTAGCCGCCATTCCGCGTGCCAGGACTTTGGGCGATACGAATGGACTCTTCAAGGTGGTGGTAGATGCCGATACGGACAAGATTTTGGGATGTACGCTGTTTGGTCCGGAATCGAGTGAGGTCATCAACCTGGTGGCAATGGCCATGAAGACCGGGCAGGAATATACCTTCCTCCGTGATTTTGTCTTTACACATCCCAGCATGAGCGAAGCGCTGAATGACTTGATGGGCTTTTAAAGATTATTTAGGCACAGTATCCGTCAATTTGCAGGAGGAGCATTTGCGTATCTCCCCAAAAATGACGAATATTGTGCCCGAATTCTATAAACCCCAATAGTCATGACCCGGATATCTGCCATAGGCATTGCACTGCTGTGCATTTTATGCGTAACCTCTTGCGGCTTAAAATCAAGACAGACTACTACCGAATCTTCTTCCGAAACGGGCTATTCTCCGGTTACGACAGACACGGCAGCCACCATTGTACCGTGCTATGCCAAAGGCTATACGGTGAAGTACTTGCCGCACCATGTCCGCCTGGTGGATATACATGACCCTCAGAAAGAAAACGGCAACACCTTCCATTACGCACTGGTACCGAAAGGCATAAAGCCCGCCGGTGTACCAGATGATTATATGGTGATAGAAACGCCGGTGGAGCACGTCATGTGTATGACATCCCTGCAACTTTCCAACTTCATCCGTCTGGATGCCTGCGATTATGTGGTGGGCATCACCAGTACGCGCCATCTCTTCAACAAGGAGATGAACGACCGTTTGAAGTCCGGCGAGACCGTGAAGATTGGTATCGAAGGGAACTTTGATAATGAAGTGATAATGAGCATGAATCCGGATGTTATCTTTATCTCTCCTTTCAAGCGGGGCGGATATGATGCCATGCGGGAAATCGGTATTCCACTGGTTCCCCATTTGGGATATAAGGAGATGACCCCGTTGGGGCAGGCTGAATGGATAAAATTCATCGGCATGTTTATAGGCCGGGAAGTGGAGGCGAATGAAAAGTTTGCTGCGATAGAGAAGCGCTATAACGAATTGAAGGAGCTGGCTGCCAACGTGAAGAAGCGTCCGGTGGTATTCAGCGGCGAGATACGGGGTGGCAACTGGTATGCAGTGGGAGGAAAGAGCTTTCTTGCCGAACTGTTCCGTGATGCCGGTGCGGATTATTTCTTGAAAGACGATCCCCGTTCGGGAGGTGTCACGCTGGATTTTGAAACCGTATATAGCCAGGCGGAGAGTGCCGACTATTGGCGCATTGTCAACAGCTATGACGGGACATTCACGTATGATGCCTTGAAGTCCCTCGACCCGCGTTATGCCGACTTCCGTGCGTTCCGTGAGAAGGGAGTGGTATACTGCAACATGCGTGAGAAACCCTTCTACGAAAGTATGCCCATGCAGCCCGAAATTGTATTGGAAGACTTGATACATGCTTTCCATCCCGATTTGTTGCCTGACTATAAACCGACTTACTACGAACTGCTGAAATGATAAAAAGACCCGTACTTCCGTTGATGTTGCTGACACTGGCATCTATCTTTCTTTTTTTCCTGCTGAACCTGCTTTTGGGGTCGGTTCACATTCCTCTGCGCTCCGTGTGGAACATATTGTGGGGAAATACGGATGAATCCGTTATTTGGCAGAATATTATCTGGAAGTCCCGCGTGCCCCAAGCGTTGACGGCATTGGTGGCGGGAGCAGGGCTGTCAGTCAGCGGTCTGCAGATGCAGACGGTGTTCCGTAATCCGCTGGCAGGACCTTCGATATTGGGGATCAATACCGGGGCCAGCCTGGGCGTGGCCTTGGTGATGTTGCTCGGTGGAGGAAGTTGTGTGGTATTGCTGTCCGGGGCGATGGGCGGTGTGGCATTGAGCCGTTTGGGGTATATGGGCGAGGTTGCCTTGTCGGTTGCCGCCATTATCGGTGCGCTGGCTGTGATGGCGCTCATTGTCTATGTCTCCCAGAAGGTGAAGGGCAACGTGACGCTGCTGATAATCGGTGTGATGATAGGCTATGTGGCAAGTGCCGTCATCGGCGTATTGAAATATTTCAGTGTGGAGGAAGATATACGTGCATATGTCATTTGGGGATTGGGTAGCTTTGCCCGTGTTTCGGGCGACCAGATGGTGCTGTTTGTCTGCATCATGGCTGTGCTGCTTCCGTTGTCCTTCCTGCTGATAAAGACGATGAATCTGTTGCTGCTGGGCGATGGCTATGCACGCAATCTGGGACTGAACATCAAGCGGGCACGCCTGCTGGTTATCTCATGCTCCGGTGTGCTGGTGGCTATTGTAACGGCCTATTGCGGTCCGATTATGTTTATCGGATTGGCGGTTCCCCATCTGTGCCGTGCCATCTTCCACTCTTCGGACCATCGGGTACTGATGCCTGCCACATTGCTGGTAGGCGCTTCCCTGGCATTGGTCTGCAATCTGATAGCCCGTATGCCCGGCTTCGAGGGAGCTTTGCCGGTCAACTCGGTGACGGCACTGGTAGGTGCGCCGGTAGTGGCTTCTGTACTTTTTAGAAAACGGAAAGGAGAATTGAATGAATAAGGAAACCATACATATAGAGAATCTTTCCATCGGTTACCCCGGCAAGGGGGATGTGAAAGTGGTGGCAGACGGCATTTGCGCCGGAATCAACAGTGGTGAGCTGACTTGCTTGTTGGGAGCTAATGGAGTGGGGAAGTCCACGCTGCTTCGTACGTTGTCTGCCTTCCAGCCGAAACTTGGCGGAAACATATTTATTGAAGGAAAAGAGATTGGGAACTATACCGACAAGCAGCTTTCGCGCGTCATCAGCGTGGTGCTGACGGAGAAGTGCGATATACGCAATATGTCCGTCGTAGAACTGATAGGTCTGGGGCGTAGCCCCTACACCGGTTTCTGGGGAACTCTTTCGAAAGAGGACAAGACTGTGGTGGACAAATCCATCGCCCTGGTAGGCATTCCCCATCTGGCACACCGCATGGTGCATACGCTGAGTGACGGTGAACGGCAGAAGGTGATGATAGCCAAGGCGCTCGCCCAGGAAACTCCCGTCATCTATCTGGATGAACCGACAGCTTTCCTTGATTTTCCCAGTAAAGTAGAGATGATGCAACTGCTTCACCAGCTCAGCCGGCAAACGGACAAGACGATTTTCCTTTCTACTCACGACCTGGAACTGGCCCTGCAGATAGCGGACAAAATATGGCTGATGGACAAGGTGAACGGCGTAACTATCGGTACGCCCGAGGACCTTTCGTTGAACGGCAGCCTGAGCAACTTCTTTGCCCGTAAGGGTATTGCCTTTGATTTGGAAACGGGACTGTTCAGGGTGGCCAATGAATATACCTCCCAGATACGCTTGGCGGGCCACGGGCAGAAGTATGCCATGGTGCGCAAGGCACTCCAGAGAAACGGGATTCTGGCAAACCGGAATGTTGAATCGGAGATTTATATCGAAACCGGAGATTTGAAGGGAGACGGCAGCTTCGTATTCCATCGACCGGGCAAGGAGCCGGTAACAGTGTACTCCATTGAGAAATTGCTGCAAATAGTCTTGTCATTCCATTCCCTATGATGCACCATTCTGCAAAGGATAATTATGTCCACTTAACGACGACTCCGGTCCCCCGGCTGATTACGTCATTGGCTGTGCCGACCATCATCAGCATGCTGGTGACGTCCTTCTACAACATGGCAGATACCTATTTTGTGGGTAAAATAAATACCCAGTCTACGGCTGCCGTAGGTATCGTGTTTTCTGTGATGTCCATTATCCAGGCTGTGGGATTCTTCTTCGGTCATGGTTCGGGGAACTACATCTCCCGTAAGTTGGGGGCGCAGGAAACGGAGAGTGCCGAGAAGATGGCATCCACCGGCTTCTTTTTTGCCTTGTTTATCGGAGCGGCTCTGGCTGTGCTGGGATTGCTGTTCCTTACACCGCTTTCCCTTGCTTTGGGGTCGACGCCTACTATTCTTCCGTATACGGAGCGCTATTTGGGAATCATTCTGCTGGGTACTCCTTTTATGACCGCCTCATTGGTGCTGAATAACCAAATACGTTTTCAAGGTAATGCGGCGTATGCCATGGTGGGGATTGTGAGTGGGGCGGTCATCAACGTGGTGCTCGACCCTATCCTGATTTTTGTATGCGATATGGGCATATCCGGTGCCGCACTTGCCACAGTAGTCAGCCAGATATGTAGTTTCATCCTTTTGCTATATATGGGGCGCAGAGGAGGAAATATACGTATACGTTACAGAAACTTTACGCCTACACTGGCTTTCATCAAGGAAATTATTGGGGGGGGAACTCCGTCACTCACCCGGCAGGGACTGGCAAGCGTGGCAACCATTTTGCTGAACGTGGCGGCCGGTGCATATGGTGACGCAGCTATTGCAGGGATGTCCATTGTGACGCGTATCTCTATGTTTATCAATGCTTTCCTAATTGGTTTCGGGCAAGGCTTCCAACCGGTATGCGGATTCAATTATGGTGCCGGGCTGTATGCCAGAGTGCGCCAAGGATTCTGGTTCTGTGTGAAGGTAGGCTTTTTCTTTTTGCTGGTTTGTGCGGTGGCAGGTATGGGATATGCCGAGGAGATTGTCTCCATCTTCCGCAAGGGAGACCCTGCTGTTGTAGCTACCGGTGCGGCAGCATTGCGCTGGCAGTTCATCACCTATCCGTTGGGTGCATGGATTGTGGTCAGCAACATGATGCTGCAGACTATCCGCAAGCCCGTACGCGCTACGATACTTTCCTCTGCCCGTCAAGGGCTGTTCTTCATCCCCCTCATCTTCATTCTTCCTTATTTCTTAGGACTGAAAGGGGTGGAAATGTGCCAGGCGGCGTCGGACATGCTGACCTTCTTCCTCGCCATTCCATTGACCTGCGGGGTGCTGGCGGAGATGAAGAGGAAGGAGGCGGAACAACTGCAACAGCGGCAATCTTGAAGTTTCTGCGTCCCTATTCAATTTTCACGGGAACTATCGGTTGCCGCTTCACTTTATCGAGGGGAGCTGCATGGTACTCGATGCGCCCGAAGTCTATCTGTCTCAAATCAATGCTTCTGATTGTACTGTTGTACATGGTGCGATAGTAGATGATACCGTTTGTCATATCTGTGGCCGATGTCCATTGGGTGGCACTTGGAATATTGGCAGGAACCTGGCCGAGGGGAAACTCGATGCCTACGGGTATATCAAAGTTATTCAGTATCTGAAAACATTGGAGAACGGTTTCCTGTGCGGTATTCTGTGGTGGTGTAGAAGTCTGGTAGAAAGCGGCACGGATAAAGCGGGAAGGGGGAGTCACATCTCCCGGAATTCCCAAAAAGCCGCTTCCCGAACCGAAAGGGGCTATAGTCACATTGCCCAGCGATTTGCTTTCGGCACTGCCCGGGTAGAGGTTCACATAATTGTTTAAGTTGGTCATCTGCCAGTCAAAGCCGGGGGAGTTTGTCAATACTCCCAGTTTGTTTTCATAGAAACGGGGCTGTCCGTCGATGAACTCCAATACCAGTTGGCGGCCGGTCTTGTCTGCAATCCGCCAATGTACGGTGGAGGCGCGCGGGTCAATGGCTATGACCGTCACATTTTCAATAGCCTCCTTTACCTCGTCCACAGTAGAAAAGCTTCCCAACAGCCATGATACCAATTGTAAATCGGCTATGCTCGACGCTTTTCGTGCGAGGTCGTACTCCTCGTATTTGCCATATCCGGGAAAGTAGAACAGCCCGGCGGAGAGCCCGGCTTCATTCAGACCTTCGGCCACGAACTCCTTTTGCTCCACTGCCAGGCCTACGTAGCCATAGCGTGAGGTGAACTCCATGCCGGACAGACTGCCTCCGGGTGTCAGTGATTGTTGCGAATAACCGCGCGGTACGATGACGTACTGGCTGTTCAGCTCACTGCCTCCCCATTCGATGGTGCGAGCTACGACGTGCGCATTGTCTTTGGCCGTCAGGGTGATACCGGTACATGCCTCTGCTGTTTGAGGGGCGAAGGTGAGGGCTGTCATTGCTGCCAGCAGGATAGGAATTCTTTTTGCCATATTATTCAGTTTATATTGTTGAGTATCTGTTTGTATACTAAACAACTCTGTATGGCAAAATGTTCCCTTACCAGAACCGGTACCCCAGCGTAAAGAATGCGGCGAAGTTCTTGGGAAAATATCCTCCTTCTTCCGAATGACCTATCATCTGGTTTATCTGCTCATTGACTTTTACCAGTCCCACTTGTGTCTCTGCACCGATGATGAATCTTCTGTATTCAAAAGTAAGTCCCAGGGCAATACCTGCATCGAAACGGTTGTTACCCATTTTCCCGTCTACCATACTGCCGAAAGTGTCTATCTTGAACTGGTATCCTCCCTGCATACTGCTGCTGCTATAATCGTAAGTCTCACCGGAAGTCTTGCCTGCCACACCTATGGCCGCATAAGGGCCGACACTCAGCGAGGCATGATAATCCTTGCCCAGATGGAGGCGGGCCGCTATCATGAGGGGGATTTGCAGATACAGTTCATGCATTTTGGCCTTGCCGATGTGGCTTATCTCGTCTTTACCGCCGATGGACACGAATTCCAATGCGGATTGCAGCACCCAGGTCTTGTTGAGGACATATTCTGTACCGACACCAGCTTTGTAAGCTATTTGGGTGTCACTACTGGAGTGTTTTCCATGAAAATGGGAGGTACCGATTCCTGCTTTTGCATGAAAGGACAGCGGGCTTTGTGCCAGACCGGTCAGTACGGTCATTGCCATACAGACGGTAATGGTTATCTTCTTCTTCATGAGTAAATTTTTCCGTTTTCGGTTATGAGTAATATTGTTAGTTCGCCATTGGGCAGTAAGGGGGCACAGTGCCGGTGACAGAGCTCAATCAGTGCCTTGCCAAACTTTTCCAGCAGCTCTTCGGGAATGATGTCCCAGAGTTCGCGCGCCAGGTTCATCTGTCCGATGGCGGCAAGTGTTTCTTCGCTGCATCCCGTCTGGCGTGCCAGGTCTTGAATGAATTCCTTATTCATGGTCACTTTCTTGCTGTGGGTATCCAGATTGCCTTCGGCCAGTTTCACGGCCTTTCCCATCATCACGCCGAGGGTGACGTGCGGTACTTGCTCTTCGGCTGCTATTTTCAAGGTTTCGCCGATAAAGTTGCCGTAATGCACGAAAGCCTGGGCGGGGAGGTCGGGATAATACGCCTTGATGAAACGTTCGCTCTTTGCGCCGGAGCTGATGACGATACGAGGGCTCCGGGTTGCTTTTGCCACTTCCATGGACTTCCGGATGGAGTTGACGAAAGCTTCCGAGGAGAATGGCTTCACGATGCCGGAGGTCCCGATAATGGAAATGCCTCCTTCGATACCGAGGCGGGGATTGAAGGTGCGTTTGGCTATTTCTTCTCCACCGGGGATGGAGATGGTAATGAGAATAGGATTGGGCTGTTTGGCAATATGGAGGCGTTCAAGCCATAGCTTGACGTTCTTCTTTATCATTTCGCGCGGGGTGTCGTTGATGGCAGAGCTACCGAGCTCAAGTCCCAGGCCGGGCATGGTGACGACACCTACGCCTTCGCCGCCGCAGACGATGATGTTGTAGTCGTCCTGGGGAGTGTCTTCCGGCAGCGGGTCGTCTATGCGGAAAGGTATGGCTATATTGGCCACAACTTTCATTCCGTTGGTGATGTCCGGGTCGTCGCCGGCATCCTTGATGACGGTAGCGCTTGTCTCGAACATGCCGTCACCGTTTTCCAGAAGGTCGGAGTGGGGAATATGGCGCTGAGGCTCTACGGGAACCTGGATGGTTTCTCCGTTGGGAAGAACTACCGGAAATTCCGTAGGACGCTTTTTGAAGTAGATATTGAATACATCCCAGGTGGCGGCTACGGCGGCAGCGGCGGCACATGTTCCGGTAGTCAGTCCGCTGCGCAGGGGGAAGAAGTCGGGTAAATGTTTCTCGACTATGCGGCGCAGGCCATGCTCGCCGTTTACACAGATAAACTTGTCGGATGTCTTGGGGCGGCAGATGGCAAAGATGCGTATACCCAGTTGCTGGGCAGCTTCCACCTTTTCGCAGAATCCGCCCGATATCCCGCTTTCTTTGAGGAGGATGGCTTCGGGATGAAGCTGTTTCATCAGGACTTGCTCGTCTTCTCCGGGCGTGTAGTAGTAGAGGTTCTTCTCGGAGAAACCTTGTTCCCGGGCGAGCTTGCGCGAGCTGTCACGGTCGAGGATGCGGAAGTAACAGCAGGCATTCTGCCACAAAGGCTTCAGCTTACCTATGGTCTGTACGCCGGTCAGTGCAAGTAAGATGAAAATCTTTTCTTTCTGTATCTTCTCGATGGCATCGTCATAATCCCTGCACCAGGTGATGTGTTCTTCATCGCGTTTCGGGAAGATACGCTCGAAACGGATGACGGGGATATTCGATTCCACGGAGACTTGTTCCAGAGTCTCATGCAGCTGTGTGGCAAAGGGGTGCGCGGCGTCTATCAGCAGCTTTATGTGATGCTGTGCACAGAATGTTTCTATTTCTATTGCATCCATCGCGCCTTGCAGGCGGATGCCATTATGCAGAAGTACGTCCTGCTCATCCCCTTTGGTAGAATAGTAGAAAGTTTTTCCGGCTTCTTCAAGGGTTTGGATGGCTATGCGTCCTTCGGTGGTTCCGCCAAATATTAATATCATGTTTGAATGTTTATGGGTGATTAATCGTTGATTTATTTCCGGTACAGATGCTTGAACTCGTGTGCATAGAGCCGTGACAGACCTTCACGGTTGCCGATGGCTTCGCCTACGACAATCATGGTTGTCAAGGTGAGGTTATTTTCCTTCACTATTCTGGCAAGGTCTTTGAGTTCCCCCCTGAATATTTGTTCGTCTTTCCATGTCAAGTGGTAGCAGACAGCTACGGGGGTAGTTTCCGGATATTCCTGCAACAGTTCTTCCTGCACCTGCTTCGCAATGCTTGCACTGAGGAAGATGCACATGGTACTTTGTGAGCGTGCCATGAGATGTAGCTTTTCGCGTTCGGGCATGGGCGTGCGTCCTTCGCCGCGTGTTAGGATGATGCTTTGCACTTTTTCCGGAATGGTGAACTGCGACTTCAAGGCAGCTGCCGCCGCCTGGAAGGAGGATATGCCGGGGGTGATGTGGTAGCTCATACCGTGCTGGTCAAAGTAGTTCATCTGTTCCTGAATGGCACCATATATACATGGGTCACCCGTATGCAGGCGTACGATGAATTTTCCCTTGTCATAGAACTTCTTCATCACTTCAAATTGTTCCTCCAAATCCATGGAAGCGGAGCTGAGTACGGTAGCCCCGGCCTTGGCACAGAGAGTCAGCTCCCTGGGAACGAGACTGCCGGCATACAGAATGAGGTCGGCGCGTTCCAGCATTTGGCGTCCGCGTACGGAAACCAGGTCCGGGTCGCCCGGGCCGGCACCCACTATTTCGATGTGGCCCTGGCGCACAGTTCTTATGTCGAGGGCGGCGGCCACGGTATAGTTCTCTCCTTTCTTCTTGGGCACCAGCAGCCGGGAGTTGTTTGCACTCAGTAAGGCGGCGGCTTCGCTGACGCTGGGGGTACCCATGTGCTTCATGACGGTTTTGCTGGGATGGGGCACCTCTATCTCTGTCAGTTCCTCGGCTGTATAGAAGTAGACCGGGAACTTCTTTTGGAGCGCTTTCACTACCGGTTCGTCACTTTTGGCTTTAATCGTGGAGATGGAGGCGATGCTTTGGGGCATGATACCGTATTCCTTCAGCGTGTTCATAATCTCTTTCTCCACTTTCCGCACAGGGCCTGCCAGCCGGGCAAGGCCGATGCCGAGGTGTACGACACAGGGCACGTAGCATATCATAGGCATTTCCGGGAAGTTGGGGACTTGGGGAGATACGCACAGAATCAGTTTGAAGCGTGAAGGTTTAATGTCCTGCACCCGGTAGAATACTTCTACATGAGGCGGCAGGTGCGCCTCCATCCAGTCCGTACCTTCATTGCGCACCGTGAGCAGCAGGGCGGTGGGCTTGCCGGAAACGAAGAGGCTGATATGCTCGTTCATGCATACTCTTTTTTTCTCTTCGGGCGTCTTGGCAAGTTCTGCCAACAGGAGGGTGGAGGGCTCGGCGTTGATGACCGGAAACCACCCGAAACGTTGGGGCAGGGTATCGAGTCCCCATAGACCGGTGCAGTCGCTTTGCGTGGTGACTACCGGTTCGGCCCCGAGGATATTCGCTACCTGGTGGGTCAGTTCGTTGGCTCCTCCGATGTGTCCGGAAAGTACGGAGATGGCAAATTTACCGGTACTGTCCACGCAAACCACGGCAGGGTCGGTATATTTGTTCTTCACGCAAGGAGCGATGGTGCGGACACAGATTCCCATGGCGCCAATGAAGACAAAGGCATCATAGCGGTTGAAGTTTTCCGCTGTGAATTTGCCGGCGGATTCTATATGTGTGCATCCCTCTTCGTGCCTGAGGGTGAAGATTTCGGAGTCGGGAAGTTCGTTGAGTAGTGATTGGGCTATGCTCAAACCGGCTTCGGAGATTAGAATAATAGCTGTTTTCATAATGGGTATGTTTAAGAAAGCGTGGCTTTCATAATTTCAATGGGGTTATATTCGTTCAAGGCGATATGGGTGGAAGGGTGGAGCACCATTCCGTTCCGCTCGATTCCTCGGAGGAACGCCTCCTTGCTTTCTGCCGATACGGAGTTGAAGACGATGCAGCCTTCGGGGTGCAGCACTTGTTTCACTTTCTCTATCATTTCCTCCAGATGTCCGCCGTGTCCACCGATGAAGACGGCATCGGGGCGGGCAAAGGGAGTGAGGTCGGTGTGCAGGAAATCTCCGGTTACCGCCGTAATGCCCGG
>ERZ840057.2587-NODE-2587-length-12209-cov-9.056195_pt1 | contig 12209 bp, 9 predicted proteins | sample MGYA00519907_ERZ840057 | MGnify/ENA primary metagenome ERZ840057 (study PRJEB31850, sample SAMEA3708862) | human gut metagenome | biome: human gut; feature: human-associated habitat; material: faeces | place: China | collected 2014 ...
AAAAGCATAATAGAGAAGCTGGTTAAATGCCAGCACGGTCCCGCCACTGTATGGTCGAGCGAGTCTAAATTAAGTCACTGGGAAACTGGGAAGGCTAGATGAGCGATGAAGCCGAGTCAGGAGAACTGCCTATTCAACATTCACCATTTGACCTACGAGAGATAGGGAGGAGAAGTTAATAGCTCCTTTTTACGTACCCGTAAAAAGGATTTTTTTGTGTAAATGATGTTTTGTAGTACACAAATTATAATCTCTGTATTGTTAGAGCAGTCATGGTGAATATACCGTTTGGTATTATCAGCATGGCTTTTGTTATGTCTGTTAATATATTTATTGGTAAATGTAGGGCATGCATTTATTCATCATCATCCTAAAAAGAGAGATGGTCCTAGCACCTAGGTTAGGTGTTTGGACCATCTCTTTTTTTGATTCTTGGAACTTTAGAGTTGATAGATACATAGACATCTTGAAATTGTTAATTCTATATATATATGATGAAGTCTCATAAAAATTACAAAAAATGATTGACGTCATATATAATAAGTGGTATTATAATTTCAGTCGGTACGCGGGAGTGGCGGAATTGGCAGACGCACCAGATTTAGGATCTGGCGCTTAACGGCGTGGGGGTTCAAGTCCCTTCACCCGCATTATAGAAAAGTTAGCCGGCTTAGCTCAGTTGGTAGAGCATCTGATTTGTAATCAGAGGGTCGCGTGTTCAAGTCATGTAGCCGGCATAAAATGCGAACGTAGTTCAGTGGTAGAACACCACCTTGCCAAGGTGGGGGTCGCGGGTTCGAATCCCGTCGTTCGCTTGAGGAGCCGGGGTGGCGGAACTGGCAGACGCACAGGACTTAAAATCCTGCGAAAGGAAACTTTCGTACCGGTTCGATCCCGGTCCTCGGCATAATATAATAATGAGCACCCTTAGCTCAACTGGATAGAGTACCTGACTACGAATCAGGCGGTTAGAGGTTCGACTCCTCTAGGGTGCATTTTATCGGGAAGTAGCTCAGCTTGGTAGAGCACTTGGTTTGGGACCAAGGGGTCGCAGGTTCGAATCCTGTCTTCCCGATTTATGGCGGTGTAGCTCAGCTGGCTAGAGCGTCCGGTTCATACCCGGGAGGTCGGGGGTTCGATCCCCTTCGCCGCTATGTATATGGATTTCTTGGACCTTTAGCTCAACTGGTTAGAGCACTCGGCTCATAACCGAGCGGTCGTAGGTTCGAGTCCTACAAGGTCCATATATTAATTATAATATTTGGAGGATTACCCAAGTCCGGCTGAAGGGAACGGTCTTGAAAACCGTCAGGCGTGTAAAAGCGTGCGTGGGTTCGAATCCCACATCCTCCTTATAATTAACGCGGGATGGAGCAGCTAGGTAGCTCGTCGGGCTCATAACCCGAAGGTCGTAGGTTCAAATCCTGCTCCCGCAATATGGCTCGGTAGCTCAGTTGGTAGAGCAATGGATTGAAGCTCCATGTGTCGGCGGTTCGATTCCGTCTCGCGCCATTTTGTTAAGCGGGTGTAGTTTAGTGGTAAAACTACAGCCTTCCAAGCTGTTGTCGCGAGTTCGATTCTCGTCACCCGCTTTATTTGGAAACAAATAACCAAGCATTTAGCTTGGGCGCGTAGCTCAGATGGTTAGAGCGCACGCCTGATAAGCGTGAGGTCGGTGGTTCGATTCCACTCGTGCCCATATTGGAGAATTACTCAAGAGGCTGAAGAGGACGGTTTGCTAAATCGTTAGGTCGGGTAACTGGCGCGGGGGTTCGAATCCCCCATTCTCCGTAGTATTATGACGAATTATCTTTTAGATAATTCGTTTTCTTTTTTTTGAGGTGACAAAATGAAAAATAGTTTTTATCGATTTCTTCTTTATGGGTTTATTATTGTTCTATTTTTTGTAATGCTTTTTTCTTTTGTCTTTACTAATAAAAAATTAACGAAGGATATCTCGTCTAATGTTTCGGGTTTCGTTACCAAAGTAGACTCAGTGGTTTCAGTTCCATTTACTGCTTTATCAAAATCTCATAATGTTATTTCTGATCTCTTATCAACCTATAATGAGAATCGAGATTTAAAAAAATCTTTATCAAATTTAGAAAATCAATCATCTATTATTTCTAACTTGCAAGAGGAGAACGATTCTTTAAGAGCTTCGCTTAATCTTTCGGACAAACTAAGTCGTGATAATGTTCTCACTGCTGAAGTTTCTATGCGACCTTCTGTGACTTGGTTAAAAGAGTTAACAATTAATGTCGGTAAGTCTAAGAATGTTAGTAAATCTATGTTAGCAACTTCTAATGGTGGAGTAATTGGTTTGGTAACTAAGGTATATGATGATACTACTACTATTTCTTTACTTTCTAGTAGTTCTAGTGATAGTTACCTTGCTTCTAGCGTCAAATCAGAGGATGATAACCATATTTTCGGGATTATATCTCGTTATGATAATAAAAAGAAGCTGTTAGAGATGACACAACTCAATTCATCTTCTAACGTTAAGGTTGGCACTGAAGTAGTTACAAGTGGTCTTGATGATGTATCAGTAAAGGATGTTCCAATTGGTACTGTAGACTCTGTGAGTGATTATGAAGGAAATCGTACGATTTTGGTAAAACCTTATGCTGATTTTGATAAAATTTCTTATGTTACTTTAGTTGGAGATGGTAAATAATATGAAATTATCCAAGTATTCTATTATTCCTTTCTTACTGAGTATTGTTCCTTTTCTATGGGATGGTCATATTTCGATGATATTTAATCATTATTTATCTCCTGAATTTTTTCTATCATCTCATCTTTTTATTATTTATATTTTCATCTTAACTCTTGATTTTCCAAATAAGTATTCCTTTCTTTACCTTGTTTATTTTGGATTTCTTTATGATACCTATTATTTCAAAACAGTTGGTATAGTAATTCTAACTTTGCCACTGTTATGCTATCTGTTAACTCAGCTAGGTCGAATTATTAAGAGAAATACCTATGTTGATTTTTTGTTAATGTTTTTATTCTTATTTCTTTTTGATACCATAAATTTTGGCTTTGCCTTATTTTATGGTTTCACAAATGAGTCTGTGACTGATTTTATTATTTATCAACTAAGTCCTAGTATAGTGTTTAATCTTTTGATCTTTATCTTTATTAAACCTATTCTTGAAAAATTATTTTTGTATCTGTCAGTTGATAGATTTAAATAGAACTGTAATATTGGCGTAACAAAGTTTGCGCCATTTTTTGATACAATTAAAAGGTCTTATCGAAAAGGAGTAGTATTTTATATTATGAAAAAACGTATTCTTTCAGCAGTGTTGGTAAGTGGTGTAACCTTATCAGCAGCTGCATCAGTACATGCAGAGGATTATGATTCGCAAATCGCTGCTGCAGATAACGCAATTAGTAACCTTGCTTCTCAACAAGAGACTGCACAAGCGCAAGTTGCTACAATCCAATCTCAAGTATCTACACTTAGAACACAAAAATCAGAATTGGAAACTAAAAATGCTGAACTTGAAAAAGTATCAGCAGATTTGGAATCTGAAATTCAAGAATTATCAAGTAAAATTGTAGCTCGTCAAGATTCTTTGGCGAAACAAGCTCGTAGTGCTCAACAAAATAATACTGCGACTAGCTACATCAACTCTATCTTGAACTCTAAGTCAATCTCTGAAGCTATTACTCGTATCACAGCTATTTCAAAAGTTGTTACAGCTAATAATGACATGTTGACAAAACAAGAGTCTGATCAAAAAGAGCTTGCTGCAAAACAAGAACAAAACCAAGCTGCTATTAATGAGATTGCAACTAATAAAGCAGAACTTGAAACTACAGAAGCTGGTTTGACAACTCAACAAGCAGAACTAGAAGCAGCACAAGTTGCTTTGGCTGCAGAATTGGCTACAGCTCAAGATGAAAAAACATCACTTGTTTCTGCTAAATCAACTGCAGAAGCTGTGGCAGCTTCAACTGCAGCATCAGTTGCTCAGTCTCAAGCAATTGCAGAATCAGAGGCAGCAGCACAAGCAGTAGCATCTTCAGAAGCGGCAGCATTTGTAGCTCAATCAGAGGCGGCAGCAACTTCAGAAGCTGTAGCTCAACCTTCTGAAGCTACTGTTTCAGAAACAGCGACAGCCTCAGAAGTAGCACAAGAACCGGTTTCATCAGAAACTTCAGAAACTACTCAAGAGCCAACTGTTGCAACTTCAGAAGCAACACAAGAGCCTGCCGCTCCAGCAACATCTGAAGCACAGCCAGAATCAGCTGCGTCAGAGGCACAACAAGAGCCTGCTGCTCCAGTAACATCTGAAGTACAACCAGAATCAGCTGCTCCAGCAGCTTCAGAAGCTCCTGCTAGCGAAGCACCAGCAGCAACATCTGAAGCACCAGCAAGTCAAGCACCTGCAGCTTCAGAAGCACCAGCTCCTGCTGCTGAAACACCTAAAGTATCAGCAGCATCAACTCCTAATACATATCCAGTTGGTCAATGTACTTGGGGTGCTAAATCATTAGCTTCATGGGTTGGTAATTACTGGGGTAATGCTAAAAACTGGATTGCTAGCGCACAAGCAGCTGGCCACTCAGTTGGTACAACTCCTGTAGCCGGAGCAATTGCGGTTTGGCCAAATGATGGTGGTGGTTATGGTCACGTAGCTTACGTAACATCAGCATCAGGTGCAAATTCAATTCAAGTTATGGAATCAAACTATGCTGGTAACATGTCAATCGGTAACTACCGTGGTACATTTGATCCAACATCTTCAGCTCATGGTGGTTCTGTATACTATATTTACCCATAATGACTACAAGAAGGCGATTCGAATTTTCTCGAATCGTTTTTATTTTATAGCAAAATGTCTTTACTTTCTGGAATTACTTTTAGACGGGAAAATGTCGAGGTTAAGGTTAAATCTTTTTAGTCTTGTTAAGTTACTGTGACACCATTTATTTTGCATTGAAAATCAATCTAAAAAAAGGTAGAATGGTTTAGTAGATATTTTGGAGGAAATCATGTCTTATACGAATTTGAAGTTGTTTGCTTTATCGTCTAACCAGGAATTAGCAGCAAAAGTTGCTGATAAAATGGGTATTGAACTCGGAAAATCAAGTGTTCGTGAATTTTCAGATGGTGAGATTCAAGTTAATATTGAAGAATCTATCCGTGGTCATCACGTTTTTATTCTTCAATCTACAAGCTCTCCTGTAAATGATAACTTGATGGAAATTTTGATTATGGTTGATGCGCTAAAACGTGCAAGTGCAGAAACGATCAGTGTTGTTATGCCTTATTATGGTTATGCACGTCAAGACCGTAAGGCACGTTCACGTGAGCCAATCACATCTAAATTGGTTGCTAATATGCTTGAGGTTGCAGGTGTTGATCGACTTTTGACAGTTGACCTCCATGCTTCTCAAATTCAAGGATTCTTTGATATTCCTGTAGACCATTTGATGGGTGCTCCACTTATCGCAGATTACTTTGATCGTGCTGGTCTTACTGGAGATGATGTTGTTGTTGTTTCTCCAGACCATGGTGGTGTGACTCGTGCACGAAAACTTGCTCAATGTTTGAAAACACCAATCGCAATCATTGATAAACGTCGTAGTGTTGATAAAATGAACACTTCTGAGGTTATGAATATCATTGGTAACGTTGAAGGTAAAACATGTATCTTGATTGATGATATGATTGATACTGCGGGTACCATCTGTCATGCGGCGGATGCGCTTGCTGAAGCTGGTGCAACTCATGTCTATGCCTCATGTACTCACCCTGTATTGTCTGGTCCAGCACTTGATAATATTCAAAAATCTGCTATTGAGAAGCTTGTCGTATTGGACACGATTTATCTTCCAGAAGAACGTTTGATTGATAAGATTGAACAAATTTCAATTGCTGATTTGATTTCAGAGGCAATTATTCGTATTCATGAAAAACGTCCATTGTCACCTTTGTTTGAAATGGGCCATAAATAGACTAAAGCTAGCTTGGGCTAGCTTTTTTATTTGAAAAAAACATTAAAAATAGCGCAAAAAACTCTTCTTGTGCTATACTGTAATTGAGATTTTTTAAATTTTTGGTGTTAGAACTGTTGCCTCAGTCCTAGCACTTTTTCTTTGTCGTATTCTTGGTGTGTTGCGAGAATTTTGTAAATGATACGAAGTAGCTTATGTGCGCAATCAATGACGGCTTTCATCTTACTTCCTCTTTGGGAAATTTTGCTATAAAAAGATGAAAACGCATTGTCTTTAGAGTGAGCCGCAATCAATCCCGACATGGTCAAAGCCTGTTTGATATATCGATTTCCTTGCGTGATATGTGAGGATTTTTTAATGCCAGCACTTTCATAAGATCCTGGGCAGAGCCCAGCCCAAGAAGCTAAGTGTGCGTCCGATTGAAAAGCCTTCACATCTGGTCCAATCTCAGCTAAAATAGTGGCCGCACAAGTTTCACTCACACCAGGAATCATTTGAAGTAATCTATTTTCTTCAGGGAAACTCCTTTTCGATATAAGCTATTATTTCACTCCTTAATTTATTCATGAGTTTTTGATACAATTGATATTCTTCTAGGCTTTGGTCCAAGAGAAATCGACCCTCCAGTGACAACTTCCCATTCATGGCCTCCATTAATTCTTCGGGACTTGCTTTGACATGCTTGTGAATACAAGCTGTCACATTGTCATAATCAATGAGTTCCCCATTGATAAGGAGCGTTAAAAGAGACAGTCCTGTCTTAGAGAAGATATCAGAATGATAGCTGGTTAGTTTGATATTAGCACGTTGTAAGAGGTTATGAATCTCATTCTTTATTTGAGTTTGACGTTGTTTGTAAGAACGTAACCTACGAGTGAGTAAACGTAACTGCATCACTTCAGGGCTTGGAATGTAAGATGGCTCAATAAGTCCACAACGTCCGAGCTGTGCAATCCATTCGGCATCTTTCATGTCTGTTTTTCGACCAGGCACATTCTTAATATGTTGGGGGTTAGCTAATATCAAATTGAGTTCTGAGTCTGAGAATATATTAAAGAGTGGTACCCAATATTGGCCAGTGCTTTCAAAAAAGACATGTGTGACGTGATTTTCCAATAACCAATCTAAGGCGTTTTGGAGAGCTATAGTTGTTGTACCAAATTTTTTCTGAATCTTTTTAGGTTTATTGCTTTCTAGTGGACCATCTAGAATACAACAAACGATAGACTTTTGGTGGACATCAATTCCACAACAAGTTTCAATCATAACTTCCATTACAAAAACCTCCTGTTAACTATTGAACAATAGAACAAGAGGCTATTAGTAATTTTATTTTCATGCTCAAGGCATATTCGAGTTATCTCATGACTCTTGTTCATCCAGTTTTTGATACAGGCTAGGCAAAGCCCTATTAAAGACAACGGATTGGTATTGTTCACCTTCATTATAAGCCGAACTTTCTTTTCTGTCATGAGTTAGCAGGCTAAGCCTGCTTAGAGTTTTTGAAGAGTATAGATATTATTTTTAAAGTTATGCTTAGCCTTTGATATAGACCTGCTCAAGCATTCCTTTGTACCCGTAAAATACTGATTGATACTTTCATCTCCTCTCATTCATAACGTCGTAGTTTATTTTTATAACGATAATCCCTAAAAAACATGGGTTATTCTAGCTAAATAGTAATCACTATTTACTCATTTATAATTTACGAGTTTCTAATATTAGTAATCAACCCTATAAATACAGTAAACTCTTAGACTTTTGTTCTCTCTATACTTTCATTCATAAAATCTGGTTATCACATAACACTCGTAACAACTGATTTTATGGGACTTTAAGCACTTAATAACTACTATTAGGATTCATTTATAATAGGTCGCTATAGTGTTCAGTATAACCTAGAATAGATTATTTTCAAGGGAGTGACATGGGTTGACTTTTAATATTCTTACTCTATACTATTAGATATAATTAATAATTAAGGGGCAAATTATGGCAGGAAAAAACAAAAAAACTGAATCAGATTTTATTAAGGAACTTGAAGCTTTAGAACAACAAAAGAAAGAAGCTACAGAGCAACTTAAAGCCTATCTAAAATCACAAACAGATAAACTAGGCCAAATCTATTTTGAATTGAAAAAACTAGAAAATCCAGATTTATCTATTGATGAGTTAGTTGTTGAAACACAAAATAAGGTTAAAGAAGTAAAGAAAGAAATTAAGCAAAGAAAAGCAGAAGAAAAAGAAAGAAAGGATGCTGAGAAGACTAATAAAGAAACGTATAATGACTCTCAAAAATAGAAAAAAAGAGCTGAAAGTTCAGCTCTTCAATAATATTTTTACCTTGCCCAGATATTGTAGTCTTGAAGCGAACCAATATCATGCTCTTGTCCATCCTTTGACTCAGAAGCGGAAAGTTTTGTTCCACTAAGCATATCCGCCTGATCTGGCTTAGCCAACAAATGAGAAACTTGCTCTAGAGCATCATCTCCAAAGAAGACCAACTCTCCAGAAACTTCCTTATTCAAAATTGTCATAAGTGCTTTATTGGAACTGATGTTTAATTCCCTAATTCTAAAAGTATTTGGGTCAGACAACTCTAGAAATACTGCATTAGATCTATTCCGAATACGAAGTCCATAATAATCTAATCTTTCATTTAGCGATTTACTAAAATAGTCTCGTTTGTAAATCTGTTTATCATCTTTATCTACTCCACCTTGAATAGCAACTCCCGTCACGAACTTGCCAGTCTCAAAATCAAAGACCCTTCGTCGGCCAATTCTATCACGTTCTCCACCAGAATTAGTAATCAAAGTAGTTACGATAAGATAACTTTTCCCACTGATATCCTTGTCAAGATCCAGATCACTAACATATTCTTCAGGAAAATCCTTTCGTAAGATTTTCAAGACATCCCATTTTTTGTAAATCTTCTTGGGGTTAAAAGGGTTATAAATCATCACCTTGTAGTAATCCTTATCAGTGATGTCATAGTTATCCCTAATATCTTCACCCCTATGGTAGTATTCATCAAATAGTATCAGATAATCTTTAGTCAAGGCGACATAATTTTGATTTTCAGGAAGATACAGTACATTGTCCTGAACCGTTCGAATATCTCGAAGAGGAGTGGATCTCTTAATGGTTTCAATTTTATGTGAATAAGACTCTATGGGTTTGTGCCTATAAGCAAGATAGAAGCCAAGTAATGCTCCTAGAAGAATAATCACGATTCTCACTTTATCTTTGAAAAGTTCTTTAATTAAAGCCATCTACTCTTCCTCCCTTGGGATTATTACTGTTATGGCCTTACCATTTTGAACAAAAGACATACTATTATACACTGCCTGTGTTCTCGGACCTTCAAATTCGCTAATGCCATATTTTTCTTTCGCTTGATTACTTGGAGTTGTACCTAAAAGATAACCTCTCTGTACCATATCTGGACTAATGTTAAATGAACCATTATAAATAGCATCCCTAGGTGCATCAAGAATGGAATACAAACCAACAGGTGCTCCTTCATTAATAATACGGTTGAAAGCATCTTTACCCTCTTTCATCGCATTTTCAAAGGGATTTGATTGAAGCAATTCAAAAATACTCTCTTGCATAAATAAGATTTGTTTGGGTTCTTGGTTCGCATTTGCAGTATCAATACGTTCTATATAGGGACTGTAGTCACTCCTATAGTATTTCTCATAATACAATTCCTTAACGACCTCATTGTCCTTAAAACCAGCTCTCCAATTTTGAATCAGTTCGATACTTTTCTTTAGTTTACTTGTTTCAGAACCTATACTATAAGTATAAAAACTATATAAAGGCCCTGAAGCTAAATCGTAAGTTACGAGACTATTATCTAAGGCGTTAACACCAATCGGAAGCAAGGTTGAATTCGGATCATATAAAATGGCTTGAACATCCTCTCGAGATTTAAACTCTTTTCTTGTCAAGCTGACGTTTCGATATATCCATCTGTCAAAATCCTGAAAATTTGACAAGAGGTGTTCTTGTCCATCAATTGTTGTATCTGCTTTAGCTACCAAGCCGTCTATAAAACTAGTCTTACCATCTTCTTTGTATAAATCCAAAAGACTTTGGGTCTTTGCCTGATCATTACAAAAACTATCTGTAACTACCAATTGATAACTATCATTTTTAGCCATCTCTAGAAGTTTAGAATTTTGGTCATAAATCGTTCTCGATGTACCATCAAAAGCCCCAACACTAATAGCAACACGTCCCGAATCTAAAGTATGAACATTAGATAAAAGATTATTACCAAGATTATTGATAATCCCAATAGTCTGAGGTAAATAGCCTTTTACACTTTGTTCCTGTTTTGGGATAGTATTGATATCATAAAGGCTAGCGTTTGAGAAATTGCTTATTAACTTTAATGTTTTATCATCTTTTGAAACCTCAAAAGTATAAGCAGGCTCACGATTTTTCCCGACCTTTGTGCCTTCAAAAGTAACAAGAACATAGGCTTTCTGATTCTCTTCATAAAGCTTTGCTTTAAGATTGCTAATCTCTTTACCTTTCTTTAACTCTGGTACAAACTTAAAAAGGTCTACCTCAATCGGTTGATTACTAGTGTCATTAACATCATATATAGATAGACGATAATATTGATTATCCTTTTGAGATGTTTTCTCTGTGTTTTTAAAAGAATCATGATAACGATAGTTTTGAGACATCATATAGTTATCGGAATATTGGATATTGCCAGTTGATTGGATAGCTAGAACATCAGGATCTGTTAATTTCACATAGGCATCAACCGAACTGAAACCTGTCATATAAGCATAACCATTTAAATAGCGGTCAGTTTGTTGATTATAAGAATTTTGCCACTCAATATACATCAGTGAAAAACAAAACGAGAAAAAGACTGTAATTATGAATATAAGCACATCGTTAAAATCCCTAACATTTTTATCTTCCATAATCCCCCCAAGAATGTGAATCTATTAAAAAAGATAGGATTTTCATCCTATCTTTTCAAGTTTCTTCTATTGTATCACATCTTAAAGCTGTTCTGCTACTGCTGAAAGAAGATCTTGGATACCATTGGCATCGCTACCACCGGCCATGGCCATATCTGGTTTACCACCACCACGACCAGATACGATTGGTGCAAGGACCTTGATAACATTACCTGCGTGAACATCTTTAGACTTGCTTGCTACAAGAACATTAACTTTTTCGCCAATGTGAGCTGCAAGGACAAGGACGTCAGAGTAGTCTGCTTGTTTCCATTGGTCAGCAAAGGTACGAAGGGCACCTGCGTCAGAAACTTCTACTTGGCTAGCGATGTAACGAACACCGTTAGCTTCTTTAACGTCTTTGAAGACATCACCAGCTGCTGCTGCTGCTGCTTTTTCTTTAAGAGCAGCATTTTCTTTTTGAAGGGCATGCAACTGCTCTTGAAGGCTAGCAACCTTGTTAGGTACTTCTTTCAATTGTGGTGCCTTAAGTGTTGCTGCGATTGCTTTAAGGGCATCTTCTTCTTCACGGTAAGCAAGGTAAGCTTCACGTGATGTCACTGCCAAGATACGACGTGTTCCTGAACCGATACCTTCTTCTTTGACAATCTTGAACATACCGATTTCAGCAGTGTTGGCAACGTGTGTACCACCACAAAGCTCAACAGAGTAATCACCGATTGAAACGACACGAACATTCTTACCATATTTTTCACCAAAGAGGGCCATAGCTCCCATTGATTTAGCAGTGTCAATGTCTGTTTCAATAGTTGTTACTGGAGTGGCTTTCCAGATTTCTTCGTTGACTTGTTCTTCAATAGCACGCAATTCTTCTGGAGTTACAGCCTCAAAGTGAGTGAAGTCGAAACGCAAGAATTCTTGTTCATTAAGAGAACCCGCTTGGACAGCATGATCACCAACAATATTATGAAGGGCAGCATGCAAGAGGTGAGTCGCTGTGTGGTTTTTCATAACACGGTGACGACGTGTGTGGTCAATTTCAAGTTTGTAGTTAGCACCTACAACAAGTTCACCTTCAACCTCAACAGTGTGAAGCGCTTGTCCATTTGGTGCACGTTGAACGTCAACAACACGCGCAACGACTGTACCAGCTGCATCTGAGATCGTACCGTGGTCTGCTACTTGTCCACCCATTTCAGCGTAGAATGGTGTTTGTTCAAAGACAAGGAGTGCTTGACCAGAGTTAACACTATCATGACGAGCATCATCAGCAAC
>ERZ840057.2588-NODE-2588-length-12199-cov-3.921031_pt1 | contig 12199 bp, 24 predicted proteins | sample MGYA00519907_ERZ840057 | MGnify/ENA primary metagenome ERZ840057 (study PRJEB31850, sample SAMEA3708862) | human gut metagenome | biome: human gut; feature: human-associated habitat; material: faeces | place: China | collected 2014 ...
CTGGGGGACGGTGACCAGCGGGGCATCCTCGCCGGTCAGGCGCTTGAAGGCCACGGAGGAGCGGCTGCTCTCGCGGACCTCGATGACATCGCCAACGCGAACCAGATAGGAGGGGATGTTCACCTTCTGGCCGTTGACGGTGAAATGCGCATGGTTCACCAGCTGACGGGCCTCGCGGCGGGTCATGGCAAAGCCCAGACGATACACCACGTTGTCCAGGCGGCGCTCCACCAGGGTCAGCAGGTTCTCGCCGGTCTTGCCGGGCATGCGGGAAGCCTTCTCATAGTACATATGGAACTGCTTCTCCAGGATGCCGTAGACGAACTTCACCTTCTGCTTCTCGTTGAGCTGGATGGCATACTCGCTCTTCTTCTTTCTCATCTGGCCGCCGGGGTTGCGCTTGGTCTCCTTCTTGGAGTAACCCATGACGGTAGGAGAAATGCCCAGCGCCTTGCAGCGCTTGGCAATAGGCTGCATATTCTTAGCCATATCTTACTTATCCTCCTTGTTCCGATTACACACGCCGACGCTTGGGGGGACGGCAGCCATTGTGGGGGATGGGGGTGACGTCCTTGATCATGGTCACTTCCAGGCCCACGGCCTGCAGGGCGCGGATGGCGGCCTCACGACCCTGGCCAGGACCCTTCACGAAGACCTCAACGGTCTTCAGGCCATGCTCCATAGCAGCGCGTGCAGCGGTCTCAGCGGCCGTCTGAGCTGCAAAGGGAGTGGACTTCTTGCTGCCGCGGAAACCCAGTCCGCCGGAGGAAGCCCAGGAGATGGCGTTGCCCTGAGTATCGGTAACGGTTACCATGGTGTTGTTGAAAGAAGAACGGATATGGACCTGGCCGCGCTCAATGTTCTTCTTCTCCCGCCGACGGCGGATGACTTTCTTTGCCTGTGCCATTGCTGTTCTCCTTTCTTACTTCTTCTTATTTGCGATGGTCTTCTTGGGGCCCTTGCGGGTGCGGGCGTTGGTCTTGCTGCGCTGGCCGCGGACAGGCAGGCCCTTGCGATGACGCATGCCGCGGTAGCAGCCGATCTCGCTGAGGCGCTTGATGTCCAGAGCGGTCTGGCGGCGCAGGTCGCCTTCAACGATATAATCGTCGATCACGTCACGGAGCTTCTGCTCCTCGGCGTCAGTCAGATCCTTCACGCGGGTGTCAGGGTTGACCCCGGCCTTTTCCAGGATGTCCTTCGCGCTCTTGCGGCCAATGCCATAGATATAGGTCAGGCCAATTTCAATGCGCTTATCCTTGGGCAGGTCAATACCGGCAATACGTGCCATACTTTTTAACCTCCAATCAATCTTAGCCCTGGCGCTGCTTGTGCTTGGGGTTCTCGCAAATCACCATAACACGGCCTTTGCGGCGAATAACCTTGCACTTCTCGCACATGGGCTTCACGGACGGTCTTACCTTCATAAGTTTGTAACCTTCCTTTCAGCGTTTTGTGTCTAAATTTCGCCGGGCGGAGCTTATTTGCTGCGCCAGGTGATCCGGCCGCGGGTCAGGTCATAGGGAGACATCTCCACGGTGACCTTATCGCCGGGCAAGATCCTGATGAAATTCATTCTGAGTTTACCGGAGATATGTGCCAGAATCATGTGGCCATTACCAATGTCCACCTGGAAAGTCGTGTTGGGCAGAGACTCCACCACAACGCCTTCCACTTCGATCATGTCGGATTTTGCCAAACGTTATCCCTCCTGGTCCGGTTGGACTTCCCCGCGGTAGGCCGCGAGTGTCCTGCGAAGTTCACTGTTGGTGATCTTCTCGCTGCGTTTGATCTTATCCGCAAGGCGGCTGCTGTCCTCCGCCACAAAAAGCACATGTCTGCGCTTTTTGCGCTTGGGCGCTTCTACCCTGCGTCCCTTTCCGTCTGCCAGCAGGAGGTACTCCCCCTCCACCGCAAGGACGACGAAGAGCTTTCCCTGGTCCCTGCCGGCATCGGAACGAACAATATCTGATTTTGCGATCTCCATACGGTCTTTCCCTCAGATGGCGGGAGCCGTCAGAATCTCAGGCTCCCCGTCGGTGATGAGGATCGTATTTTCATAGTGGGCGGCCCACTTGCCGTCTGCGGTACGGACGGTCCAGCCGTCCGGCATCTGGCGGATGGCGGCGGTACCCGCGTTCACCATGGGTTCAATCGCAAGGGTCATGCCCCGCAGGAGCCGAGGGCCCCGGCCGGGATGGCCGTAGTTGGGGATCTCCGGTGCTTCATGCATCTGGGCGCCGACGCCATGGCCGACGTATTCCCGGACGATGGAGTAACCGTGACCCTCCACGTAAGCTTGAATCGCTGCGGAAATGTCATACAGGCGATAGCCTTCTTTTGCGAACTTGATGCCCTCGAAGAAGCTCTGTCTGGTCACATCGATCAGGTCCTGTGCTTCCGGAGAGATCTTGCCGCACGCGAAGGTCGCTGCGCAGTCCCCGTGGAATCCTCCGATATACGCGCCTACATCGCAGCTGACGATATCGCCCTCCTGCAGTACCCGTGGTCCCGGAATACCGTGGATGATCTCGTCGTTGACGCTGATACAGACGCTGGCCGGATAGCCTTGATAATGGAGGAAGGATGGAACTGCACCCTGCTTGCGGATGAAATGCTCCACTGCCCTGTCGATCTCCTGGGTTGTTACGCCGGGCTTTACCAATTCCCCTGCATAAGCACGGGCAGCCGCGGTAATTTTTCCCGCTCGGCGCATCAGTTCGATCTCATGTGGGGATTTGAGCGTAATCATAAGCTCATCTCCTCAGGGCGTTGAGGATGGCCTCAGTTGTGGCCTCCACAGAGGGTTGATTCTCCACCGATCTCAGGAGACCTCTCTCGGCGTAGAAATCTTTCAGAGGTTCGGTCTCCTTATGATAGACCTCAAGGCGGTGCTTCACCGTCTCGGGTTCATCGTCATGCCGCTGAACCAGCTTGCCGCCGCAGCTGTCGCACACGCCGGGCACCTTGGGAGGCACAGCCACCAGATGGTAGCTGGCTCCGCAGTGCTCGCAGACGCGGCGGCCGCTCATGCGCTCCATGATAGCCTCATCGGCAATCTCAATGGAAACAACATCGTCAAACTTAATTCCGGCCTTTTCCAGCGACTCAGCCTGAGCGATGGTGCGGGGCACACCGTCCAGAATGTAGCCGTTGGCACAGTCGGACTCCTGCAGACGCTCCTGGATGATGCCGATGATGACTTCATCGGGCACCAGGCGGCCGGCGTCCATGTACTCCTTGGCACGAAGGCCCGTGGGCGTACCGTTTTTGACGGCGGCGCGGAGGATGTTGCCGGTGGAAATGGTGGGCACGTTGAGCTTTTTCTTGAGAATATCCGCCTGAGTGCCCTTCCCGGCACCCGGAGCGCCTAAAAGGATCAGTTTCATAAAAACACCTCTTATTCCAGGAAGCCCTTATACTGACGCATCAGCATCTGGGACTCCAGAGCCTGGACGGTCTCCAGCGCCACACCCACAACGATGATGACGGAGGTGCCGCCGATGGACAGAGCCGCGACATTGACGATCTTGCCAATGATCAGAGGCAGAATGGCCACGATACCCAGATACACGGCGCCGAAGAGCGTGACCTTATTGAGGACCTTCTGAATGAACGCAGCGGTGGGATTGCCCGGGCGGAAGCCGGGAATGAAGCCGCCGTTCTTCTTCAGGTTGTTGGAGATCTCCACGGGGTTGAACTGGATGGTGGCGTAGAAGTAGCTGAAAGCGATGATCATCAGGAAATAGAAGATCATGTACAGCACAGACTTGGTGTCGATGGCGTTCAGGAAGCCATACCAGAAGGTGCCCTTCTCAGGCTGCTTGCAGAAAGCGGCGATGGTGGAGGGGATCATGGCGATGGACTGAGCGAAGATGATGGGCAGGACGCCGGACATGTTCACCTTCATGGGAAGGGTGGAGGACTGGCCGCCGTACATCTTTCGGCCCACCTGGCGCTTGGCGTACTGCACGGGGATGCGGCGCTCGGCGCCGTTGACCCAGGTGATCAGCACGATCAGCAGCAGGATGCCCACGATGACCAGCAGGACCATCCACCATTTCAGGGAACCGGCCCGCATACCCCCGACCATCTGGGACACCATGGTGGGAACGCGGGACAGGATGCCCGCGAACAGGATGATGGAGATGCCGTTGCCGATACCGAACTCGGTGATCTGCTCGCCCATCCACATGACGAAGGAAGAACCGGCGATGAAGGAGGCGATAATGACCAGAGCCACCCAGAAGGATTTCTCGGTCAGGATGCCGTAGTTCTTCATCAGCATATAGTAGCCCCAGCCCTGCAGGATGGCGATGGCCACCGTAGCGTAACGGGTGATGGACTGGATCTTCTTCTTGCCCTCCTCGCCGCCGTCACGGGCCAGCCGCTCAAGAGAGGGGATGGCAACCGTAAGCAGCTGCACGATAATGGAGCTGTTGATATAGGGCTGAACGCCCAGAGCAAACACGGTAGCCGTTGCAAATGCGCCGCCGCTCATCACGTTGTACAGGCCCAGTAGGCCGGTGCCCCACAGTTCCATCTGCAGCTTCAGGGCGTCCGTATTGATATACGGCACCATAATTGCGTTGCCGAGACGGAAAATCAGAAGGATCAGGAGAGTAAAGATGATCTTTTTCCGCAGCTCAGGGATGCCCCATGCCTTGCGAACAGTTTGGATCATTTTACTTCACCTCTGCCTTTCCGCCAGCTGCCTCGATAGCCTCCTTGGCAGAAGCGGAGAAAGCAGAAGCCTCGACAGTGACCTTCTTGGTGACCTTGCCGTTGCCCAGAACCTTGAAGCCATACTCGCACTTGGACAGAATGCCCTTGGCCAGCAGAGCCTCGGCGTTGACAACCTCACCATCCTCAAAGGCGTTCAGTGCGTTCAGGTTGATGATCTCCAGCGGGGTTGCGAAAATGTTGTTGAAGCCGCGCTTGGGCAGACGGCGGGCCAGAGGCATCTGGCCGCCTTCGAAGCCGATCCGGATCTTGCCGCCGGAACGGGCCTTCTGGCCCTTGTGGCCGCGGCCGCCGGTCTTACCGTTGCCGCTGCCGGCGCCCCGGCCCTTGCGGTATGCCTGACGGACGGAGCCCTCAGCGGGAGACAGTTCGCTCAATTTCATGATTCCGTCCTCCTTACTGCTCTTCGGTAACCTGCAGCAGGTAGCCGATCTTGGCGATCTTGCCGCGGGTCTGATCGTTGTCGGGCTGCACGGTGATGTCACCGATCTTACGCAGGCCCAGGGAATGTGCGGTGGCAACCTGCTTTTCCAGGCGGCCATTCAGGCTCTTAGCGAGCTTGATCGTTAAATTCTTAGCCATAATTCAGCGCCTCCTTAACCCACGATCTCTTCGACGCTCTTGCCGCGGATCCGGGCGACATCCTCAGGGCCGCGCATATTCTTCAGGCCCTGGAAGGTGGCAGCGACGACATTGTTGGGGTTGTTGGAACGCAGGCACTTGGAACGGATGTCCTTGATGCCTGCGGCTTCGACGACGGCACGCACAGCGCCGCCGGCGATGATGCCGGTACCGGGGGCAGCGGGCTTCATCAGCACACGGCCTGCGCCAGCCTCACCGATGGTCTCATGAGGAATGGTGCTGCCGGACATGGTCACGGTGATCATGTTCTTCTTGGCGGATTCGAGGCCCTTGCGGATTGCCTCAGGAACCTCAGCGGCCTTGCCCAGACCATAGCCGACCTTGCCCTTGCCGTCGCCCACGACCATCAGCGCGGAGAACTTCATGACACGGCCGCCCTTGACGGTCTTGGAAACACGGTTGAGGTAAACGAGCTTTTCGATATACTCGCTCTGTTCTCTTTCAAATCTTGCCATTTCTCGTTTCCTCCTCCCTTAGAATTTCAGGCCGCCTTCGCGGGCGCCCTCAGCCAGAGCCTGCACACGGCCGTGATACAGGTAACCGCCGCGGTCGAAAACAACGTTCTCGATGCCCTTGGCCAGAGCACGCTCAGCAACCAGCTTGCCAACAGCGGTGGCAGCGGCCACATTGCCGCCGTAACCTTCGATGGCCTTGTCCAGAGAGGAAGCGGAAACCAGCGTCACGCCGTTTACATCATCGATGATCTGGGCGTAGATGTTGGCCTCGCTGCGGAACACGTTGAGACGGGGGCACACGGGAGTGCCGGAGATCTTGGCGCGCACGCGCTTATGGCGCTTCATGCGCTGCTTATTGGTATTCGGTCTAGTAATCATATCGGCACACCTCCTTACTTCTTGGCGCCGGTCTTACCAACCTTGCGGCGGATGACCTCGTCAGTATACTTGATGCCCTTGCCCTTATAAGGCTCGGGAGGACGCTTCTCGCGGACCTCGGCAGCAAACTGGCCGACAGCCTGCTTGTCGCATCCATGAATGATGATTTTATTGGGACCCGGAACCTCAATGGTGATACCCGGAATCTCAGGAACGATCACCTGGTGGGAATAACCAAGGTTCATAACCAGATTGGTGCCTTCCTTGGCAACACGGTAACCGACACCGTTAACATCCAGCTCCTTCTTGAAGCCCTCGGTCACGCCGATGACCATGTTGTGGAGCAGAGTGCGGGTCAGGCCGTGAACGCTGCGGTGCAGCTTATCGTCGGAAGGACGCTCCACGGTGATCGTCGTACCTTCCTGCTTAATGATCATCTCAGGCCGCAGGCTCTGAGTCAGCTCGCCCTTGGGTCCCTTGACGGTGACCACATTGCCCTCGGCAATGTTCACGGTGACACCGGCGGGAACGGTAATGGGCATTCTACCAATTCGAGACATTGTTCAATACCCTCCTTACCAGACGAATGCCAGGACCTCACCGCCGACATGAGCCTCGCGGGCCTTCTTGTCGGTCATGACGCCCTTGGACGTAGAGATGATGGCGATACCCAGGCCACGGAGCACGCGGGGCAGCTCATCGGCACCCACGTAAACGCGCAGACCGGGCTTGGACACACGGCGGAGACCGGTGATGACCTTCTCCTTGCCGGCGTTGTACTTCAGCGTGATGTGGATCATGCCCTGCAGGCCGTCGTCCTCCACGGTGAAGTTCTTGATGTAGCCCTCATCCAGCAGAATCTGAGCGATGCTCTTCTTCATGTTGGAGGCAGGAACGTCAACGGTCTCATGCTTGGCATTGTTGGCGTTGCGGATACGGGTCAGCATATCAGCAACAGGATCAGTGATGTGCATAAATGTTTCCTCCTAATTTAGAGTTACAGGGTCGCCCCTGTTGAGGCAGCGAGGTATCACTGATAATTTAGGCACCGTCCGATGACCAGCGATGTTTAATTACCAGTGACCTTTCGCCATCCTTTATCGCCGGAGCGCACAGCGCTCTTAGGCACTTGCTTTGCAGGGAGATAGCTCCTCCCACACGGTTCCCGTCCTACCGGCAGCGCCGCCGCACCTATGCGGCCCGCCCACCGGCAGTATATAACGGAATGGACTCTTTCATCATACGAGGCGAAACGTCGCTGCTGTACTTTGTGTACGGCAGGTCATGCCAACAACGTATGAGGCAGATCCAATTTTTTTCGCCAGACGAGGCGGCGAGGCGACGGCGTACTTTGTGTACGTCGAGCCGAGCCAACGAAGTATGGCGGAAAAATTTTACCAGGAAGCCTTGCGGACGCCGGGAATCTCGCCCTTGTAAGCCAGCGTGCGGAAGCAGACACGGCAGACGCCGTAGTCACGCAGATAGGCGTGGGGACGGCCGCACAGCTTGCAGCGGTTGTACTTACGGGTGGAGAACTTCGCGGGAGCCTGCTGCTTCAGGATCATAGACTTCTTTGCCATGGTGTTTCTCCTCCTAATCAGCGTTCAAAGGGAGCGCCGACCAGGGTCAGCAGCTCGCGTGCTTCTTCATCGGTCTGAGCGGTGGTGCAGATCACGATGTCCATGCCGCGGATCTTGTCGATCTTGTCATACTCGATCTCGGGGAAGATCAGCTGCTCCTTGATGCCCATGGCATAGTTGCCGCGGCCGTCAAAGGCGTTGGGGTTGATGCCCTGGAAGTCACGGACACGGGGCAGAGCCACGTTGAACAGACGATCCAGGAACTCCCACATCTTGTCGCCGCGGAGGGTGACCTTGGCGCCGATGGGCATATCCTCACGGAGCTTGAAGTTTGCGATGGACTTGCGAGCGCGGGTGATGACGGCCTTCTGGCCGGTGATCTTGCCCAGATCGCCCACAACGTTGTCCAGTACCTTTGCGTTTTCACGAGCCTCGCCGCAGCCTACGTTGATAACGACCTTGTCGATCTTGGGGATCTGCATGACGGACTTGTAACCGAACTGCTTCATCAGAGCGGGAGCAACTTCGGCCTTATACAGTTCTTTCAGTCTAGCCATTGTCTAACTCGCTCCTTTCTTACAGCTCTGCACCGCAGTGCTTGCACACGCGGATCTTCTTGTCGCCCTCGATCTTGTGAGCAATGCGGGTGCCCTTATTGCACTTGGGGCAGACGACCTGTACCTTGCAGGCGGCGATGGCAGCCTCGCGCTTGACGATGCCGCCCTCTTCGCCCTGACGGCGGGGCTTGACGTGGCAAGTCACCACGTTGATGCCCTCAGCCACGATCTTGCTGCTCTTGGGGACGGTGCCAAGCACCTTGCCCTGCTTGCCCTTGTCCTTGCCGGACAGGACGACGATGGTATCGCCCTTCTTAATGTTCATAGCCATTGTTCGAGCCCTCCATCAAATCACTTCGGGAGCCAGGGACAGGATCTTCATGTAATCCTTGTCGCGCAGCTCACGAGCCACAGGCCCAAAGATACGGGTACCTCTGGGGTTCTTGTCGTCCTTAATGAGGACAGCGGCGTTGTCGTCGAAGCGGACATAGGTGCCGTCGTTGCGACGGATGCCCTTGGCGCTGCGGACGATAACAGCCTTCACAACCTCGCCCTTCTTCACGGTGCCGCCGGGCTGGGCCTTACGGACAGACGCCACGATGACGTCCCCGATGTTGCCGAACTTCCGGGTGGAGCCGCCCAGGACGCGGATGCACTTGATTTCCTTGGCGCCGGTATTATCGGCAACCTTCAGATAACTTTCCTGCTGAATCATACTGGCACCTCCTTACTTCGCCTTCTCGATGATCTCGACCACGCGCCAGCGCTTGTCCTTGGACAGGGGGCGGGTCTCCATCACCTTCACGGTATCGCCGATACCGCAGGCATTGTTTTCATCGTGGGCCTTCAGCTTATAGGTGCGGCCGACGATCTTCTTGTACAGAGGATGGGCGACACGGTCGGACACAGCCACAACCACGGTCTTATCCATCTTGTCGGAAACGACTTTGCCTACCCGGGTCTTGCGGGAGGAAGTTCTAACTTCGTTCATTCTCGTTTCCCTCCTTCTTACTGCTTATCGGAAGCGGCGAGCTCCGCCAGCACGGTCTTGACTCGGGCAATATCGTGCTTCACTTCACGGATCTTAACGGGATTGTCCAGCTGGTTGGTTGCGTGCTGCATCCGGAGCATGAACAGATCCTTCTTCAGGCCGGTCAGCTTCTCATTGAGCTGCTCGGCGCTCATCTTACGGATTTCATTTGCCTTCATCTTACTCACCTGCTTCCTCGGTGCGGGCAACGATCTTCGTCTTGATGGGCAGCTTGTGGCTGGCCAGACGCAGAGCCTCGCGGGCGGTCTCCTCAGGAACACCAGCGATCTCAAACATGATACGCTGGGGCTTCACCACGGCGACCCAGTACTCAGGCGTACCTTTACCGGAACCCATACGGGAGTCGGCGGCACGCATGGTGACGGACTTGTCGGGGAAAATTTTGATCCAGACCTGACCGCCACGCTTGGTGTAACGGGTCATGGCGATACGGGCTGCTTCGATCTGATTGCTCTTGACCCAGCCGGGTTCCAGAGCCATCAGGCCATACTCACCGTAAGAAACGGTGTTGCCACGGGTGGCTTTACCAGTCATGCGGCCCCGCTGCATACGGCGGAACTTGACTCTCTTAGGCATTAACATTAGTTGGCTCCTCCTTCCTTAGCGGGAGCTGCGGGAGCAGCAGGACGATTGGTGTTGGGCCGGAAGCCGCCCTGAGGACGACGCTCGGCACCGCCCTGACGGTTGAAGCCGCCCTGACGGTCGCGGTTGAAGCCGCCGTTGCGGCGGTCACCGCCGAAACCGCCCCGACGGTCGCCGTCACGGCGAGGACGACGCTCACGACGCTCCTGATAGGGCTTGGAGGTGTCCATGGTGCGGGGAGTGGTGCGCAGGGTCTGAGAGAGGACCTCGCCCTTGTAGATCCACACCTTCACGCCGATGCGGCCGAAGGTCGTGGCGGCCTCAGCGAAGCCGTACTCAATGTCGGCGCGGATGGTCTGCAGGGGGATGGTACCCTCATGATAATGCTCAACGCCGGCGATCTCGCGGCCGCCCAGACGGCCGGAGCAGCAGCACTTGATGCCCTTGGCGCCGGCGCGCATGGCGCGGGCCATGGCATTCTTCATGGCGCGGCGGTGAGAAATACGCTTCTCCAGCTGCTGGGCGATGTTCTCAGCCACCAGCTGAGCGTTCATATCGGGGTTGCGGACTTCCACGATGTTCAGCTTGACCTTCTTGCCGATCATCTTCTCCACAGCCAGACGATACTGCTCGATCTGCTCGCCGCCCTTGCCGATAACCACACCGGGACGGGCGCAATGCAGATAGACGGTAACGGTGTCGTTGCTGCGCTCGATCTCGATCTTGGGAACGCCGGCACCGTACAGGGTCTTCTTGAGATACTTGCGGATCTTCTGATCCTCGACGATCAGGTCGCCGACCTTCTCTTCACTGGCATACCAACGGGAATCCCAGTCTTTGATGACGCCGACCCGCAGGCCATGGGGATTAACTTTCTGTCCCATAAACTGTCTCCTCCCTTTCTTATGCCTTTTCCGTCACGGCGATGGTGACGTGAGAAGTGCGCTTGTTGATGCGATAAGCGCGGCCCTGAGCCCGGGGCATCATACGCTTGAGGATGGGGCCGGGGGTGGCGAACACCTCAGACACCACCAGCTTGGCGGGGTCCATGCCGAAGTTGTTCTCGGCATTGGCCACGGCGGACTTCAGCAGCTTCGTCAGGGGCTCGGAAGCAGCCTTGGGGGTCTGTGCCAGAATGGCCAGAGCGGTTCCGGCATCCTTACCGCGGATCAGATCGCAGACGATCTGAACCTTGCGGGGAGAGATGCGGACATAGCGCAGATACGCTTTAGCAGTCTTGTTTTCCATGTTCAGCATCCTCCTTCAATTATTTATCCTTGGCATGGCCGCGGAAGGTGCGGGTGGGAGCGAACTCACCCAGCTTGTGGCCCACCATGTCCTCCTGGACATACACGGGCACATGCTTCCGGCCGTCATGGACAGCGATGGTGTGGCCAACGAAGGCGGGGAAGATGGTGGAGCTGCGGCTCCAGGTCTTGAGGACCTTCTTCTCGTTCTTCTCGTTCATTGCCTCGATGCGCTTGAGAAGCTCAGGGGCAACATAAGGGCCTTTCTTAATAGATCTGCTCATATTACCTTGCCTCCTTACTTCTCGTTACGCCGCTTGACGATGAACTTGCTGGTGGGGTTCTTGCCCTTGCGGGTCTTGTAGCCCAGGGCGGGCTTGCCCCAAGGAGTCACAGGCCCGGAACGGCCGACAGGTGCGCGGCCCTCGCCGCCGCCGTGGGGGTGGTCATTGGGGTTCATGACGGAACCGCGGACGGTGGGACGCCAGCCCATGTGACGCTTACGGCCGGCCTTGCCGATGTTGATGTTCTCGTGCTCGATGTTGCCGACCTGGCCGATGGTGGCGTAGCAGTTGGTACGCACGATGCGAACCTCACCGGAGGGCATACGGATCTGAGCGTCATTGCCTTCCTTAGCCATCAGCTGAGCGGCAGTACCGGCGGCACGCACCAGCTGAGCGCCGTTGCCGGGATGCATCTCAATGTTGTGGATCACGGTACCAACGGGAATGTTGGCGATGGGCAGAGCGTTGCCGGGCAGGATATCAGCCTCGGGACCGGTCATGATCTTGTGGCCAGCCTTCAGGCCGACAGGCGCCAGGATGTAGCGCTTCTCGCCGTCCTCATACTGGATGAGGGCGATGTTGGCGCTGCGGTTGGGATCGTACTCCAGACGCAGCACGGTGGCGGAACCCACCTTGTCGCGCTTGAAGTCGATGATGCGGTACTTGCGCTTGTTGCCGCCGCC
>ERZ840057.2590-NODE-2590-length-12191-cov-3.983850_pt1 | contig 12191 bp, 7 predicted proteins | sample MGYA00519907_ERZ840057 | MGnify/ENA primary metagenome ERZ840057 (study PRJEB31850, sample SAMEA3708862) | human gut metagenome | biome: human gut; feature: human-associated habitat; material: faeces | place: China | collected 2014 ...
CTAACTCATTAGGTTCATCTCGCCAGATGTAGAAATCTCGTTCAGGACTTTCTGGATTTTCACGCGCTTCAATAAACCATGCATGTTCATCAGAGGTATGGTTAACCACCAAGTCCATAACAATTTGAATATCACGCTTCTTGGCTTCCGCCAAAAGCTCATCCATGTCACTCATGTCTCCAAAAATATCTGCAATAGCCTCATAGTTAGCGATATCATAGCCATTGTCATCCATTGGACTGTCATAGACAGGCGAAAGCCATAGGGCTGTGATTCCGAGTCTTTGAAGATAATCTAGTTTACTTGTAATCCCCTTGAGATCACCGATACCATCACCATTGGAATCCATGAATGATTTAGGGTAAATTTGATAAATCGTAGCTTTATGCCACCAGTGTTTTTGCATACTTGTCTTCCTTTCGAAAATCATTCATTAGTTTTTTGATTGCTTACTTTTCAGATTAACTTTCTTGAGTTAAGGTAAGCATTTTTCATTGCTAGTTTTATTTTACGCTTCTTATCTATTTGTGCAAGCGTTTTCGTTTTTTATTTTGAAAAAGTTCTCCTGGAGATGGGGGAGAACTTTCATATATCTGTTATCAGTCATCGATAACAAGGATAACATAATTAAATTGTGAAGACTTTTTCCTGACCATCTTCCGTGTAAGCCACACGTCCAGTTTTAGCTTTCAAGTCAATAGTTAAACTTGCACGTTCAGTACCATTTTCCCAAGAGAGAACCAATTCGGTCGGACTTGAAGCTTGAGCAGTGAAATCACCTTCAAAGGCTGGGTGTTGATTTCGGAAGCGGATAAGGTTAACTAAACGTTTAACCACTTCAGTTTCTGCCGCTGCTGCAATTTCTTTTTCATCAAAATTATGGCGGTTGATTTCACGACCATCACCTCGTGCTTCAACTGCTTCAACATCGTTCTTACCTGCGAGTAAACCAACATAGTAGATTTGTGGAATACCTGGTGTGAAGACTTGTAGAGCGCGTGCAGCGAGATATGTATCATCATCTTCATCAAAGAGAGAATAAATCGTTGAGCGAATTTGATGGACATCAAAACCATCCTCATCCTTATGCTCATCCGATACGATAAGACTGAGGTTAGCACCACGATCCAAAGCCAAGTCAACCAACTTACGAGCATCTTTACTATTGATAAGTCCATCTAAATCTGGTTTGACCGGAAGGCCATCATGGCAATCAAGCATCGTAAATTGACCATGTGGACGTGTTTGAAGATAATCAACAAGGAACTTAGATTCTTCATTACTAAGAGCCTCAAAAATACGGTACGGCAAGATAAAGTCATAAATCCAGCAACCATGCTCTGCCAATTTGTATTGAATAGAATAATGGGCGTGCACCTCTGGTAAGAGGGCAATATCGTAAGATTTCGCCACATCAAGAATCCAGTCAAGGAAATCATAGATATCAGGCTCTACAAAGAAACATGATGTTCCAAGTTTTTTCAAAACATAGCCGACAGCATCTAGTCGAATAATCTTAACCCCATTATCATGGAAATGTTTAAAAATATCGACAAACAGTTGTTTTACTTGCTCTGAGTGTACATCCAAGTCAATTTGTTCAGATGGGGTTGTTTTACCAAAAGTTGTCCAAACTTTTTCTACTTCACCAGTCTTTTCAATAATGAACTCTGAATACGGTACTTTGCGACGCAAGAACATTTGATCAATATCAGATTGAACTGGCACACCATCTTCCCAGACTTTTTCAAGCGTCAAGAAATAATCAGCATATTGAGAATCACGGCCATTCTTCAAGAAATCTTGGAAATATGGAGATTTTTGAGAAATGTGGTTAACCATGATATCAAGAAGAATATCGTAATCCTCTGCTAGATTTCTCACATCCTCCCAGTCACCAAACTGAGGATCGATTTCAAAATAGGTTAGTGGTGCAAAACCACGGTCCCCTGAAGAAGGGTAGGGTGGCAGAATGTGGATTCCACCTTCAAAAAGGTTTGGAAAGTAAGTATCTAGATTTGATTTGAGTGCTTTTAAATTTCCACCTAGTGAGTCTGGATAGGTAATGAGTTGTACCTTATTTTTAACCATTGAATACATCCTCCAATTTTTCCAATGTTGGCAAATCAACGACTGCTCCAACATACTGTAATTTATAGGCTGAGGTACGACTGCCATCGTCTACAGCTTCTAGAATTGTTTTTCCTTTACAAAGCCCTGTGTAAAAACCTGACCAGAAAGCATCTCCAGCACCTGTCGCATCGACAACTTTTGTGGCTTTGGTTTTTCTACGAACCATTTGCTCTTTATTAGCAACAACTAGACCATCTTTTCCAAGTGTCATGACGACCAGTTTAGCACCCAAATCCAGGAATTTCTTGATTTGATTGTCAACAGTGTCTGGTCCAAAAATACGTTCGGCGTCATCTTCAGAAGGTTTGATAATATCTACATGTTTAATCAACTGCTTTATGTAGTCAATGCCATCATGTCCTTCTTGCCAGAGGGCAGGATGATAGTTAGGGTCAAAGGAAATCAAGGTTCCTTCTGCTTTGGCTTGTTCAATCAAGTTCTCAATAGTTTTGCGGGAGTGTTCTTGAGAAATTGGCCAAGATGAGAAATGAAGAATCTTGCTTTCAGAAGCCAGTTCTTTTAGTTCGTTAGTGTAATCCAGCTGGTAATCTGCACCACGATAAAAGATAGGAATCGGTGTGCCAGTCGTTTTATTGACCAAAACCATACTGGTAGATGCTTTATTTTCCTGAATAATGCCATCTGTTAGACCACGCTGTTTGATAGTCTCTTTCAAAAACTCGCCCATACGGTCTTTACCCACAGCAGCAACCAAAGCTGAGCGTCCACCTAAGGCTTTGACATTCATGGCGATATTAGCAGGGGAGCCTCCAAAGAAAGGATGATAACTCCCTTCAAGATCAATCATGTCTACTAAAACCTCGCCCACTGTAAGCACATCAATTGCTTTTTCTCCCAAAGGTAAAGGTTTTTCTAAATCATACATACTTGTCTCCTTATATCAGTTTTCAAAGAAAATTGCCACCTGATAGTTCGCCTTGGACAATCGTCAGGACATTTTTACTCTATCAGAGGACAATTTTCAAACAGTTTTATCGAATAGCTTTTTCAGTAGTCACATCGAAGAAGTGTCCTTTAGCAACATTGAATGTCAAGGTAACTTTTTCGCCTGGATTGTGGAAGTCACGGGCATCAACACGGGCTGCAAACTCATCGTGACCGATTTTGACGTAAAGCATAGTTTCAGCTCCAAGGAGTTCAGCGACATTTACTTCTGCTTCTACAGTAGCATTTGGATAAGCTTCACGAGCAACAAGTTCACTTGTAACATCCTCTGGACGGATACCAAAGATGACTTTCTTACCAAGGTAACCTTTGTCTTTCAAAATTTTAAGTTGACCAAGTGGTACTTCAAGCTCAACCCCACTATCACTCACAATCTTGTCGTCGTGAACAGTAACTTCAAAGAAGTTCATAGCAGGGCTACCGATGAAGCCAGCTACAAATTTATTGGCTGGAGTGTTATAAAGTTCTTGAGGTGTACCGATTTGTTCCACACGTCCGATTGTTCCTGAACCATCAGGATTTTTTGTTGAACTCATGATGACGATACGATCAGCCAAGGTCATAGCTTCAGTTTGGTCGTGAGTAACATAGATTGTTGTTGAACCGATACGTTGGTGGATTTTAGCGATTTCAGCACGCATTGACACACGAAGCTTAGCATCCAAGTTTGAGAGAGGTTCATCCATGAGGAAGACTTTAGCATCACGAACGATGGCACGTCCCATAGCTACACGTTGGCGTTGCCCACCTGAAAGATCAGCTGGTTTACGTTCCAAAAATTCTTTGAGTCCAAGAATATCTGCTGCTTCACGAACACGTTTATCAATTTCTTCCTTGCTATATTTACGTAATTTAAGACCAAACGCCATGTTATCGTAAACCGTCATATGTGGGTAAAGAGCGTAGTTTTGGAAAACCATAGCGATGTCACGATCTTTAGGTGATTTGTCGTTAACGACTTCTCCATCGATTTTCAATTGACCTTCAGTGATGTCTTCAAGTCCTGCCACCATGCGAAGTGTTGTTGATTTACCACACCCTGAAGGTCCGACAAAAACGATGAACTCTTTATCTTTGATATTGAGGTTAAAATCTTCTACTGCATAATGTGTTGCATTTGGGTATTTTTTGTGGATGTGGTTAAGGTTTAATTCGACCATTGTTTTCTCCCTTTATCTGAGTGATTCTTTCTTTGATTGTTACCGTAATATTTTATTGAGTTGTGCTAATGTCTAAATAGCTTATTTTACTGCACCGTTACTCATTCCTGAAATGATATTCTTTTGGAAAATGAGGTAAACGATTGTGATGGTAATGATTCCTACGATGTATGATGCGAAACTTGGTCCATAATCGTTGAAGTATTGCCCTTGATAGTTGTATTGGAAGAGTGGAAGCGTCCACATTTTTGAATCTTTGTTCAATACCAACAATGGAAGCATAAAGTCATTCCAGAACCAAAGGGCATTGATGATTAGGGTTGTCGCATGCATTGGTTTAAGCATTGGGAAGATGATTTGACGGTAGGTTGTGAACTTATCCGCACCATCAATTTCTGCTGCTTCATCTAAACTATCTGGCACACTAATTTTGATGTAACCTACATAAAGGAAGAGGGTTTGTGGAATAGCATATGTTAGATACAGAATTACCAAGCCGTACATATTAGCAAGACCAAGTTTACTCATCATGACTGTGATTGGGATCATGATAACTTGGAAAGGTACAAAGATTCCCAAAATCAACAGTGAATACATGATGTTGAAAGCTTTACGTTTTGACATGTTACGAGCAATTGAATAGGCTGCTGCTGGGATGAATATTGCTACCACAATAAGTGAGAGGATTGTAATAACTGCTGAATTCCAGAAGTAACCACCAATACCGTCCGCAATCAAACGCTGGTAGTTGCTTAGCGTAAATGGGTTAGGCAAGCTAAAGAAATGATTCATAATGTCCTTGGTAGTCTTAAAGGAACTAAAGACTGTTACCAAGAGTGGTACTAGAATGAGGATACCACCGACAACGAGGAGGGCGTATTTCCAAAAATTCGTTACTTTTTCTTCTTTTTTCATTTGTGATACTCCTCCATTAAATTTCAAATTTCTTAGATAGTTTGATTTGTAGGACTGATACGACGCCGATAATCAAGAAGAGGATAATGGCAATCGCATTGGCATAACCGTATTGGTTGCTCTTGAAGGCATAGTTATAAACTAAGAGTCCCAGAGATGTTGTGGCGTTGTTTGGTCCACCACCTGTAAGTGCAAAGATTTGGTCAAAGGCTGTTAACCCTGATTTAAGTGCTAGGATGAAGACCATTGAAACTGTAGGAAGTAAGTATGGTAACTCAATCTTCCAGAATGTTTGTTTAGCAGTAGCCCCGTCAATAGCTGCAGCTTCAAGAATATCATCTGGGATACTTTGAAGACCCGCAAGAAATAGGATGATTGGCATTGCCACCCCTTGCCAAAGGAGTACAAAGATTGTTGCAATGACTGCTCCAAAGCTAGTTCCGAGCAAGCTTTCTTGCAAGAAACCGATACCCAAAACTTTACCGATTGTTGGAAGACCATAGTTAAAGAACTGTTTGAAAATCAAGGAAACGGTCAAACCTGAAAGTACAGCTGGGAAGAAGAACCAAGCACGGAAGAAGGTTTGTCCCTTAATTTTTGAATTGAGCGCACGAGCCACAACCATTCCGATGAAGATTTCTCCAATAATCAAAGCCAAGGTTAAGATGATGGTAAAGATGATAGCTTGGAAGAATTTTCCATCGATCAAGAGGAGTTTGTAGTTATTGAGGCCGACAAACTTATAATTGTAAGTCAAACCAGTCCAGTTTGTGAGACTATAGAAGGCTCCTTGTACCATAGGGAAGTAAAAGAAGACAGCTTGTAAGATGATTGGTACGATGAGGAAGGTCCATCCCCAATATTTATTCAAAAATTTTCGCATTTTGTTATTACTCCTCCTAGTCAAGATCGGCCTTCATAGGGTTGAAGAAGGCATTGAGGTTATTTGCCATGTTATCGATATTTTGATCCATCAAGTAACTTGCACTCAAGTTAAAGAAATCTTCTTCAGAGTTCCAGTGTTGTCCCAACCAAACATAGTGTTTATCTGTGAAGGCTAGTTGTGAAATATTAGCAAGTGGTGACTTTGGATCCTGTTTCACCCCTTCTACAGAAACTGGTGAACCATCAACATCATAATACTTTTGCATTGCCTTAGCTGAGGTCATGTATTCGATGAATTTCTCAGTTTCCTTAGGATGTTTTGTTTTAGCTGATACCGAAAGGGCTAAGTCCCCTGCTCCCACTGTAGCCTCATGTCCTGCTTTATCTCCAGGAAAGGCGAACATACCAATTTCAAACTTTGGATCTTGTTGGTTAACAGCTGCTAAAGCCCATGATCCTTGAGGCATCATTAAAGCTTTACCATTAGCAAAGGCGACAACAGCATCATTATAGGAAGCACCACGCCAACCATTTTGTGCATTTTCAGCTAGAAGATCCATTTTCTTAGCATCCTCTTTTAGAGTTGGGTCAGTCGCTTTTATAGCATTTGGTTTTGAGAAACGAAGGTAATCATTTGCTTTATCTCCACTACCAGTTGTTGTAATCAATGACAATTGGTGGTATCCGTTAAGTGTCCAACCTTCTGTTCCTGCAACTGCAAATGGTGATGTACCACTATCCTTAATTTTCTTAGTAATCTCTTGGAATTCTTCGAAAGTTTTTGGTTCTTCAAGGCCAAGTTCTTTGAATTTAGTCTTGTTATAGTAGATACCAGAAACATTGGCATTCAATGGGACATTGTAAATTTTGCCATTTATGGCATACTTTTCAGCATAATTATTTTTGATTCTTTTCAAATAATCCTTACCAGTCATATCTTGGAAATAACCAGCTTTGGCCCATTCCTGGAAGTCCATATTCTGTGGATAGATATGAATAATATCAGGCACTTCCCCAGACAAGATACGTGTCTTCAAGACGATACCGGCTGCTGGAACCGTTGTTAATTTGACATGGATATTTGGGTTTTCTTTTTCAAAATCCTTTACCATTTCTTGAAGAGTATCAGTCATTTCTGTCTTTTGGTTAAAGTATTCAATTGTTACTTTACCATCAGCTGACTGGTCCTTCTTTTGACAGGCTGCAAGCCCCACAACAGCTAATGTTGCTAGCCCAGCCAGAGCAAGTTTTTTGTACCACTTCATTGCTTAGTCTCCTTATTAATCTTCTTTGACAAAATAAAATTGTTTACTGAGGAAGTCTCCCTGTGGAAGAACGACTGTGATTCCAGCATACATCAGTTCAGCACCAGAGTATACTTGGCCTGTTCCTTGTAAAATGTAGTTGGCATCTTGGTCGAGATTTTTCAGTTTGAGTGTCGTTTCAACCGTCTCAACTGTTGAAAGAACTCGGACATAGGTTGCTAGAACCTTATTTTCATAGTTAAATTGAACTGCTGCTTCATTGCTTTCCGCTTCAGGATTTATGAGACGGTATTGCTGACCAAACTGAACCACTGGACGAATGTCCTTATAAAGAGCAATTTGTGCAGCAATGACATCTTTTTCTTCCTGAGTCAGGCTCGTCAAATCTAATTCGTAGCCTAAATTACCCATCATAGCTACATCTCCACGCGTTTCCAGAGGTGTCGTGCGTCCCATTTGGTGATTAGGGACAGCTGACACATGGGCTCCCATTGAAATGGTTGGGTAAAGATAGCTTGAACCATATTGAATTGGTAAACGTGCAATGGCATCAGTATTATCACTCGCCCAAACTTGTGGGAAGTAACGCATCATACCAAGGTCATTTCGACCACCTCCACCAGAACATGATTCAAAGAGAATATTCTCATGCTTGCTTGTCAGGAATTCTACCAAGTCATATAGTCCCAACATGTATTGATGGCTCTGCATCTGGCTTTCAAGGTAGTTTGCTCCATTTCCGATGTTGGTCATGTTACGGTTATAATCCCATTTAACATAATCAATAGCATTATCTGTAAGAATCTTATCTAAGACATCTTTCAAGTAAGCCACCACATCTGGATTAGCTAAGTTCAACATAAGTTGGTTGCGTGAGTAAGTATGACCATAATTAGGCACTTGGATAGCCCAGTCTGGATGTTTACGATAAAGATCGCTATCCACCGAAATCATTTCAGGCTCAAACCAAAGACCAAACTTAAGCCCCTTGGCATGAACTTTTTCGATCAAGTCTTGAAGCGGTCCACCAAGTTTTTCTTCATTGACAAACCAATCTCCTAGAGCACGGTTGTCGTCGAAACGATTTCCAAACCAACCATCATCCAAGACAAAGAGTTCAACACCTACTTGTTTAGCATCTTCGGCTAACTCAAGAAGTTTTTCTTTCTCAAAATCAAAGTAGGTTGCCTCCCAGTTATTTAGAAGAATCGGACGTTCTTCATGGGCAAACTGCTTAGGAATGACGTAGTCTGTAACAAAGGCTTGACTTTCTTGACTAAGCCCAGTCAAACCTTGGTGAGAGTAAGTAATGAGAGCAACTGGTGTTTCAAAACTTTCGTTTGAAGCAAGTTCCCAGGCAAAGTTCTCATCCTCAATTCCGATAGCTACACGCACCTCATTGATTTGACTCTTTTGGACAAATGTTTGGAAATTACCGCTATACATGAGTTGGAAGCCCAAGGCTTCGCCTGCCCCCTCGCTCGCTTCGTGATCACAAAGAATTAAAGCTGGTGTCTGAGCATGACCTGAGGCACCACGGTTAGAAGCGACTTTAAAGATACCTTGTTCAACTCTTTGGCGACGAACCGTTTTCTCACGAGCGTAAGCACCTTGGAGAGTGAGCACATCATAGTCACGGGCAGGTAGATCAGCCATAGTACTGAGTGCTCGATGGATTACCACGGCTTGTTCAGAACGGTTGATGACTTCGCTATAAGTTACAATTGTGTTGTTATCTTCAACTACTGTATAGTAGAGTTTCAATTCCAAGTTAGCGACTTTATCGACTAAGGTGAAAATCAGCGTTTCTGCTTTTTCCAAAGAATGGGGATATGGCAGTTTGCTTTCCAGTGACATTCCTTCGACCACTTCTGCTTTTGAAAATTCAAAACGTGTCACATCTGAGACCCCATGCTGGATTTTCAAAGACGGTTGACGAAAATCTCCCAAACCATGCAAGCCTACCACTTGACGTTGTGTATCATAACTATACGTTCTAACGTCTGGATTGAGCTGACCCGAGAATGCATGATCACGTTCATGGACTGCATTTGATCCATGGTAGCGATTTACCTTTCGACCTAAGTGTCTTAGCAAAAGATCCCCGTCATGTTCTTCAATAATGAGCGACAAATCTTTGCTGGTGATGTAATAATAATTTTTGTTAACAACAATGCTCATAGTGTTCTCCTTATTTACAGGTTTAATTATAAACAATGTATGCGCTTTCTAAAATGGAATTTTGTTGCTGGAATATGGTAAAATGTTAGGTAAGGAGGATAAACAATGCTTATTTTTTCAGAACTTGAAACAGGGACCTTAGATTTACGTCTTGATTTTTACGGCTATGAGGATTGTTTACCAGATCAGTTCTTTGGTCCTGCCATTCGAGAAAACTACGTTCTTCATTACATCACTGAAGGCATAGGCTTCCTTGAATACAAGGACCAAAAAATCCCCCTTCAAAAGGGAGATATTTTTCTACTTATACCCGGAGAAGTCACCTATTATTTTGCGGATAATCAGACTCCTTGGTCCTACTATTGGCTAGGGATAAGTGGTATCAAAGCCCAGGAATATTTTAACCTTTCAAGCATCCATGACACGGCTTATTTAAGGTCACCCCATACCAAAGCACTAGGCAACTTCATAGGGACTATTGTCAAAGATGCTGAACGGCTAGATGAAAGTAAGGCATCTCAACTGCACGTTATCAGCCAACTCTTTGAGCTCATGCATCAGTTGAATGCACTCTCACCTAACCTTGATCAAGAAACCATCTCACCCAGTCAAAAACTCTATCGTGAGGCCAAACATCTAATCGATATTGGTTACAACTCTCAAGACATTAGTATCCAATATATAGCTGATAAACTTGGTGTGCACCGCTCCTACTTATCCTCCATCTTCAAAGATTTTCATAAGATTTCCCCAAAAGAATACCTACTCGAGGTACGCATGAATCGAGCCAAGGAACTTTTGAAAACCACCGATCAACCTATAAAAATTATCGCCTATTCTGTAGGCTATCTGGACCCTTTGCATTTTTCAAAAGCCTTCAGACAGTATTATGATTGCTCGCCAAGTCAATGTCGGACCTTGAAACAATAATAATTATCTCGATATTTCTACATGAGTATTCTGTAATGATGAATATATAAGGATTTAAAATTACAAAAAAGCCTATTCTCCTAAAAAACACTATTCTGGCATAAAATTAAATACAAATAAACCTTTCAAATAGAAAATGCAGTTACCATTTCTTCGTGATAACTGCATTTTATTCTTTCTATTTCACCTTCACACAAAGGGCATCCCAGGCTTGGAGTTTGCCTTGGTCAGCGATTGGTTTCAGTTCGGTATTTGCGATGACGACTTCTGCGACTTCAAAATCATAATCAAAGTCTTGTTCTTGGTCTGATAGATTAACTGCAATTAGATAGCTGCTATCCTGAGTCTTACGGATATAGGCAAAGACCTTATCGGCAGTTTCCAAGAGTTCAAAGTCAGCATCAATCAACCAACCCTGTGTTTTGCGAAGCTCAACCAGTTTCTGATAAGTATAAAAAATCGAATCTGGATTGGCAAGAGCTGAGGCAACATTGATATCCTTATAGTTAGGGTTAACAGCTAGCCATGTTTTATCTGCTGAACTAAAACCTGCATTTTTAGATGCATCCCACTGCATTGGTGTTCGGGCATTATCACGTCCCACATGGCGAATCTGGTCCATAATCACTTCCAGTGCTGTCCCTTTTTCAAGGGCTTCTTTGGCATTGTTAAGCGATGCAATATCATTAACCTGATCTAGCGTTTGGAAAGGATAATTGGTCATACCGATTTCTTCGCCCTGATAAATGTAAGGTGTCCCACGCATAAGATGTAGGAGAATAGCCAAGGCCTTGGCTGACTTCTCACGATAGGCACCAGTATCTCCCCACATTGAGAGAACACGAGGTAAGTCGTGGTTGTTCCAGAACAGTGAGTTCCAGCCCTGTCCCAATTCCAACTCAGTCTGCCATTTGTTGAAAATCGCTTTGAGAGCTGTCACATCAAGTTCCTCTGCGTACTCCCATTGAGAGGCGTCAGGTTTATGTTGAAGGCTAATATGTTCAAACTGGAAGACCATAGAAAGCTCTTTATTGTCAGGATTCGAGTATTGTTTGGCAATCTCAGGTGTCGCTCCCCAAGTCTCACCAACCGTTAAGAAATTAGGATCAGTCAGGCTTGCTTGATGCATTTCCTTGAGGTAGTCGTGGAGTTTTGGACCATTATTGACAATCTCTTGATCTGGAATCTTACCGATGATGTCAATCGCATCCATACGGAAACCACCAATTCCCTTGTCAATCCAGAAGTCCATCATGTCATAAATTTTCTGGCGGAGCTGTGGATTTTCCCAGTTAAGGTCTGGCTGTCTCTTACTAAAGATATGAAGGTAGTATTGACCTGAAGGTTCATCATATTCCCAAGCTGACCCACTGAAGATAGAAGTTAACTCATTTGGCTCATTGCGCCAGATGTAGAAATCACGTTCAGGACTTTCTGGATTGTCACGCGCTTCGATGAACCATGCATGTTCATCAGAGGTATGGTTAACCACCAAGTCCATGACAATTCGAATCTCACGCTTCTTAGCTTCCACCAAAAGCTCATCCATGTCATTCATATCCCCAAAAATGTCCGCAATAGCCTCGTAGTTAGCAATATCATAACCATTGTCATCCATCGGGCTATCATAAACAGGCGAGAGCCAAAGGGCTGTAATTCCGAGTTTTTGAAGATAATCTAGCTTACTAGTAATTCCCTTGAGGTCACCAATGCCATCACCGTTTTTGTCCATAAAAGATTTAGGGTAAATTTGATA
>ERZ840057.2595-NODE-2595-length-12167-cov-3.090736_pt1 | contig 12167 bp, 9 predicted proteins | sample MGYA00519907_ERZ840057 | MGnify/ENA primary metagenome ERZ840057 (study PRJEB31850, sample SAMEA3708862) | human gut metagenome | biome: human gut; feature: human-associated habitat; material: faeces | place: China | collected 2014 ...
ACAACTGTAGGTGAAGCTATCGCTCACATCGAAAAAGCTATCGCAGAGAAATAATTTATGGAGCTTAAAAGAGTCGTAGTAACAGGTCTTGGTGCAATCACTCCGTTGGGAAATGATGTTCCCTCTACATGGGCTGCCCTTTTAGAAGGAGTAAGCGGAGCAGGACCTATTACGCTTTTCGATGCATCTGAATTCAAAACTCAATTTGCTTGTCAGGTCAAGGACTTCGATCCGTTGAAATACTTCAACGCAAAAGAAGCCCGCAAGCTCGATCGCTATACCCAGTTTGCTCTCGCAGCGACCCAAGAAAGTATTGCCGATTCGGGATTAGACCTCGAAACCGTCAATAAAGATCGTGCCGGTGTTATCTTCTCGGCAGGTATCGGCGGAATCAGCACGTTTGAGCAAGAAGTCGGGAATTATGCCGTCGCTCCCGAAAAAGGACCTCGGTTCAGCCCGTTCTTTATCCCGAAAATGATTGCAGACATCGCCGCAGGACAAATATCCATGATATACGGTTTCCGGGGACCCAACTTCGGTATCGTATCGGCATGTGCATCTTCTACCCACGCCCTCATCGACGCATATAACTATATACGTTTGGGCAAAGCCGATTTCATCGTATCGGGTGGAGCCGAAGCTGCGATCACCGTATCGGGTGTCGGAGGATTCAATGCCATGCACGCACTCTCCACAAGAAATGATTCGCCGGAAACAGCGTCACGTCCGTTCAGCGCTTCGCGCGACGGATTCGTTATGGGCGAAGGAAGTGCCTGCCTCATTCTTGAAGAATTGGAACACGCATTGGCCCGCGGGGCTAAAATCTATGCCGAAATCGTAGGAGGCGGGCTCTCTGCCGATGCCTACCACTTGACGGCTACTCACCCCGAAGGTTTAGGTGCTAAATTGGTGATGCAAAACGCTCTCGACGATGCCCACATGGCTCCCGAAGAGATCGATTACATCAACGTTCACGGTACATCTACACCCGTAGGTGATAAATCGGAAGCCAAAGCGATTTTGGAAGTTTTCGGAGATCACGCATACGACCTCAACATCAGTTCTACAAAATCGATGACCGGGCACCTGCTCGGTGCGACCGGTGCTTTGGAGGCCCTCATCTGCGTGAAATCTATCGATGACAGCATCGTACCCCCCACGATCAACCATGCCGAGGGAGACGATGATCCCGAAATCGACAGCAAATTGAATTTCACATTCAATAAAGCGCAGAAACGAGAAGTAAATGCAGCGCTGTCCAACACCTTTGGTTTCGGTGGCCACAATGCAAGTATAATCGTAAAAAAATTCACGAAGTAAAAACGTGTTCAGAACGATTTATAACCGTATAAGGCTCCTTATGCTGCGACATAAGGAGCCTTATGTTCTTTATCATAAGCTGTTAGGCTTTTATCCCACCGACATACATCTGTATGAACAAGCCTGTTTGCATCGTTCTTCCTCCATATGCGAACAAGGCCGGCGCATTAACAACGAACGACTCGAATTTTTGGGCGATGCGATTCTCGACGCCATCGTCGCCGATATATTGTTCCACAAGTTCAAGACGAGCAAAGAAGGATTTCTCACCAACACGCGGGCAAAAATAGTTAAACGCGAATCACTCAACGAAATCGCCGTGAAATTAGGTCTCGATAATTTCATCACCTATTCCATGCGCACCAGTTCGCACAACAACTACATGTTCGGCAATGCCTTCGAAGCCCTCATCGGAGCCATTTATTTGGATAAAGGATACCGATACGGCAAAAAATTCGTCGAGACCCGTATCATCGACCCATATATCGATCTCGAAAAAATCTCGAAAGAAGAATTCAATTTCAAGTCTCGACTCATCGAATGGGGGCAAAAACACAAAGTCGATATAGAATTTGCACTGATCGAGACCATCGTCGACCAAGACAACAACCCCGTATTCCAATCGCAAGCCCTGCTCGGAGGTATATCCGGCGGGATAGGAATAGGATACTCCAAAAAAGAATCGCAGCAAAATGCAGCACGCATAGCTCTCAACCGAATCCGCAGAGACAAAAACTATCAGCAATCGGTATTAGCCACTCGGGAGAACGAGAATAACACGATCGTAACATAAAAATCACAGGCAAAACAATGGAAATCACGGGAGAAATATCTATTTTTGCTACTTATTGAAAACGTTCGTCAAATGAATCCTACAAAGTTGATACGTTCGATATTTGCAAAACGTCTCTCTCAAATAGACCGTTATGCCGATTACGGCGACATCATACAGCAAAAAACACTGCTCGACCTGCTTCAAAAAGCAAAAAACACCGAATTTGGAACAAAATTCAAATTCAACGACATATCCTCCTATAAAAGTTTTGCCGAAAATATTCCCATCAATGGATATGAAGAATTAAAGCCCTACATCGAACGAACGATGAGCGGGGAACAAAATATCTTATGGCCCACACCGATACGGCATTTTGCAAAATCATCGGGAACGACCAACGATAAAAGCAAATTCATTCCCGTCAGCGCCGAATCCCTCAGATACTGCCATTATCAAGGAGGAAGCGATTGTGTAGCCCTATACCTCAGAGAAAATCCACAAAGCCGTTTCTTTTCGGGAAAAGGACTGATACTCGGAAGCCGGGCACAAAACCCTTTTGGGAAAGCCTATTGCGGAGACCTGTCGGCGATACTCATTCAAAATATCAATCCGCTCATCAACCTGATAAGAGTCCCGTCGAAAAAAATAGCGCTCATGAGCGAATGGGACACCAAGCTCGAAGCCATCGCCGAGAGCACGATCGATCGGGACATCACCAATCTGTCGGGAGTACCCTCGTGGTTTCTAGTCCTCATCAAACACATCTTGAAAAAAACAGGTAGGCAGAACCTCACGGAAGTATGGCCCAACCTCGAAGTTTTTTTCCACGGAGGAATCAGTTTCGCACCTTATCGCGAACAATACCGGGAGCTCATCTCCAATCCCGGCATGCACTACGTCGAGACCTATAACGCTTCCGAAGGATTCTTCGCCGTGCAAAACGACCTATCGGTTGCCGGGATGCTACTCCTCATCGACTTAGGCATCTTCTATGAATTTATCCCGCTGGGAAAAAGCAACGGACACGCCGTTCCGCTGTGGGAGGTAGAAGCCGGGCGCAACTACGAGATGGTCATCACCTCTAACGGAGGCCTATGGAGATATCGCATGGGAGACACCGTAAAAATACTCTCCACGAACCCGTTAAAGATAAGCATATCGGGACGTACCAAACACTACATCAATGCCTTCGGAGAAGAACTCATGGTCGATAACGCAGAACAGGCAATCGCCCGCACCTGCGCGCAGACAGGAGCCAGCGTACTCAACTACACCGCCGCTCCCGTATACATGACCGACCACAGCAAAGGACGACATCAATGGCTCATCGAGTTCGGCGAGCTCCCCGTTCCCGTCGAAAAATTTGCAGAAAAGCTCGACACGAACCTCCAAAATTTAAACTCCGACTACGAAGCCAAACGATTTAAAAGTATCGCGCTCGAATGCCTCGAAATCATTCCCGCCAAAACAGGGATATTTGACGCTTGGTTACGTGACCACAACAAACTCGGCGGACAGCACAAAATCCCCCGGCTATACAATCGACGCGACATCATAGAAGAAATACTCCGGTATAACCGGTAATCCTTAATATCCGGCTTCTCAATTAAACAGAAAAACAGGGCTGCCCGACCGAATTCACATAAGAGGAAAAAGAAAATGGACAAAGTCATTTTCCGAGGAAAAGTCAACGAAGGGAAAACCAAACGCATTGCCTTTTTTAATAAATACTTCGGCAATCCCCTCTGCGACTTGGGCGACACCAGTCGCAACGGCAATCCCGCTTGGCGTACCGGTAAGAAAACCATCTCCGAACATCTGCGGTACAAATTTATCCTCGCCCTCGAAGGGAACGATGTCGCCAGCAACCTCAAATGGGTCATGTCCTCCAACTCCGTAGCCGTCATGCCCCGACCCGAATTCGAAACTTGGTTCATGGAGGGACGACTTATTCCCAACTACCACTATATCGAAATCAAACGCGATTTCTCGGACCTCGAAGAGCGTATCGCCTACTATACCGCCCACCCCGACGAAGCCATCGAAATATCCCGCCACGCCAACGAATACGTCAGCCAATTCTTCGACAAGAAACGAGAAAAACTCATTTCGCTTCTCGTCCTACAAAAATACTTCCGCAAGACCGGACAGTTGGAATAACGTCCTGTTTTAACGAGTGAGATAGGTAATAGCCCTCCTGAAAAGCATACGATAAAAAACTTTCAACCTCTCCCTTCCGTGGCCTGTAACATCATGGGGTGTCTCCACAAGAGAATATAGGAGATGTGACACAGCAAAACGATGTTATTGAAAGATTTCTACACTCCTCCCCTGCGTTTTGCAGCGTAAAAATATAGGGGAAGGTGGCACGTAGTGACGGAAGAGTTAGGAAATATCAATAGTGGCAGTAACAGAGTAGGGCGAAGGGGGTTAATTTTCAAAAGCGACTGAGAAACAACATCTTTTCAAGCCGAACTAAAAAAGCCCCGATACTTCGTTCGGTATCGGGGCCACAATTTTTATCAAGATTCCAAGTTATTTCACTTCCGAACCGGGAGCGATTTCATCGGTCACCGGGGAGATGACAATCAAACGCCCGTCGGCATCCTCGGCCGAAAGAATCATACCCTGCGACTCGATACCCTTCAATTTGCGAGGTTCGAGATTAGCCACGAAGCACACATTCTTACCCACCAAATCTTCGGGAGCATAATGCTTGGCGATACCCGATACGATCGTGCGACCGCCCAAACCATCGTCGATACGGAATTGCAGCAACTTGTCGGCTTTGGGCACTTTCTGGCATTCCAGCACTTTACCCACCCGAATATCCAATTTCATGAAATCGTCGAAAGCGATATTCTCCCGTATCGGCGCAGCCTTGTGATTCTTCAATTCATTGGCCTTCTTCGTCTCCAACAACTTGTTCACCTGTGCCTCGATCACGCTGTCTTCTATCTTCTCGAACAGCAACTCGGCCTTACCCAACTCGGCTCCGGCAGGCAAAATATCGGTACGTCCCAGCATATTCCAGTCGCAATGTCCCAAATGCAACATTCCCCGCAGCTTCTCGGCAGAGAAAGGTAGGAATGGTTCGAAAGCGATAGCCAGATTGGCCGTAATCTGCAACGAAAGGTTCAATATCGTCGCCACCCTGTCCATATCGGTTTTCGCCAGCTTCCACGGTTCGGTATCGGCAAGATACTTGTTCCCGATACGAGCCAGATTCATCGCCTCCTTCAAGGCATCGCGAAAACGATAATGGTCGAGGTAATTCTCCACATCGGCTTTCACATCGGCAAACTCCTTCAATGTTTCCCGGTCATAGTCGGTCAATTCACCCGCAGCCGGTACTTTACCGTCGAAATATTTATGAGTCAGCACCAAAGCTCGATTCACGAAATTGCCGAGAATAGCCACCAATTCATTATTGTTACGCGCTTGGAAATCTTTCCAAGTGAAATCGTTGTCCTTCGTCTCGGGAGCGTTAGCCGTGAGCACATAACGCAGCACGTCCTGTTTGCCGGGGAACTCTTCGAGATACTCGTGTAACCACACCGCCCAGTTTCTCGAAGTGGAAATCTTGTCACCCTCCAAATTCAAGAACTCGTTGGCCGGCACATTATCCGGCAAAATATAACTCCCCTCGGCTTTCAGCATCGCAGGGAAAACAATGCAGTGGAATACGATGTTGTCCTTGCCGATAAAGTGGACCATTTTCGTATCCTTGTCTTTCCAATACAGTTCCCATTTGTCGGGAAGCAACTCTTTGGTATTCGAGATATACCCGATAGGAGCATCGAACCACACATACAACACCTTACCTTCGGCGCCTTCCACCGGTACGGGAACCCCCCAATCGAGGTCACGGCTCACCGCGCGAGGTTGTAACCCCATGTCGAGCCACGATTTGCATTGTCCATACACATTCGGTTTCCATTCCTTATGCTCTTCCAAAATCCATTGGCGCAAGAACGGTTCCCACTTGTCGAGAGGCAGATACCAGTGCTTTGTCTCCCGCAAAACAGGCTGATTTCCCGTAATGGCCGATTTGGGATTAATCAAGTCGGTCGCATTCAACGATGTGCCGCAAGCCTCGCATTGGTCGCCATAGGCATGTTCGTTGCCACAGTGCGGACAAGTCCCGGTAATATACCGGTCTGCGAGGAACTGGTTAGCCTCCTCGTCGTAATATTGCATCGAGGTTTTCTCGATAAATTCACCTTTATCGTACAGCTTCCGAAAGAAATCGGATGCCATTTCACTATGAATCTTGGAAGTCGTGCGAGAGTAAATATCGAAAGAGATTCCGAACTCCTCGAACGATTTTTTAATAATATTGTGATAACGGTCTACGATATCCTGCGGGGTCACTCCTTCGGCCTTCGCCTTAATCGTGATAGGCACGCCATGCTCGTCGCTACCGCCGATCATGATCACATCTTCGCCTTTCAACCGCAGATACCGGGTATAAATATCTGCCGGGACATATACTCCCGCCAAATGACCTATATGCACAGGGCCGTTAGCATAAGGCAAAGCGGTGGTAACCAATGTACGTTTGAAATTCTTCTCCATATATCGTATTATTTTCTATCGAATCACTTGGATTAAAGAGGCTCTGCACCGATCGAGACCGGTCTACCGCAACCTCTGGAATACAACTCATTTTTTTTGCAGAGTGCAAAGATAGTGCAAGCCGAGAGTAGAAACAAATTTACTTGGTTATACCGAGGTGCAATCTATATTCGCATACTGCAAAGATACAAATTTCCCACCGAACGAAATGCCTCGAATTATATTTTTACGGTATAGACTCATGAAACCTCCACAAGACAACTTCTTAGGATAGTTTAAAGACCCATTCATTCAACCCCTCCGCCACTACGTGCCACCTCCCCTATGGCTGCGCCACACCCCGCAATGCTACGGAGCACGGCAAGGGAGAAGGACAAATATGTTCGAAATGCATTTTAGCCCTCTCCCCCTGTGTTGCCGTAAGGGAATATAGGGGGAGTGTCCGCAGGACGAGGGGGTTAACCCTTACAGTCAAAAATTTTATGCTATCTTTTTCACACCCTCTCTTCAGGAACTACCGTTTCTTTGGTCTCTTCCCTATATTGTTTACACAACTCCCCGCAATGCCACTGGATACGGCAGGGGAGAAGGACAAATACGATCCATCTCATTCGATAAATAATGAGATAGAAGGGCATTAAATCTCTTTTCCTGTGTTTTGCAACGCAAAATATAGGGGAGGTGGCACGCAGTGACGGAGGGGTTAAATGTAGGCAAAGAAGATTACAGATTTTAAACATACCGTCTACTCCCGTCCCGAAAAACGAGCGAAAGCGAACCGCACGGCAAACCACAAATGACGCAAGAACGTCGGTAAAGTCCCGTAATATCGGCACATAATCTCGTATCTCTCCTGCAACGAAGCCTTTCGGTTGGCAGTAGTGACCCCCTCGTTCAAATAATCGATAAGCACCTCATGCGTATGAGTTATCATTTTCGCCATTTGCATGCACCGGATACACCAGTCGAAGTCGGCAGAGAAACGATACCGCAAATCATATTCCGGCGCAATCTCCCGGCGAACGATAAACGCCTGATGACACACCAGCATCCCCATGCGAAAACTCTTCACCGATAACCTTTCGGGGGCCTGTAACCTCCGCATGGATATAAAACGTCTTTCCGAATCGACCAATGCCGTCTCTCCATAGACAATATCGGGGTCGGTTTTTTCGATGGAATCGGCGATTTTCTGCAACGTATCGGGGTCGTGAAATGCATCGCCGGCATTCAGAAAAACGAGATAACACCCTCGTGCTTTACGCAAGCCCTTGTTCATCGCATCGTATAAACCCTTGTCGGGTTCGCTCGTCACCGACGAGACCGCAGCCGAGTGCTGCGCAATCGCAACCGTACCGTCGGTCGACGCACCGTCCACGATCAAATACTCATAGTCGGTAAACGTCTGTCGTTCCACGCTTCTCAACGTAGCCGGCAAAGTCCCGGCTGCGTTAAACGTAATCGTAATAATCGAAAAAAGAGGCCGTTCCATTACAATCCGTTTTTCATGAACAATCCGATATCCGAGAAACTGTCCGCCTCTTTCCGAAGTTCGTCGAACGGACGTTCCCACCATCGCGAAGCCAACAGATAAGCAATCTGCTCATCGTCGAACCGTTTCCTGATTTCCCGGGCAGGTACACCGCCCACAATCGCATAAGGCTCCACATCGCTCACCACCACGGCTCCGGTGGCGATCACCGCCCCCGTACCGATTCGAATCCCCGACATCAACGACACGTTGTTCCCGATCGAGATACCGACAGTCCTCATACCGTTTTTCCCGGACAAACGAAAACCCCGGTTGCCCGTTGGGAGAGAAAAAAGCCGGGTGAGTAGATACGAAGGTGCGGGTCGGATGCTGTCCGTTGACGATACGGACATTCCGACCGATCGAACAAAACGCACCGACCTCTGCATCGGTGAAATTACTCCCTCGGCAAATATAAGTGCCCCGGCCGATACGAGCGCCGGCCAACAAAACATTGTCCTGTATGGTATTATATCCGGCCAATCGGGTACGACCGTCGATATAAGCCTTGTACGAAACCCTCGAATGACGAGCCAGTCGATAATAAAACTGCATGAAAAACATAACGATACGACTGGCTAAACGAGTCAAATCCCTCATAATATCATCTCTTTTTACGATTGAATACACGAATCCACAGATTCCCGATGAATACTTTCAATTTATGCCTGTACGAATAATTATAACGATAGGTTCGAGAATAGACTTTTCGGGCGAGCAAGTTCTCTTTTACCGGTGAAATGGGAACTACCGCTATCGGATTCATCGACAAAGTCTGCGTGCAAAGCTGCATAGTATTGCAATGCGTTCCACTTCCGTCGAATCCCGCATTATCGACCAACGAACGGCCCGTGCCCAACATCAGCTTGTCACGCAGAAACAGCGATGCATACCACCGTATGAACCACGAGTTATTCCGACCCTCGATTTGGTCGCGCAACATCTGGGTAAAGTGGAAACCTCCGTCCAAATCGAATTGCCGGCACAAATCCCGCCGTTCGATTTCCTGCAACGATTTTCTACCGTCCGGCTCGAAATATTGCCATGCACGGTTCCAAGTACCCCACCCCCAACTGTTACACCAGCGTATCAAAAACGTATCGGGTAACTCTCCTTTATGGTCGAGCATGTGGCAAGTCACATGGCAAACCTCCTCCGTATCTTTATAAACTTCCAGTGCCTCGTTCATAAAACGCAGGAAATAAGGCGAAACAATCAAATCGTCTTCCAAGACGATCACCCGGTCGTGCGTCTCCAAAACCGAAGTCACCCCCGCAATCACATTGGCTGCCAGCCCCTTGTTCTCCGGTCGCTCCACGACCTTCAACCGTTTGAATTTCCACGGTTCGGCAATCACCCGACGCACGGCGGCCACCGCCTCTTCGCTGCCCGACTTCGCACCGTCGGCGAAAACATACAATTCGCTTTCCGCCGCCAGCTCGTTCCGCTCCAAATATTCCAGACAAGCGCGCGTATGTTCAGGACGATTATAAACGAATAAAACAATCGGGGCTAACTCCATATCGGTTTAATTTTTGAATGAACATTTTCCAAAAACACAGGCCTTCCCTGTTTGCAAAATCGCTTGATTTCTGCAATAGAAAGGTATCGACACAAAAGCCGGACACTTGTGCCTGTATAAAAACAAAATTCTTTGAATCTTCCCCGCAATAAAGCAAGCGCACCCGGTTTCAAAGGAGCTAATACCCCCCCCCACAGACACTTAACCATTCCCGAATTTAAATCCGAAACAACCGACAAATAATAAACCCTGTCCAATTTCATTTGTGTCTCGCGGGTAATCGGTCGATTTTGTCGGTCATGACACCCCGAAGTCAACGGAGTGTATCCCACCCGATAACCATAGAATCGCATTCGGTGAATATAGTCCACATCTTCGCCATAATGAAAAAACAACGGCGAAAAACCGCCCACCTTTTTCAACGCCGGCACCGGGATAAACCAAAAAGCCGCATTAACGAAAGCCGCTTCGACGATATCCGATTTTTTCGATGAAACCGCCGATGCTCCCCCCACATACTTGGCGAACGAACCGTCGAGATGCTCCCCCTTCCCATCAAGATGCACCGGCGAAAACACTCCGTAATCGGGATATTTTTCTGCCAACCCCACCAAAGTCCCCACCGTATTCGCCTCTATCCACGCATCCTGATTCACGAGAAACACATAATCGTAATTCTCCTCCAACGCCATTCTCATGCCGATGTTATTCGCTTGTCCGAAATTTTTCCTACTCCGCACAAGACGAATCCATCGATACCTCTCGGCGATGATCGACACCGTCCGGTCGGTCGAAGCATTATCGATTACCACAAGGTCCGAGGGGCAATCCGAATCCCGAATACTACTCAGACATCGTTCGATCCACGGCTCGAAATTATACGAAACGATCACCGTCAAGACCCTCGGTCGAGCAACTGCTACCTCGTTCACGCTTCACCTCCTCTCTTCACACGACTCTTCAACATCGACAGCATCTCCTGCAACATCTCCAATTTCAACATGTATGCTCCGCCCAAATACAAAACGACATAAACGACCGGGACAAGACACAACCGCCACAAATCGCTCGGCAAAAGCAGATAAACGCCGCACGAGAGTATCGCCGACGCCAACGCCAAGATAAAATACGGAAAAATATCTTTCACATACTCCCCGAAACCATATCCAAGAAAACGACGGGCAAAAAAGATCGAAGCCGCCAGAGACAACACCGAATAAGAAATCCACCACCCTATCAGCCACAAAATGCCCGAAGAATAAAACAAAGCGATACCTGCAAACAAATAAATCTTTTTCCCGATTTCCAGTTGTAAATTCAGCCGGGAATAGCCCAGACTATTGAACAAATCGAAAAACAAAATAATAAACGGAGAGCATATTCCCGAAAAACAAAGCAAGCGGAAATACGGCACGGACGAAACCCATTGCTCTTTCAACATGATCGATATGAGCGGATACGAAACGACGACCATCAACAGCATGATAGGAAAAATGAAAAACGCAATGGCCCGTACATTCTTCCGGCAAATCCGTTTCAACCGTTGCAAATCGTCTTGCACCTTCGAGAAAACAGGGAAAGCGACCGAACGGAATATATTGCTGATAAGCGAAGAAGCTATATCCTGATACTTGTCGGCCTGAGTATAGTAGCCGGTCTGCGTCATGCCATAAAACTTACCGATGATAATGGGATATATCTTGTTAAACACATTGTTGATAATACCCGAAACGACCAAGTTGGAACTATATCCGAAAAACTCACGCAACGAAGCCATGCGAAATATCCATCGGGGACGCCAGTCGTTAAACACCCAGAAAAAAACAGCCCTGAAAAACGAGAGACCGAGCGTCTGAGCCACCAACGACCAGACTCCCATACCGCCGTAAGCCATCGCAATGGCGACGACCGAAGCGATACCCAACGACCACAAATTGACACGAGCGCTCACAGAGAGCTTGAAATGCTTCAACAACAAAGTCTGCTGTATAAGGGAAAGTGTATTCAACGGAATCACGAGAAACAAAATCCGGCAGATATATATCAAATCAGGGACTTTAAAAAACACCGCTATATAAGGTGCTGCCGCATACAACAATCCATACAGCACGCAACTGATTGCCACATTCACATAAAACACCGTGCTGTAATCGGCCTGAGTAGCCTCCTTTTTCCGAATCAAAGCCGAAGAGAAACCGCTGTCGATCAATATCCCCGACAAGGCGATAAATATCGTGAGAACCCCCACCTTGCCATAATCCTCAGGAGAAAGTTGACGAGCGAGAATAATACCGGCGACAAGATAGAACAACTGCTGTCCCAACTTGTCGGCCGTGCTCCACACGAGCGCCTTCGTCGTCTTTCTCTTCAAATTCTCCTCCATCAGCTAACCTGAATAATTCATAGTCTCCACAAAAAAGAGAACGCCCTTCTTGTATATT
>ERZ840057.2602-NODE-2602-length-12140-cov-6.534299_pt1 | contig 12140 bp, 14 predicted proteins | sample MGYA00519907_ERZ840057 | MGnify/ENA primary metagenome ERZ840057 (study PRJEB31850, sample SAMEA3708862) | human gut metagenome | biome: human gut; feature: human-associated habitat; material: faeces | place: China | collected 2014 ...
AAAAGAGAAGGAAAATAAAATCCTTCTCTTTATTTTTCTCTTACTTTAAACGTTCGTTTAAATCAAGATGGTAAAACTCTAACAACCTATACAATAAAAATAAGAATAGTTCCAGTAGGAGCAGATAGTGATTATAATATTTATGCTGAAGGTAGTATATCTATAGATTCCTCGATTACTATTAATAGTCAAGTTATTGGATCCCTTATGACAGATAGTTTTTCATTAACTATATTAACTGGAGATTCGACAAGTTTACCTCATCTGTTTGAATTTAGTAAATTTGGAAGACCATTAGAATATCAAACATTAAGTTATAATTATAGTGGAGGATTTGATATATCTATTTCTGAATAATTTTGTAGAATTCTTTTTAGTATGTTAATATATTAACATCAAATCTATCACCGTACTCTACTATCTGTACTGAGGTAGGATCAATATAAACTCTATCGGCATTAGTAATCGTTAACTCTATTAACGGCTTTGTTTCTACTAGTTCAAGAGGTAATTCTAAGGTTTGACTATCTCCGTAATTAGAGGTCAAATCTAAACTTCCAATATAAATTCCATTTCCATACACTGTCTCATTTACTGACATATTTGAAAAGTTATTAAAAGTAATATAACCTTGTGGAATAAATTTACCATCCTGACTTAAAGGAACGTATAATATATTAATATTAATCTTATTATATATTTTATCCTTCTAAAACCTTATTCATGAATATTAAAATAAAAATTAATAAATTACTTAAGAGAAAAGATTATGAAAGTAACAGACAGTTATGTATTTTTCTGGGGTGATCATCCATTTTCAAATTTTAGTGAGACTCCTATAGTCCTAGAAGATTTTATAATGGTTGATGAATTAGGGCAGGAGAAGGAGACGATATTACCTACTTCCGAGCATTATTTTATGTTAAGAAAAGCATTATTCTTTAATGATATAGAGGTTGCAGGAAAGATTATTGAAACTCCTCTTCCAAGAGATGCGAAGAAACTTGGTAGACAGGTTTCAGGTTTTATTGAAGAAGACTGGGAAAAAGAAAGAGAAAATGCTATGATGGATACTCTTCGTCTTAAATTCTCCCAATCCGAAGAAGCTAGATATGAATTACTTAGACTTAAATATTTTGATAAATCCTTTGTAGAGGCAAGTCCGAGGGATCGTATATGGGGAATAGGAATGTCTGAAGATGACCCTAATCTCTTGGATACTTCAAGATGGGGTTTAAATCTTCTCGGAAAGTGTCTGGATCGGATTAGACAAGAGTTACAATCTCAAGATAAAAGAAAGCTATGTTAGTTGAAAATATACTTATTAAGATAGATAGAGAGATTGAAAATTATCCAGATCAAACAATTAAGCCCTCGAAAAGATTAGTAGAGGGCTTAGTAAAAATCTCCTCCGATCTTTGTGTCGTAGGAATAGATTATTATTGTGAGTGTTTTGATATTTGGATTAGACTCAGAGAACATTACGAAGCTATTATATCAAAATTTTCTGAAGAAGAATATTTAGTAAGTACTATCGACAGAAGATTCGATCCATCAAAACTTAACTCGATTTCTGGGTATTATAGTGAAGAAGAATTAGTAAATAAGATAAAAGAGTTATGTGTTTAGAAGCATGTCATAGATTTCCGAAAATAGCGAAAGAACCTATTGTTGTTATTAAATTAGTAAGGAAGAAGGAGGGTGATAACTTTATTCCTTACTATATAAATCATAACAATCGTAGTATTAAGGTAAATCAGGATCACATATATAAATTAGGGAAAAGAGAAAAAGCAAGAATTTATGAATTTTGTCTTTTTAACTTGATATCCCCGGTTTTCAATAAATTAGTTGGTGCTGGATTTATTCATAGTGTTAGGTATCCTTCTGAGAGATTCTTTAAAACAGGAAGTATTAGAAATGATCTACCTCTTCTTAGTATATTAAATAGTAATCCATCAGCAAGATATCTTAAATGCGTTATACCAAAGGATTCATGGTATTATGTTTCTGAAGACGGAGAATATGCGTCTAGAAGTATTATTCCTATTGAAGATATAACTGAAAAAATAAAAGATACATACTATGGCAAGAGAAACTGGGGATATAGGGAGAGTTTATAGGTGTCTTCCAGAATATCATTATCGTGCAGTATGGGAGGATAATAAAACTGTAAGATTCTGTCCTAAAGGAGAAGATCCAACTCCACTTGAATTACCGCCGAATCAATGTGAATTTTATGATGTTGGAATAAATACAAAGTGTAATGCTATGTGTGAATTTTGTTATGTTTCGGCGGAAAAAGGTGGAGAAAATTATCTTGGAATATGTGAGGCTTGGAGGGAATTTTCTAAGACTTGGTATAGAAGGAATATAGCAGGAGTGATTGCAACAAATGCTCCAGTATTAATAGCGATAGGGTCAACTGGAGAACCTACTATACATCCAGAGTTTATAGAATTTCTTAAGACTGTTAGAGGAACAAAAGTTATTCCTAATTATACAACAAATGGATTAATCTTAGGATACTGTGGAAGTGATCAAGAGAAGATTAAGGAACGTGATAATCTCTTAGAAGCAACCGAAAAATATTGTTCGGCCGTTGCAGTATCTCTTGGAAACAAAAGTATTAGAGAAGTAGCATTAAGGGCCATAGAAAACTTAATCCCTAGAGATGTTTATGTAGTCACCCATCATATTATCTCTAATAAAGAAAGTGTTGATGAGTTTTTAAGGTTTAGAGATAAGTATGGAGATAAGATTTATTATTATACTCTACTTCCATTAGCAAAATCCGGCCGTTCTAAGGAGGAGATGTCTATGGAAGTTTATGAATACTTAGAAACAGAACTCCTTAAGAAAAGATTGGCCGGAGAGAGTATAGGAAATATATCTTTTGGGGCTAAATTTATTCCGTTTGTGAGAGCTCATGGGAATATATTAGGTGCTAGTTTAGTTCCTGAGGGTTATTATTCTAAAAACATAATCCTCAAGAAAGATAAAGTGATTATAACTCCCAGTAGTTTTGATTTAACACCAATAATGACAGTAAAATTATGAAGACAGTTAAAGAAAAAGATCTAGAAATGGTTAAAGAGGTTATAAAAAGGCTAGTAGGGCCAATTAAACCTATAGGAGATAGTTCAATAGATTCGGAGAGACAAGAAAATCTTGAAGTCTATGGGGAATTAATTAGTTTCCTGATATCTGAAGTAGGTGATGTTATCTACCATAACAAAAATTCTCTATACTATTCGGTCAATAATTCTGTAGATAAAGCAATTAAAATTTTGAAGAAAGCAAGTAATGAGATTAAAGAAGCTGAGTTAGAATAAAAATAAAGAGATAGGAAATAAATCCTATCTCTTTTTATATGTTCCTTTAAATCAGGATGGTAAAAAAGAAGATGTGTATGTATTTTTAGTAAGTCCTCCTTCTATAACTTTTAATGCTAGTGGTGGAGAGAGAACTTTATCAATAACTTCAACAAAAAATGATTCTGTTATAGGATATTCATATTCTTGGAAAGCTATGTTAAGTCAATTCACTTTCTCTAATGGAACTATATCCGCTTCATCTGCAGGTACTCTAGGAAGAAGTGATACATTAACATTAACTCAAGATGAATCTGGAAAGATTGCAACTATAAATGTATCTCAATCCGGTTCTGGAGGGGGAGGAGAAATATTAGATGATTGCACAATAACTGTTAAATATATATCAACAGGAACTTCCTCTAACGCTATTCATGTAAATGCAAATAAGACACCTACTTCAAATCTCACTATAAATATTACTGCATCTTATACTAAACCTGATAATTCAAAAACTTATTCAGGTAAATTAATATCATATATTTCTAAAGGATCTACATCAGGATCTAGCGTCTTTTTCAGTGATCTTATAGATGATGTCTATAATTGGGATGGAAATGGTACTTGTAGAGTCAACTTCGTAACAGTATCTCCAACTAAAGATAATACTTATAATTACAATACAAAAGTTACTGAAATTTAAATATAAAATCTTCCATATTATTAAGCTTCTTGTAAAGTCATAGTATGATGACTTTTAACATCTGAGAAAGAAAATGTTTCAGAAACTACTTGTCCTGGAGTAAGTGTTTTTTGATTATCAAGATAATTATCTATATAAAATAAATAACCCTTTGTTGAATTTCCTGTATTTTCAATTTCAATTATTCCTGATATTTTATCGCCTTCACTAACCCATAACGTCCATGTAGATCCAAGAGTCTCTCCAGTATATTCTCCCGAAGTTATAGTAGTATTAGTTCCAAATTCATAAGTCATATCATCAAATTGTACTATATAGGTTGAAACAGTTTTACCATCCTGATTTAAAGGAACGTTTATGTTGGCAGGTGAAGACCAAGAAGATCCATTTTCCTGTATTCCACTTCTAGCTTGACTTAAAGAAAGACTACCTGTTCTACTTGAAGTACTAGAGTTAGCTCCTGCAGAAACAGAAATTGTATAGTTTCCAGTACTTCCTGCTGAAGGAGAACTTACTGAGAAAGGAGATGATGAAGATCCTAATCTAGTTCCCGGAGTTACACCTGTTTTTCCTCCCCACGATCCTGTAACCCAACCAGATCCGCTATTGGTCTGTGTTGCAGTTTCATAATAAGAAGTAACATCTAATACTATACTCTCACCGCTAGAACCAATATTAACTGATGTAGGACTTACAGAAAAAACATATCTTCTAACAGTTCTATCTTGGATACCCATATCTTGACTACAACTTACTGTTTTCTTTGTTCCTGATCCAGATTGAGTATAAGTTATTGTAGCACTTCTAGATGCTCCAGAATTTGCTCCAACGCTTACACTTGCACTATTTGTTCCTGTTCCAGTAGGGGTAGTTGAAGAAAACGCTGAATTTGTACTTGATGCAGTATAACTAACAGCTGACCAATTACCATAACTAACCTCACCGTTAATATCATTTGTGTATTTGGGTCTGGATCTAGAAACTATACTTACTGTTTGATTACCACCATCTTTTGTAAAACTTAGAGAAGTAGGTGAAACACTAAATTCATACTCCGTAGTAGTAGTCGTTGTTGCACCAGATTGAGATAGATTTGCCGAAGCTGTTTCAGATGTATCTCCTGTACATCTAACACTGAGAGTACCTGATCTTGAAGAACCTGAGTTTGCGCTTGCTTTTACAGTTATAGTATTTTCTGAAGTAGTTTGAGAAAAACCAGTTCCTAAATTTGTTGGATAAATTTCCCAACCAGTACTTCCCCATGATCCATAAGTAGTACCTGATACTGAGTTTACAGTAACTAATCTACGTTGAGATGTAACAGTAAAACTTTTACTTTCACCTGTAGCACTGAAAGATGCTGATGTAGGATTAAGACTGATACTATATTCATAATAAGTTCTTTCTGTTGCAGCTGATTGAGTAATTGTGGCTTCAGGAGAATTTACTCCACTATATGTGCCTCTCACTCGAACAGATCTAGTAGATGTTGATGAATTACTATTAGCAGTAACAACAGCCCCAGAAATTGAGAAACCAGAAACAGGAGATACTATAGAGAAACTTGTTACGTTTTGATTCCCTGAATCTAAAGGCTGTGTACTTCCTGAACTCCAAGTCCTAGTACCATCTCTATGTGCTGTACCTGATAGTGTTGAAGTACCACCAGAAGCACTGATTGTTGTAGGATTAGGAGTACATGTTACAACCCAAGAACCCCAAGAATCAGAATAGGAGTTTTCTGCTTGACTAACATTAGCGCTAGATGCTGAACTAGATTTACCATAACAAAACGCGGAAGAAAACGGCGGAAATCCTTATATCTGAACAAAGAAAAATTTATCAAGAAAAAGATAGAGATTTTCTTTGTTTTATTTTTTATTGAATCATTAAACCAATTTAATTATGGCAGACTTATTAATAGCAACAAAGGCTTTCTGTAATACATTAAAGGCAGGCTCTTTCACTGGAGATACTACAATGTGTCCTACAAGAAGCCAAATTGAATCAGCTGGTTTGTATATAAAAAAAGGTTATACCTATGCAACCGATCAGCTTGTTCCCCAGGACCATATAGAGCGTCTTGATTGGGAATATACTTTCTCTGTAACTCCTACGACAGCTACTATATCCGCGGCGGGAGGATCACAGAAATTTACAGTTACCTCATATAAGAGACAATACAGTTACAGTAATGCAGGAAACCATATCTATGTAGAGGGATCACAGACAAATGTGGGGTATACTAGTTCCAATTCAGGTTCTGGAACATGGACCGCCGCGAATGATACTATCAGTTATGGAGCAAATACTGGATCAACACAACCAGGTGGTACTATAACATGGACTCAGTCTGAATCTTTCGGTTCTGATCCTAAGAAAACAGCTACTGCAACTCATAAACAAAATGCGGATTCTATCAAACCAAATGGAGATGGTTATAGCAATCCAAGAATCACTGCTTTCAGTTATCCTACAGTTATTCCAGCCGCTGGAGGTAATTCGACACCTAGCTACTCCTATGAACAAACGGTATATTGGGTATCCGGAAAAACAACAACACTCACATCCGGCGGAACTCCAACATTTAATAGAACTTCAGGAACAGCAACCGTAAATTCCTCGAGTGGTTTGGCTAATACTGGATCTAAAGGTACAACCCAATCCGGACAAACTACTGTGGCTGTTGTTTCATTAACTATCACGATGAATGGTAAATCTAGTTCAGCAAGTAGCGCTAATGTTTATCAGGCAGAAAATAAAATTGAACGTCAAGATTCTTGGGGAGCATGGTATATTGAATATCTTACTCTCGGAAAAACAACTTTTGAAAAAGAAGGAGGTTCAACAACCATTACAACAAGAGCTAGGAGGGATGGAAAAAATGTATGGTCATCTGGAGAAAGAACGGATACCTATGATACAGCAACTCCAAATCTCTCTTCTAATGTATCTTGGGCAACTATCTCAGGAACTACTCTTAATGTTTCATTAAACACTAGTTATGCAAGAGATGGTAAAGTAACAGCAACCTACAGTGGAGCATCTAAATCAGTAGATTTCCATCAAGCAGTTGGTAGATTAGTTAACGACACTAGAACAGTTTATAGTATTTCCGTAACTCCTACAACAATGACATGGGAATATAATCAAACTTCTGGAAAATCATTCACAGTTACTTGTAGGGGACAATATCAAGAATACTGTTCCTACGATGGAGGTAGTACTTATAATTGGGAAAATGTTGGAAGTGCTACTACAGCCAATTATACCGAATCTCTAAGTAATACTTCAGAATTTACACTTTCAGGAAGTAGTGTATCAGTTAAATCAAGTAATACAACTCTTTATGATAAAACTGGAACTGTAACTTTTACTTGTAGTTCAGATACCTCTAAGAAAGCTTCTATTTCACTAAGACAGAGAGCAGATGTACAGGAAGATACAAGATATAGAGTGGTTGTTTCTCCAACTTCTCTAGTTTTCGAGAGTACTGCTGGATCTCAACGAGTAAATGTTACTCCACAATATCAAACTGTAAGATGGGCTACTGGAACGACTAAACCTTCCTGGCCAAGTTCATGGAGCGATAGTAGCTCTAGTTCCTGGAGTGTAAGTCTTAGCGCTGATTCGGGTATTTCTCAAAGTCCAAGTTACTCAAATGGATACACAACAGTTTCAGTTACTGCAAATCCAAGTGAAACTTCAGAAAGAACTGGTACATTAACAGTATGGCATGATAGTGATAAATATGGCACAAGTACTGACGTATCATTGCGTCAAAGGAAAAAAGATAGAATTGAATATGAATATGAATATCTATATTCTTTTTCTGCTACACCAACGTCATTAAGCTATCCTAAAGAAGGTGGAACAAAATCTGTATCTGTAACTTCTACAGTTCAATCTAGATCTAGAACTATAATTAATGGAAGTGCTGGATCATGGAGTAATTGGGGAACAGCAAGTAGTGTCGGTTATACTGGAAGTGTTTCAGGAACTGGATTTTCTCTTTCAGAAAATAATGGAGCAACAGCTGGATCTAATAGTAACAGCTCAGAAAGAACGGGAACATTAACTTTAAAACAAACAAGATCTAGTACTCCAGTAAATTCAAGCTCTAGTTCTTCTACAATTTCTATACAATTAAGACAAGACGCCAATATTACTACAATATCAGACGGATATCAATATGAACATGAATTAAGTGTTAGTAAAACTAGTTTTGATGCAAGTGGTGGTAGTGCAACAATTTCAGTAACATCTAGAAGAAGAGAAATTTATCATATGTCAAATGCTCCCACAACATACTTAACTACCAGTTGGGAAAGTTGGAGCTCTACTCAAACTGTTTCTGGTACTGGTTTCTCTAAATCTGGAAATACATTAAACGTATCATCTAATTCTAGTACTTCTAGTAGAACTGGTAATGTAGATTCGTCTCAAAACCAACCTAATAAATGTTCTTTGTCAAGTTATCAATCAGATTCCTCCAGTTTAAACGTTCCTTTAAATCAGGATGGTATAGTAATAGGAACTTATAATGTTAGTTTTGATGATATGACATATAATTTTGGAACTATTACTACTGCAAATACAGATGAAACATTGGGAAGTGCTTGGTTAGTAGAAGTACAGCAAGGAACATCATTTTATGGATCAATTGAAATTACTAATCTTGATACTACTAATAATACTTACGAATTTTTTATAGATGATTTATCAATAGGTGAAGTTACATTAGCTCCAAATGAATCTAATACAGAAACTTTTAGTTTTAATAATGCAGTTGGAGATTCTTCAGATCATTATATGAAACTTAAGGAAATTTAATCATTTCTATCAATAATATAAGTATTAGGTAAAAACGATAATCCAAAATCTAAAGAATCTATTATAGTATTTGCTAAAATACTATCATTAATTCCAAAAGTTATAGTACCTTCATCACAAATAATTCCCAATGAATTACTACCGAATTTAAAGACTTTACTATAGACATCAAAAGTACTTTCAAATATAAAACTAGCAGTTTTTTGTCCTGAAGAATAACTAACTTCTATAATATCACATTTATAATTATTCACTATAATATAATTATTAACATTCATTTTAAGATTTGTAACAGTATCAAAAGCTATCCCTACTCCGTTCCAATCAAGGTAGATTTCAACTTCACGATCACTTATCATATATACTGCTACACGTCCAAATTCACCTCCTTCTTGAGAAGTTCCTATAGCATAAATATAATCTGTATTTTTATCCTCTTGTTTTAAAGGAACGTTTATTTCCTTATATATGTTATAAAAAATTAATTAACAAATGGAAATAAAAAATTTAACATTTTCAGAAATTAGAAAGTCAGGAAATCTACTATTTGAAAGTATACGTGGATCTCATTTATATGGACTTAATACAGAAACCTCTGATATAGATACTTTTGGAGTTTTCATAGGTCCTTCCGAATGGTTTTTAGGTACTGGAATTGAAAAACAACAAATGATTAAGTCAGATAAATCTGATGATTATTGGGATGAGTTAGAAAAATATTTTCAAGAACTTGGAGAATCAAATCCAGAAGCATTAATTTCACTATTCACCCCAGAAAAATTTATTCTACACTTCAATCCAGTACTTCAACCGTTATGGGATATCAAAGAGACCTTAATTACAAAAAAATGCTTTAAACCTTTTGCTGGATATGCTATAAGTCAAATAAAAAAAGCGAAAGGTTTAAAAAAAGCAATAAACATAGATCCGGAACAAGTAAAAATCAGAAAAACACCGTTAGATTTTTGTCAAGTTCCAGTAGGGATTGGTACTTGGACATTAACTAAATATTTAAGAGATAATAATCTTAAACAAGAGTATTGTGGTATATCTAGACTTCCGGGAACAGTAGAATCATATGCATTATTTTATGACTGGGCTGCTGATCCTAATTATTCTAGAGATAAAAAAGATGTGATTGGTTATAGAGGTATTCTTAGTCAAACTGATCCTCTCAGTAGTCAACTTAGAGTTTCTAGTATTAAATTTGATGATAGAGAAAAACCTTTATGCTATTTTCAATTCAACTCTGGAGCTTATAGTCAACACTGTACTGATTATAAACGTTATTGGGATTGGGTAAAGAATCGAAACGAATCTAGATTTCAACTTAACAAAGGATATGATTATGATTCTAAAAATATTCAACATTGTGTTAGAATTTTAACTATGGCGACAGAAATAGCTCAAGGAAAAGGAATGATTTTAAACAGAACAGGAATAGATCGAGATTGGTTATTGAAAATAAAAAATCATGGAGTTCCTTATAATGAAGTAATGGAATATGTAGAAAACTTAGAGGAAACTATGAAAGAGAATTTTGAGAAATCTAATCTCCCTGAAGAACCAGATTTAGATATTCTAGAAAAAATATTAGTAAAAATAAGAAAAACTCATTATGGATTTATCAAAATTTAATTCTCAAAATCATTTATATAAAATTACTGAAAGTACTTGTAGCAGTTTGTATAAAATTTTAACTATTCTAGAAGATAATGATATTTTATATACAATTGATGATAGCTATGAAGACTCTATTATTTTAGAATGTAAGGATTATTTCAAAGTATTTCATAATATGAAAAAATTTCTTGATGTTTTTGGAAAAATTAAAAGAATATATAGAAATAGGCAATATGAAGAACTTGAAAATACTCCTTTTCTTGATAATAATGATTTTTTAATATTTAATGAGAATAATTTAAAAATAAATCCGTTTAATGGCTCTTGGATATTTGAAGATCAGTCTGGAGATTTTAAAACTGGGATATTAAATTATATTCAAGGAAATAGATCTAAATATATTGACTTATCTTTTGGATTAAAAACTATCTTGGATATTGGATTGATAGATTCAAGGATAATCAAAGATATACTAAATAGAAATATAAAAGAAAGAAAAGGGTTAATTGAAATCCTTTTTTCCAGATTAAAAGTTAAATATACTTCTGAAAATCCAGAAAGTATTTTTAATGATTACTTATCTAGTCAGAATGGTAATTATTCTAGATGTATTCCATTTCATGATAAAGAAAAGAATGAATTTGGATACTGGATTTGGACAAAAAGATATATTTCTAATGTTGGAAAAAATATATTTCCAGAAGGAGAACTGATTATGAGTGACTTAGAGACTTGGGAAATTCCATTAGAAAATTATTACTCTGGTGGAAATAGTTGTAGTATAATCACCTTCTCAGGAATAAATAGAGTAAGGGTGAATTATTCTCCCGGTAAATTTCTTCAATTGTTAGATGTATCGTCGTTAGAAAATAGTAAGTCAAGAATATTCCTTACATTATCATATCCAGAAATAACTCCCAAAAATTATGAACAACTTGATGTTTCTTTACAGAAAGAAGTAGCATTAATATTTAAACTACTTAAAGATCGTGGATATATTACTGGAAATCAACAAGAAGATATATTATATAACCTAGGGAAATGGAAAAAGATTGGAATAATGTAAAAACAGTTCTTGGGATTAGATTATACAGAGAGAATGAAAGGAATAATTACTTTTTAATAAATTTTTTAGATAAACATCAAATTCATTATTCAATAATAAAAATTAACAATGATTATTTTATATTAATAAAATTTGTTATAGCATTTGAAGATTATTTCAATAAATTTTTCAAAAATACACATTGGGTTAATAGATTTTATGAAATTTCTTACAAAGATAAAAAAGTAATTAAAAAATTACATTATTATGAATTATTTAAATGTCTAGATACTGTTACAAATTACTTTACTGTTGAAGTAAGTAAGAAACACATGAGATTAAAATTTTCTCCTAAATACCCAGATAACTTTTTAAAAGGAAAAATTATAAATTTTTCCCAAATTACACCTGATATGTATAATTTATGTACTGATATTATTTTAAATGGATTTTATAAATATTATCAAAGAGGTTATATAAAGAGATTTAACTTAAAATTACATGAATTTATAACTGAAAATTTATAAAAATATTAAGACTAGTAGAAACCAAATCTACTAGTCTTTTTAAACGTTCCTTTAAATCAAGAGGGTAAGGAGAAAGAACCTATCTCTATAACTGT
>ERZ840057.2605-NODE-2605-length-12132-cov-3.657696_pt1 | contig 12132 bp, 5 predicted proteins | sample MGYA00519907_ERZ840057 | MGnify/ENA primary metagenome ERZ840057 (study PRJEB31850, sample SAMEA3708862) | human gut metagenome | biome: human gut; feature: human-associated habitat; material: faeces | place: China | collected 2014 ...
ACGTAGTACCAGCTGCCCTTGGTGTGGCGGTTCTGCTCGGGGTGCTCGTCAGTGGCCTCCTCGGGCTTCTTGGACATCAGCGAGCCCATGCCCTTGAGGTACGAATCGGGCAGCAGAATCTCATGCTCCTTGATGTACTCGCGCAGCTGCGGGAGCACCTCCTCGCCCTTGTGGCGGATCGAGGTGAACCAACCAAAGTGGTTGAGGCCAAAGTAATCGTACTCGACATCCTTCTTGTCGATATCGAGTGCGGCGCAAACCACGTCGATGATCGCGATCGGCATGTCGCAGATGTTGATGATGCGAGCGTTGGGACGCAGCACGCGGCAGCCCTCGGACACGATGGCAGCAGGGTTGGAGTAGTTGAGAATCCAGTAGTCCTTCTTAGCGTACTTCTCAACGTCATCGATCAGCTCGACCATGGGGAAGATGGTGCGCATGCCGTAGGCAAGGCCGCCGCAACCGCAGGTCTCCTGGCCCACGCAGCCGTGACGCAGCGGAATCTTCTCGTCCTGCTCGCGCATGGCGTAGCCGCCCACGCGCATCTGGGCAAACACGAAGCTGGCATCCGTAAAGGCAGTCTCCTTGTCGGTGGTCACCGTGAGCTTGATGTCCAGGCCGAGGTCCTCGTGCAGAATCCAGTCCACGAGCACGCCGATCTTGCGCTGGCGCTCCTCGTTGATGTCGTACAGACGAATCTCGTCAACGTCGAGCTCGTCCTTGCGCAGAGCGATGGACTTGACGATGCCGGGGGTAAAGGTGGATCCGCCACCACACAGAGTAATGATCATTGTTTACTGCTCCTTCTCAATTGCGTTTTCGACCTTGTCGCGCATCTCGGCAACCTTCATGCCAAAGATGATCTGGATATTGTTGCCGTTGCGGTTGATGCCGCTGTTGGGCACGTGGTTGATGAGGCTCTCATCGATGAGGTCCGGGTTCTTAACGTTCACGCGGAGACGCGTAAAGCAGTTCTCGAGCTCCTCGATGTTGTCCTTGCCGCCAAGACCTGCGACCAGGTCGGCAATACCTGCATCGACGCCCTCTGCGGGAGCTGCGGCAACAGCGCCCTGCTTCACCGCGACAGACGCGGCGGCCTCGCCCTCGGCAACGGACTCGGCGAGCTCGGACTCCTCCTCGCGACCAGGCGTGTGGAGGTTGAGCTTCTTAATAAGGAAGGTGAAGAGGAAGAAGTACAGCGCGGCGTTGACGACTCCGAGCACGAGCATCATCGGCCAGTTGGTCTTATCGACACCAAGAACCAGGTTGGAAACCACGATGTTGATGATGCCGCCTGCAGTCGAAGCGGGCACGGAGAGGACCTTGAGCAGGACCAGGAAGATGCCGGAAAGAACCGAGTGAACGACAAAGAGCACGGGAGCGGCAAAGACAAAGAGGAAGTCCATGGGCTCGGTGACACAGGAGAGCACGGCGGTGATGATCAGCGGGATGATAACGGCCTTGGTCTTATCCTTGTTCCCCTTGTAAGCGGTGAAGATAAAGGCGAGACCGATACCGATGTAGGGCCACAGGTTGTTGAAGGTGTAGCTGTTGAAATACGTGCTATCGGAGAAGGGCTGGCCCGTCATTGCCATCTCGGCAACACGGATGGGATAGGCGCCGGCGACAACCTGATCACCCAGCGTAAGGGTGCCACCCACATCGGAGAACTGGAACGGGGTGTAGATGAGGTGGTGCAGACCGGTGGGAACGAGCAGCTTGTTGAGCATGCCGTAGATAAACAGACCGATGTTGCCCGACTCCTTAATGATGCCGGCAACGGAGGAGATGGCGCCCTGAACCGGAGGCCAAACGATGCAGAAGCCAGCGCCCATGATCCAGGAGATGATGATCATGATCAGGAACGGGAAGCGAACGCCCGAGAACATCGAAAGGGCAATGGGGAACTGCTTGTTCGAGTACTTGTTGAACACAGCACCAGTGATGCAACCAAGAATGATGCCGCCGAACACGCCGGTATCGAGCACCTGAATGCCCATAACGGTGGCCTGGCCGGTTCCGGTAAGGCCGAGCATGCCGCTCGCTTCGGCAAGAGAGCCGGTGGCGTTGAGCACGATGTTGTTAGCCTGCAGGAACAGGAAGAACGACATCAGGGCGATCAGCGAAGCATGGCCCTTGTTCTTCTTTGCCATGGCGCCGGCGATGCCCACGCAGAACAGAATCGAGAGGTTGTTGATGATAAACATCAGCGACTGATAGACAACGGCGCCCACAAGCTGGAACGGGCCGGAGCCCAGCACGGGGACCACGGCGCAGATGGTCTTGTTGGTCAGAATGATGCCCACGATGAGCAGGATGCCGGCAACCGAGAGATACATCATCGGCTGAACGATCGACTTCGCGAACACCTCCAACGGCGCTTTGAAATTGAACTTCTTTTTTGCGGTCATAGCGGTACTCCCCTTCCTTTTCCGCAAATTGAGATAGGTGTGCCCTAGACAAGACCGTGAGCCTTGCCTTATATCAATCGATGTGTGGGCACGTTATGCCTAGAGACCAGGTTCTCCAAGCAGGTTAACAATGTGATATGCGAGATAACTCTTCTCGGCATCGGTAACGACAACGTTATAGGTAGACGCCAAGTGGTCGGCAATTGACTCCGCGCACGAGAACGCCCTCGGATACGCCGTTTCATCGATACGGAACAGCGCGTCGCCATTGACCTGCCCCGCCGCGGGATCGAGCGCTCGCTGCGCAAAAAACTGCAAATGGCGAACGAAACGTTCGTACGGCAACGAGGTGACGTCAAGGGTCGTGGCATAGTGCTCGGAAACAATCGCGAGCACGTCGCGAACAAGCTGGACCGAAACAATCAGACGGTCAGAGCGCTGCGGCATGGTGGCGTTGACGATATGCAGCGTAATAAAACCCTGCTCTTCTTCGCTCATCTGGATGCCCATATACTCCTTGATAATCTGCAGCGCACGGCCCGCAAGCGCGTACTCCTTGCGATAGAACTGCTGGATCTCGAGCAGCAGCGGGTTCTCGCAGGGAACGCCTTTGCGCTCGCGCTCCAAAGCAAGGCTGATATGGTCTGCGAGAGCAATGAGAATCTTGTCGTTGATATCAACATTGAGCTCTCGACGGAGCATCTGAACGATGTCCTCGGAAATCACGAGGTTGACGGTGGGGATGGACTCCAAAAGATGTGCCAAGCGGTCAATCGTACGCGAATCCTGAGAAGTTCCCTCCTGCAGCGCATAGGTCTTTTCGACCGACGCCTCGTCGATAGCGTCGCCGGCATGGCGGCCAAAGCAGAGGCCTCGGCCGATGACGATGAGCTCGGAGCCATCGTCCGAAGTGACCATTGCGACGTTATTGTTGAAAACTCGCTTGATAACCACGGTACCCACCACAAGAATTTACTCGGAAAGCCAGACGACAGGCTCTTTAACAGCAACAGGGCCGGAAGCATGCTCACGAAGAGTCGAGTTCTCCGAACGCTCGCACACGATAACGAAGACCGTGGGGTCGAAGCCAGCGGCGCGAACCGCCTCGAAATCGACCTCGACGAGGGGCTGGCCCGCGTCGACATGGTCACCCTGAGCAACAAGCGCATGGAAGCCCTTGCCCTCAAGTTTAACAGTGTCGATTCCGATATGCAGCATCACCTGAGCAGAGCTGTCGTCGGACATGATGCCCAGCGCGTGCTCAGTCGGAAACAGCGCCGCGACGGTGCCGGAAACAGGAGCGCACACCGTTCCCTCTTGGGGAACCACGGCAACGCCATCGCCCACGGCACGGCTGCTAAAAGCGGGGTCATTGGTATTTTCTAGATGAACAAGCTCGCCGGAAACGGGAGCGAGGATTTCGAACTCGGAAGCTGCAGTCTTCTGCTCATCCGAACCGCCCATCAGGCGAGAAAAGAAACCCATGGTGGCATGTCCCTTCATAAATATAGCCCAACCAAAATCAAGCGAATGCATCCATAGAGACGCACCCGTTCAAAGACTTTGGTTAGGCCCACGTCCGAGGGACTCGGTAACCTTCCGCATTTCTTTTTACGCGAATTATTGTAGACAAGCCCAAAGCCGGAACAATCATTATGACCGGCGAACGGTATTTTTTCTTCGATAAACGGTATTTAGGCGGCACTTAGGGACGTTCCTTTCCCGCCGGCACCCAGGGACACTCCTTGCAGCAATTTCGCATGCGTTAGATGAAGAGCTCGCATTCCTTCCGCACGACGCAAACCTTGCTCAGCATCTGGGAAACAGCGGATAGCTCGTTGGGATCAAGCTCGCGAGCGCCTCGCGGGCATACGGCGATGCAGCGCATGCAGGAGATGCACGCCTCGTCAGCTGCTCGCTTGGGGTCGCCCTTGTCGATAGCACAAACGGGACACGCCGCGGCGCATGCACCGCAGGAGACGCATTCCTCTGTTGCCTCGGGTGCCATACGGCGACCTCCAGCTTGTTTATAAGGACGATTGCCGGGGATAGAGGGCTCGGACGCATCCTCAGCCAACAGCTTTTGCTGAATTTGTTGCGCAAACTCTGCGAGCTGCGCCGCATCCTGCGCATCCGGACGACCGGCAGCAAACTGCCGCGCAATGGAATGTTCTGCAATGGCTGCAACTGCCGCGATTACCCGGAATCCCGCATGCTTCGCAACGTCCTCCAGCTCTACGAGCGTGTCCTCAAACGCGCGGTTTCCATAGACGCACACCAGAACGGCCCGCGCTCCGTTGCCGTGAACCATGTTCAGTCGGTCGACCGCCATGGCAGGGACTCTGCCGGCATACGCTGGCACGGAGATAACAGCCACGTCGTCCTCAGTCATCGAGACAGCGCTGAGATCTAGCCCGCTATCGGTCAGATCGACGGTAACGGTATTATTGTCCAGCGCCCCGGCCACAAGGCCAGACACCTTCCGCGTTCCACCCGTCGGACTAAACACAATTTCGAATACGCTCATCGAGGCACCCTCTCCCTACGCCCGGCAACGCGTCAAGCTGTTTTCACATTCAGACAGAGTATACGGCGCATGAGGGGGAGCTCCCCGTTTTGGTGCGCCAGGCACCCCAATGCACCCACCCTACGCTGTCTGTCTCTTCGTTTTGTATAAATTACGGTACAGATTGTATATACTTACGGGATACCGCCGCGTTCTCCTGAGGTACCCCATCCTGGCCCGTGCAAAAAACGGAGTATTCTGCAACGTGACCGCGCCAGCACCGCCGCGGGTGGGCAAAACTGTAGGGCGCCGCATCATTCTAAGTCCCGACATGGCGAGAATGATGCGCCCCTGCTCCGGAAAACGGCGAAACCTGACTCGGAACGCTCGCTAGGGATATCCGAAGGCCACCGTTGGCGACGTCGAATCATATGCAGACAACTCGAACTGCAGAATACTCCAAAAAATGCACGGCGCACCCCATAGGACCCATTGCTGCATGGCAGGAAACAAGCCCACGGCATCCTCTAGATGCATTCCCGAGGAAATCACATTTGAACTAGCGATCGGATACGGCAAACAAAAGGGCCCCGAACGTAGTTGCTCGGGGCCCTTGGTTCACCTCGTGCTAGCGGGCGATGCGTATGTTATTTGCGCTTGCCGCCGCCGTCGCCGGGACGACGGGAGCTGCCGCCGCGCTTGCCGCCGCGGCTGTTGCCATAGCTGCCACGATTATCGCGACCGCCGGCACGACCGCCGCGGGAGCCGGCCTGGTTGCCGCCACGCCCGCCGCGATAGCCGCCACGGCGCTCCTCGCGGGTGTCGTCGTAGTTGCGCCAGTCATCGCGACGATCGCGGCTGGCACGCGGGTCGCGACGATCGCGCGACTCATTCGAACGACCGGCGCCACCGCGGTTGCCGTTACCACGAGCACCCTCGCGACGCTCGCCGCCACGGCCGCCCTCGCGACCTCCGCGCTCGCCATCGCGACCGGAGCGACGACGGTCACCCGAGCCGCGCTTGCCGCCGCGCGAACCACGGCCCTCGTCCTCGCGCTCGACACGACGACGACCGCCACGGTCCTCGTCCTCACGACGACGGCGGTGTGCCTCGCCCTGGAACTGCTTGGCGCGACGCTCGGCACGGTTGCCGCGCGGGGCCTGCTCGACGGCAGCAGCACCGCCGCGCTCCTCGGCAGCCACCTCGCGGGCCACGCTCTCAACGGCCTCGTCCACGCGAGCCTGAACGCCCTCGCGCACGCGGGTCTTGCCGCCGCGCTTGGGACGACTCGGACGCTCGCCGTCGCCGCGACGCTCGTCGCGACCGCGGTTGGAACGACCGGCTACATCGCCGTAGTCATCGCCGTTGCGCTTGCCGTCGCGACGCGCCTGCTCAAGCTTCTTCTTGCTCTTGGACTTGCCGCGCTTGGTCTTCTTCTTCACCTTAAAGGCCGCAGGGTCGCGCTCGGGGTCAACCGCAGGCGGGTTGGGACCCACATGCAGGTCGCCGGCTTCGTAGATGTCGGCGGTCTTGTCCATGAGCTTCTCGATCTCGTAGAACTCGTCCACGTCCTGCTCGGTCACAAACGTGATGGCCCAGCCCAGCTCGCCGGCACGGCCCGTACGGCCAATACGGTGGATGTAGTCGGTCGGCTCGGCCGGCACGTCAAAGTTCACGACGTAGCGCACGTCGCTAATGTCGATGCCGCGGGCGAGCACGTCGGTTGCCACCAGCACGTCAACGGTGCCGTCGCGGAAGGCCGAAAGCGCGCGCTCGCGCTGGGCCTGGCTGCGGTTGCCGTGAATCGCGGCGGCCTTGATGCCCTTGCGCTCCAGACGACGGCAGCAGCTGTCGGCACGATGCTTGGTACGCATAAAGACGATGGTGCGCTCCGGACCCTCCTTCTTGAGGAACTCGGACAGCAAGTTGTTCTTGGCCTCGATGGACACCGGGAACACAAACTGGTCGACGGTGTCGGCGGTCGATGTGGCGGGCGCGATCTCCACGCGGGCCGGCTCGCTCACCAGGTCGGTGATCTCACCCACGGCCTCCTCGTCGAGCGTCGCCGAGAACAGCAGCGTCTGGCGCTCGGCCGGCGTCTCGCGCACAATGCGGCGGACGGCGGGCAAAAAGCCCATGTCGAGCATGCGGTCGGCCTCGTCGAGTACCAGCACTTTGACCTCGCCCAGGTGACAGGCACCCTGCTCGATCAGATCGACCAGACGGCCCGGCGTTGCGACCAGGATGTCGCAACCGTACTTGAGGGCAGCGGTCTGAGGCTTGTAGCTCACGCCGCCCACGACGGTCACGGCAACATGGCCGGTGACGTCGGCGATTTTGCTCGCGACCTCGTCGATCTGCTGGGCAAGCTCGCGCGTAGGGGTGATGACGAGCATCACGGGGCCGCGGCCGTTGCCCTCGGGCTTTTTAGCACCGCGACGACGGTTGCGGCCGCTGCGCTCGCGCACAGGCTTGGGCGGAGCGATGTGCTCCAGGTTGTTCATGGTCGGCAGCAAAAAGGCGGCCGTCTTGCCGGTGCCGGTCTGAGCGGCGGCAAGCAGGTCGCGGCCTTCGAGCACCACGGGGATCGAGCCGGCCTGCACGGGCGTCGGCGCCGTGTAGCCCAGGTTCTCGATAGCACGAAGTATCTCGTCCGAAAGTCCCAGCTCGTCAAAGGCGGGCAGGTTCTCGGTAGCGGACTCGACGGCCTGGGCAGCATTGGCCTCATCGGCGGCATCGAAGGCAGCCTGGGTCATGGCCTCGCGGGTCTCGTCCAGGATCTCGGCGTCGGTGACGTCGGATACAGAATTACGCATATGTTGTTGTTCCTTATCTGCACGCGCAATGGGCACGGCATGCGGCCGCGCGGGCGTGCTTGGTAGTGCGCTAATACATACAAAAACGGGTGCGCACAGAGAGGACGTTGCTCAGCACGCTGGCGATCGCTTTGGCAGCCCTATCACGCGCCGTCCAGACGCAGCAGCTCTAAGCGATGGAGCAGATTCGCCGCTGGTTAGTATACCCGTGCATCGCATGCCCCCACGTAAACCACAGATGACGGGGTCTGGGATCGCACAGAGACTCCCCCGCCGAGCAACGTCTCAATCTGTAACAGTTACGGGGCAAAACCGGGTCTACACGTCACAGATCGAGACATTCAGTCAGCCTCCTTGGCTAACATCTCGATCTGTAACATCTACAGGGCAAAACTTCCCCTACGTGTTACAGATCGAGACAAACGGTCGGCACGGTTCACAAACGTCTCAATCTGTAACAGTTACCGAGTAAAATCGGTCCTAATTGTTATAGATCAAGACAGAGGGGGATTTCCGTCCGGTCCAAACCAAATCTCTCAGTCTTCCTGCAATTTCGAACATGTGGCCTATAATGTTGCTTTGGTTACGCTACATATTGCGCAGCCATTTAATACGTCGCCCACCGGGGGCCATTAATTCCTATCGCCTTATTGGCTAGGAAGCAATCAAAGGAGGTATCCGTGGCAGCAGAGACGCCTTGCTCGGTCCTCTATAACGATATTCGCTCGTTCGGCGGTCTTAAACATCTCGAGATCGCCCGAATGCTCATCAATGGAAACTCTTATCTCGGCAGTACCCTGCTCGAGAAATGCTCTTCCAACCACTCGTATCTCACCCGTTACATCGTCCATCGCGAGCCTGACCAGTGCGCGCCCGCCATCTACAGCGACTTTGCCGTCACCACGCTCAATCTTTCCGCGGCAATCTGCAGCAAGCTCGGCGGCGGCGAGTCCGCCTATCAGGCAATCGCCGAGCACTATCGCGGCCCGGCCGCCAACGAAATGATGTCGGCTCTCGCCAGCTACAAGCTGGACAGCCGCCTATATGCAAATGCCCTCAATCACATCGACAACTTTGACGGCAATGCCGTGCGCGAGAAGAGTACGCTTTACCTTATGCTCTTTGTGGCAACGGGAGCGCTCGCCGATCCCGTTCAGGGCATGGCCACCGTCGAGCGCTTTTGCAACAGCAAGACGGGCGGGCACTTTGGCACCACCGAAACTACCGTCGGGCGTGGCTTTATGAGCAGCCTGGAGCAGCCGCGCGCCGTCGCCCCCAACCTCGGTCTGCTCAGGACACATGCCGACAACTGCGTCGACATGCAAATCCATCCCCTCACACGCGATCCGCGCGGCACCGTGATTGGTTCTTTGCCCAAAACCTCGCCCAGCATCACCGATGTAGGCGCTGATGCATCGCGTGAGCATCTCCGCATTTGGCTCGAGGGTGGGCACTGGTACGCCCAGGGCCTTGGATCGACCAACGGCACAGTGCTCGAATCGGGCGCGGGCGACGGCGATATTGTGATTGAGCCGCCCCGCGACCAACGAGAGCCCGGCAAAGTCTATCCCCCGGTGGAAATCGAAAACAGCGACAGGCTCCATCTGGGTCTCTACACGACATTCCTTGTCATCGTGGACTAGCGCGGACGGCGATCGAAAGACGGTCGCCGTCCGTCTTTCGTCTTCCACCTTCTGCGTCGTAAACGACAATACTCAACGGTATACGTGGGTAGTGCGGCTATCATGGTATTTTACCGATATCCGCACTGCCCACGTATACGCGCGGCAACCCATGCCAGACAAAGGAACGCCATGGATACTACCGATAGCGCCTATGGCGACAAACTCATCCGTCTTGACACGTTCGACACCGCCGTGGCGGTCGACCCCAGCGCCGAGGACGACGCCAAGCGTCGGTTTATGACGCTTATTCTCCAGACGGCCCACCGCGACAACGGCAACATCGGGCACGTGCTGCGCGCGACCAACACGAGCGGCGAGGTCTTTGCCGTCAAGCTACTCAAGGACAACGCCGTCCTTTCCGACCAGACGCCCGATCGCTCCGCCGAGCAAGCGGCTGCGCACCTGGCTAACACCGCCGCGCTGTTCGAGGAGTACCGTCATCTGTGTACCGTCTCGCACCTGCGCGGATTTCCGCGCGTCTATGGCTACGGTTCATGCGAGGACGACCCGCTCATCCTCATGGAGTGGGTCGAGGGAACCTCACTCAAGCAGGCGCTGCCTTTGCTTCCGCACGATGCCTCGGGCGGGCTAACCACCCAGATGGTGGCCGCCGTTGGAAACGCCGTGCTTCGCGCACTCCTGATGACCAAGGGTCTCGTTAATCCGGTCGTCCATCGCGACCTGTCGCCCGCCAATATCATGTTCCGCACCACCAGTCGAACGCTCGAGCAACAGATCGCCGATTGCTCCTTTGACCCCTGCCTCATCGACATGGGCTCCGCGACCATGGCTCTCGGCGACGACACGATCACCCGGCGCGCCGACATCTGGCGCTTTGCCACGCCCGCATACGCCGCGCCCGAGATGCTCACGCAGGATATCGAAGGCATCGCGGCCCTTCGCTGCTCGCCGGCAATCGACGTCTATGCGCTTTCGAGCATTCTGTACCAGCTCTACAGCGGTCGCAAACCGTTTGACTTTGAGTCGACGGACGCCGCTGCAACCGGCTCGTTCTATCTCGTAAAGACCAAGACCAAGCCGGCACCGCTCGAGCCGCGCTGCGAGGGCGATGAAGCGCTCGTCCAGATCATCATGAAAGGCATTTCAGTCGAGCAGTGCGATCGTCCCACCGAGCAGCAGATGCTCGAGGTGCTCTCGGCATACCTCACCGACGCCGAATCCGAGGGCCGCGAAGGCACAGGAGACGAGGCTGCAATTGATATCGATTCCGGCACGCACCTTAAGGTCGACGTCGCCGGCGAGCGAGCGCGAGAGGTCTTGGAGCAGGCCCGGCACGATGCCATGACCCGCCGCCGCTTTATTATCGGTGGCGTTGTCGCGGCCGTTGCGGGGCTCGGCGTTATCGGGGCGGCAACCCATGGCTTTGGCATCCCCGACTACCTGGACGGCATCCGCGGTTCGCTTGACGACTACACCTGGGATCAGCTGCAGGAGATTTCGCTCAAGATTAAGGCCGCCGAGACCCGTAGTGAGGCACGCGAGATCGCCAAGCACTATCATCTGCTCGACGATGACGGTCATATCCCCTATCCATGCACCAAGCGCGTCATGCTCACCAACGGGCTGGAGGTCGGCGCACAACTCGTGGGCATCCGCCACGACGAGCTTTTGGACGGAACGGGCAAGGCCGGACTGACGTTTATGTTCGATGCGGGTATTGCCGAGCGCGACGCCGCGGCCCAACCGTTGAGCGCCGGCTGGGCAGATTGCGAACTGCGGGAATGGCTCGATGGCGACGGCCTTAAGCTGCTGCCCAGCGAGCTGCGCGCGCTCATCAAGCCTGTCAAAAAGACCTCGAATAACGTTGGCGCCGCCAGAAGCGCATCGTGTCTGAGCAAGTTGCCCGCAACCCTTTGGCTGCCCGCCATGGTCGAGCTGTGCGGTACGCAACCGCCCGAGTCATTTGCCGAGGGCTTTCACTACCTGGCCGACATCTACAACGGCGAGGGCAAGGAGTACCAACTCTTCCGCGAGCTCAAGGTAAGTCCGTATACCACGAACGAGATGATGGTTCGTCAGTGGAAGGGCAAGGATGCCTGTTGGTGGGAGCGTACGGCAAGCCCCGACACGTCGGAGAACGAGGGCACGCTCTATATGAACCGCGTGGGCGACGACGGCGACGTCTTTAATTACGCCACGCCTGCAAGCAAGCCCGATAAGCGAACCTGCGTGATTCCCGGATTCTGCATCTAGGGGACGACCCGTTGCGGGGGACAACTCTCCCCTGCAACTATCTCGATCTGTAACACCAGCTCGGCAGATACAGGTCTAGATGTTACAGAACGAGACAAAACCCCAGCCCCGCGAGACAACATCTCAATCTGTAACAGTAAGGGGTTAAAAACCTCTCTAGATGTTACAGATTGAAACATTTGAGTTGACCCCGGGCAGTCTGTCTCGATCTGTAACAGTTAGAGGCCATATTTCCCGCCAGATGTTACAGATCGAGACATTGAGTTTCCCGCCAACTGTTTGTCTTGATCTGTAACAGTTACTCGGCAAAACGGGGTCTAGTTGTTACAGATCGAGACGTTAGTTTTCGGCTGAGATGTTTGGCAGAGACGGCCACCGATTGAGCAGCCACCCTCATCTGTAATGAAAATCATACATTCCAACTATTACTAGACACCCCCAGGGGGTATGGGTGTATAGTATCGGCAGGTTAACAATTTCAACACCAAACTACAGAAAGG
>ERZ840057.2606-NODE-2606-length-12120-cov-34.848653_pt1 | contig 12120 bp, 8 predicted proteins | sample MGYA00519907_ERZ840057 | MGnify/ENA primary metagenome ERZ840057 (study PRJEB31850, sample SAMEA3708862) | human gut metagenome | biome: human gut; feature: human-associated habitat; material: faeces | place: China | collected 2014 ...
CCGCCACCCCTACCAGAAGGGGATAAAAGCACGAAAGGGGATAGAATATTGACGCCGCAGCATCATTTACCTGCTGACATTGAGCGGACGAGCTTCCACATCATCACCGAAGAGCTGGAAATGATGGGCCTGACCCCGCCGCCCGAGCACGAAGCCGTGGTCAAGCGGGTCATCCACACCACCGCCGACTTCGACTATGCGCGGAATCTCCACTTCACCCCCCGCGCGGTGGAGCAGGCCGTCAAGGCCCTCCACGCCGGGGCCGTCATCGTGACCGATACGAATATGGCGCTGGCCGGCATCACCAAACCCGGTCTGGCGAAGCTGGGCGGCACGGCCTGCTGTTATATGGCTGACCCCGAGGTGGCCGCCGCCGCAAAAGAGGCTGGCACCACCCGGGCCGTCGCGGCGATGAAAAAGGCAGCGCAGGAGCATCCCGGGGCCATCCTCGCCGTCGGCAACGCGCCCACAGCTCTGCTGACGATTGCAGAACAAATCGAAAGCGGCCTGCGGCCCGCACTGGTCATCGGCGTGCCGGTGGGCTTTGTGAACGTGGTGGAGAGCAAGGAGCGGCTCTTCGCCGTCTGCGAAAAGCATGATGTACCGGCCATCGTGGCGATGGGCCGCAAGGGCGGCAGCAATGTGGCCGCCGCCATCTGCAACGCCCTCATCTACTCCGCCGCCGAGATGCTCGACCCCTCGGCCCGGGGATGGAAGTGAGCGATAAGTTTTGGAGGAGCGCAATGAACCCTACAAGAAAGACCGATGAAAGCTTTTACCGGCTGTTTTCCGCGTCTCACACCGTTTCAGAGCATCTGACCAAGCGGGAGGACAACGAGCTGCGCGATAAATACGACCACAACGCGTTCTGCTATTACAGCCAGCCCTCGGCAGATGAAGTCCGGGCCGCGCTGGCCTACCAGAAAGAGCGGGGAGACACATTCCTCAAGCTGGAAGGGTACGAGCCGCTGGCCGATGCATTCGGCATGGAGTGCGAAGAGACCCTGACGATGGTTCTGCCCCCGGAAACAGACATCCGCAGCTGGAAAACGAACCCGGACGTCTCGATCAAGGCCCCGGACGCAGACCAGCTGGAACAGCACGAACTGAAATACTACGGCCCGTTGTACGGAGATGATTTTACCGTGCGGAACAACCGGAACCTCCGGGAAAAGCTGACCTACCTCGGCGCGTATCTGGGCGGGAAGCTGGTGGGTGATTGCTATATTTTCGCATCCGATGGGTATGTCTGCATGGACGGCCTGCTGGTGGACGAGGATTTCCGGCACCAGTACATCGCCATGACCCTGATGAAGCATATTGCCGAAAAGGCGCAGGAGCGCGGAGAGATCCTGTATCTTCACGCTGACTCCGAGGATACACCGAAGGAACTGTATGCGAAGATGGGATTTCAGGCCGTTGACAAGCTCTATGAATATCTCTGCACCGATTTCTCGAAACTGAAAATATGAACGAATGCGCGCCGGATACGGCGATGGGCCTCCCAATGCGGGAGGCCTTTCTGTTACACCGTCGCCAGCACGGCGAGAATGCTCTGCCAGCGTTTGTTCTCGACCACAGGCGCACGGCGGACGGGCCGGGACTGTACAGGCTGAGGCCGCTGAGCCGTCTGGGGCAGGGGAGTGAAAAGCGCGGCCTGCCATGCGGCGGCAAGCTGCATGGCCTCCGGGCAGCTCTGCAGGGTGCGGCGCTCGGCCCCGGCGAGGTAGTCGCCCAGCCAGCAGAGGATGGCCGCGATGTTCAGCTGCTCTGCGGCGCGGGTGCTCCAATAGCTCCAATGGGCGGGACGGCCCACGAACCGCTCCACCGTGATGAACGCACCCTCCCGGGCAGCAGAAGGGGAGACCGTCCCACAACCACCGGCAGTATGGGCCAGAACATCCAGAATGCGCGCCATCCGGCCGCTGTCGAGGGCGTCGTCCCGGACAAAAGCAGAGAAATCCGTCTGGGCCAGCAGACCGTCGGCGGTGGCGGGGAAGCGCCCCGTCAGCTCGCCCGAGGCGTTGTGGCAGCTCTGCCACCCTTTGCGGACGAGCTGGAAGTTCAGCTTCTGACGTCCCATCGTGGAATAGAACACCCGGGCCTTGCCGCTGACCGGCTCCTGCCGCAGCTCGAGATAAGCGTCTGCGCCTCCGAGGTCTTGGACCTTGACGCTGAGCACAAGGCGGTACTCAGGCTTCTGGCTGGACATGGCAAGATGCATCTCTTCAAAATAACGTGCGGCATCCATAGCGGTTCTCCTTCCTGTGGGCGCGGGGTGATGTGTAGGCGTGCGGCCCTTCGTTGGTTGTAGTATATCATAAATTACGCCAGAATACAACTATAAGTTTGCAAATAAACCAAAAAACTTTTTGATTCTTCTGCAATGCAAAACAAGATGGTTGTGAGTGACAACAAAAATACGGGGCCGCTGGCAGCAGATACAACTGCACAGCGGCCCCGTACATTATTATGATTCAGTCGCCCAGCTCCCGTATCTCGTTCTGGATGAGTCGGCCTGCGGCCCGGGCCAGCTGGTCCATGCCCCGGATGCGGGCCATGTTCTTGCCGTAGATGCGGGAGGCGTCGGCGGCGCTGGCGTCTTCGCCCATAAAAACGGAGGAGACCCGCAGACCTTTCCGCTGCAGCGCCCGCACCTCGGCGGCGGCGTCCTCCACGCCCGCGCTGCCGCCGTAGTCGCGGCCCAGCGGGTCATCGGGAGAGGGCGGGATGCGGCGGCTGTCGTTGGGGGAAGCGTCCGTCAGGAGGATGAGCAGGTGACGCGCGGCGGGGCCGGGGTCGAAGCCGATGAGGTCGCCTGCTGCCCGCAGAGCCAGACCGTCCCGGTTCCAGCCCGAGGCGAAATATTGGCAGATGCCCTGCAAGCTCTTTTCCTTGAAGCCCTTGAGCACCCGCAGGACGGTGTAGCCCCGCAGGCTGGAAAAGCAGCTCACCCGCACCGGGATGCCGCAGGCCGCGAGGCTCTGGGCAAGGATAGACCCCTGTGCCGCGATGACCTCCTGACAGTGGAGGCGGGAAGCCGAAGCGTCCAGCAGAAGGTCAACGGTGAAGGACGGGTGGTTCTCTTCATCGGCACAGCGGAACACCCGGTCGTCGTCCATGACGGTGCGCCAGACCCGCTCCGGGTCGAGGTTGCCGCTGCGGGCGACCCGGGCGTTGGGCTGCTGGTGGACGAGGATGCAGTTGCGTATCTGTTCGGTCAGCCGCAGCACGACGCTGCGGTGAAGCTCGAGATTTTTCGAATAGTACGTCCGGTTCCGCTCAGCCTGAAGCTGGGCCTGTTCGGCCAGGTGCTTTGCCTCGGGGGTAGGGGCCTGCTCCGGGCTGGGGACGCCGGAGGCAAACCAGAGGTGACAGCCCAGATGCTCCCCGGTGCAAAGCTCCTGCTCGACCTTCCGCAGCCGTTCGGGCGGGTAGAGCGACCGGCCAAAGCAGCTTTCGATGTAGGCGCGGTCTTCCTCGGCGCGCTGGCGCAGGGTGATGTGGGCCAGCCGCTTGTCGGCGTGGATGCCGCTGCCGGAGGCGTCCACCGAGCCGGAATGCTCCACCGTCACCCGGTCGGTCTTTATCATCTGGGTGGGTATGGTGCGGGTCATGAGGGACGCCAGCAGACCGTCCAGATGGAGATGCAGCCCGGCCTTCTGATGCACCGTGCCGTTGAACAGCTCGAATTTGGCGTAGACGGCCAGCAGTGCGGCTTTCAGCTCGTCCGGCTTCGGGGGCGTCTCGGGACTGAGGGCGGCGTCGAGATTCTTTTCGTAGGGGGTCATGACCGGCGGCGTGCGCCCCTGCACAGCCCGCCAGCGCGCGGCCTGCATGGAGTAGACCAGCTGGTTCTTCGCCATCCACTCCTGCCGCGAGAGCTTGTACTGGATGCCGAAAAAGTAGTCCGCATGGGCGCGGCGGAGGGCCGAAAGCACCGGGCGGCGGGGCAGCTCCAGCGCGTAGACCGCGCTCTCGAGGTAGAGCCAGGTCAAATCGTCCAGCATGGCCTGCCGGATGTCGCCCTCCCATGCGTCAAAGAGGCTGCGCACCAGCTCGTCGCCGTAGTATTTGTGGACCAGCCCCACGACGCAGTTCATGTAAAAATCAATGGTGCCGTCGGTGTTCCGGGCGAGGAACAGCGGCTCGAAGCCGTAAGCTCCTGCCGCTGCCCACACCTGATTGGCGGCCCGCCGCTCTTCGGCGGTGTAGCTCTGCGCTTCCATAAAAACGCCCCTTTTTAATCGAAGAGCTTTGCGGCGGTGAGCTGGGCCGGGATGCGGGCGGCAATGGCATCCCGGATGAGGCCCTGTTCGTAGGAGTCGAAGGCTTTGTTGGTGATGCCCATGTCCAGCGCAGCCCCGGCAGCGACGCCCCGGCGCATCAGGCGCAGAGCATCCAGCATACCGCGCAGGTCGAGAGCTTTGGTGGAAATTTCCGCGCTGTCGCACTTTTTCTGCAAATCGAGGAAGAGCAGGGCAAACTGCCTGACATACCTGCTGTTCAAATCGGGGAACTGGGTGCGCAGGAGCTTTTCGAGGTTCTCCTCGGTGATGGTGGGCATCTGGATGACCACGAAGCGGGAGGTGAGGGCCTCGTTCAGCTCACGGGTGCCGGCGTAGCCGTAGTTCATGGTGGCGATGAAGCGGGTCTCCTCGGCCAGCGGGATGCGCTCGTAGCCCGGCACATCGATGGCGCGGCGGAAATCCAGCACCGCGTGCAGGACGGCCAGCGCCTCGTTTTTGGCCATGTTGATCTCGTCCAGAACGCCGAAGCCGCCGCTCTGGGCGCAGCGGTAGACCGGGCCGGGGCGGAACTTGACCTGTCCGCCCTCGAAGGTGTCCATGCCGATGAGGGACGCCGCGTCCATATTGACGTGGAACGAGATGTCCCACGCGGGGCGTCCGAAGGCGGCGGCGAGGTTTTCGGCCAGCACGTTCTTGCCGGTGGCCTTGCCGCCCGCCAGCAGCAGATTTTCGCCGCAGAGCAGGGCGGCCAGCGCCTGCTCCCACACCTCTCTGCCGTAGTAGACGAAGGCAGGGGAGGGGATGCGGGGGCGCAGGGCCTCCGCCAGCGGGTGGGCGGTACGGTATTCTTCCACAGCGCGCAGCAGGTCGGGGGAGACCCCTTCCTGCCGCAGCGTATCCATTAGAACAGATGTTTTAGACATCCATGACATCTCCTTGCGGTTGGCAGTGCCAAACCGAAATTTCACCCTTATCATAGCACAACCCGCGCGGTTTGTGTAGGGCTTTGACGGGCAAAAAAGCGGCAAAGAAGCAGAGAAAATAAAGGTGAAGCTATTTTAACAAACTTTCAGCCGGGACGTGCAGATTTCACGTTCAAAGTAAATTGACAGGCCGCTTAAAATACGATAAAATAATTTTCGTTGTGTCAAAGTGAAAAAGAAAGGCGTAAAAGTATGCTCGAAACCATCACAGCCGTCAATCAGGCGGTCAACAGCTTTATCTGGGGCATCCCGGCGATGGTCTGCATCATCGGCGTGGGCCTGCTGCTCAGTGTGCGGACAGGCTTTTTGCAGCTCCGGAAATTCCCCTATGCCATCAAAACGACCATTGGCCGCATCTTCCGCAAAAAGGACGCCTCTGACGGCGCGATGACTCCGTTCCAGGCAGTGTGTACGGCGCTGGCCGCTACCGTCGGCACCGGCAACATCGCCGGCGTGGCGGGCGCGATCGCCATCGGCGGGCCGGGTGCGGTGTTCTGGATGTGGTGCTCGGCTCTGCTGGGCATGTGTACCAAGTTCTCCGAAGTGACGCTGGCTGTGCATTTCCGCGAGCGGAACAAAAACGGCGAGCTGGTGGGCGGCCCCATGTACTATATTAAAAACGGCCTCGGCAGCCGGTGGCAGTTCCTCGCGGTGCTGTACTCGCTGTTCGGCGTGCTGACGGTCTTCGGCACCGGCAACGCCACCCAGGTCAACACCATCGTCACAGCCATCGACTCGGCCCTGCTGGCCTACGGCAGCAGCCTGAACAGCATCCTGCCCACGGTCAACCTCGTCGTGGGCGTGGTGGTGGCTATGATGGTGGCCATGGTGCTGCTGGGCGGCGTCAAGCGCATCGGCAGCGTGACCGAGAAGCTGGTGCCGTTTATGGCACTGTTCTACGTCGTGCTGGCACTGGGCGTCGTGGTCATCAACTACCGGCGCTTCCCGGCGATGCTGGCCTCCATCGTCGGCGGTGCATTTGACCCGCAGGCCTTCACCGGCGGTGCCATCGGCAGCATCTTCCTCAGTATGCAGAAGGGCGTCTCCCGCGGCATCTTCTCCAATGAAGCCGGCCTCGGCACCGGCTCCATCGCCCACGCCTGCGCTGACACCCGCAAGCCCGTCAAGCAGGGGATGTTCGGCATCTTCGAGGTCTTCGCCGACACCATCGTCATCTGCACCCTGACCGCCATGGTCATCCTGTGCAGCGGCGTGCCGGTGGGCTATGGCAGTGCGGCAGGCGCAGAACTGACCATCTCTGGCTTTACGGCCACCTACGGCGGCTGGTCGTCCATCTTTACGGCGGTGGCGCTCTGCAGCTTTGCGTTCTCCACCATCATCGGCTGGGGTCTCTACGGCTCCCGGTGCATCGAGTTCCTGTTCCACACCGACAAAGTGGTCGGCCCCTTCCTCGTGGTCTACTCCTTCGTGTCCATTCTGGGCGCGACGGTCGATCTGGGCCTGCTGTGGAGCATCGCCGACACCTTCAACGGACTGATGAGCATTCCGAACCTCATGGCCCTGCTCCTGCTGTCCGGCACGGTGGCAAAGCTCACGAAGGAGTTCTTCGCGGGCGAGGGCACAGGAAAGTAAAGAATCATTCAAAGCGCCCTCCGGCCTGCGCCGGAGGGCGCTTTGCTGTCAACAAACCTTTGATTTTGTCTACTTTCTCTGCAAAAACTCAAAAAAGTATAAAAATTTCATGGAAATTATAAGAATTGATATTGAACAAATTTTAACAAAGTGGTAAAGTAAAAGCAAAGAGAGTCGTACCCGCCGCCCGGCGGGGCGCAAAATCAGGAGGTTTTACCAATGGCTGATCGTATCGTTCTGAATACTATTTCTTATCATGGCCACGGCGCTATCGAGAACATCGTTCCCGAGCTGACCGCCCGCGGCTACAAGAAAGCTTTCGTCTGCTCTGACCCCGACCTTCTCAAGTTCGGCGTCACCAAGAAGGTCACCGACCTGCTGGACGCTGCAAACTTCGCCTACACCGTCTACAGCGAGATCAAGCCCAACCCCACCATCGCAAATGTGCAGGACGGTGTGGCCGCTTTCAAGGCCGCAGAGGCTGACTGCATCGTGACCATCGGCGGCGGCTCTTCCATGGACACCGCAAAGGCCATCGGCATCATCATCAACAACCCCGAGTTCGCCGATGTGCGCTCTCTGGAAGGCGTCGCTCCCACCAAGAAGCACGCCGTCTTTACCATCGCTGTCCCCACCACTGCCGGTACTGCCGCTGAAGTCACCATCAACTACGTCATCACCGATGTCGAGAAGAAGCGCAAGTTCGTCTGCGTCGATACCAACGACATCCCCGAGATCGCTGTGGTTGACCCCGATATGATGGCCTCCATGCCCAAGGGTCTGACTGCCGCCACCGGCATGGACGCTCTGACCCACGCCATCGAGGGCTACATCACCAAGGGCCACTGCACCATCTCCGATATGTTCCATCTGGAAGCCATCAAGCTCATCAGCGAGAACCTGCGCGGCGCTGTCCAGAACACTCCGGAAGGCCGTGAGGGCATGGCTCTGGGCCAGTACATCGCCGGCATGGGATTCTCCAACGTGGGTCTGGGCATCGTCCACTCCATGGCACACGGCCTGTCCGCTCTGTATGACACTCCCCATGGCGTGGCCTGCGCTATCCTGCTGCCCGTCGGTCTGGAGTACAACAAGACCGTCGCCGGTGAGCGCTATCGTGCCGTCGGCAAGGCCATGGGCGTGAAGGGCATCGACGAGATGAACGACGCACAGGCCGCAGATGCCACCATCGCCGCTGTCAAGCAGCTGAGCGCTGACGTGGGTATCCCCGCAAACCTGAACGGCATCCTGAAGGAAGAGGATATCCAGTTCCTCGCCGAGTCCGCTTATGCTGACGCCTGCCGTCCCGGCAACCCCCGCGACACCAGCGTGGAGGAGATCGTGGAGCTGTACAAGAGCCAGCTGTAAGCTGAGTCGGAGCGATTTACCCTTATAAAAAATACAGGCCGCTGTAAAATAACCTCTCAGTCTCGCATTCGCTCGACAGCTCCCCTACCGAGGGGAGCCTCTGGCGAAAAGGCAAGGCTATCCGTCATGCCAAAGCCTCCCCTCGCTAGGGGAGGTGGCAGCGCGTTAGCGCTGACGGAGAGGTTTCTTACAGCGGCCTTTTTGCGTAAAAATCCCGTCTCCCTCTTGCGGACGCGGCCAAAACTGTATACAATAGCCCTATAACCGTTTATATGGGAAAGGAAACACGCAATGGAGCTGAATTTTTATACCCTCTGCGTCATCTATCTGGTCTACTCGTTCCTCGGCTGGGTAGCCGAGACGGTGGTGGCGACCATCAAGGGCCGCGCCTTCGTCAACCGCGGCGTGGCGTCCGGCCCGTTCTGCTTCGTCTACGGCACGGCGGCTGTGCTGATGGCGGTGGGCTTTGCCGACCTGCGCTCGACGCCGGTGGCCCTCTTCCTCGGCTGTGCGGCCAACGCCACCGTGGTAGAGTGGGTGACGGCCAAGCTGCTCGAGAGGATGCACCGCCGCCGCTGGTGGGACTACTCAGATAAAAAGTTCAATCTGGACGGCTACGTCTGCCTGCAGTACTCGGTGCTCTGGGGCCTGCTGGGCATGGCAAGCGTGCTGTGGGGCAACGTCCTGCTGCTGCGGCTCTGCGCCCTGCTGCCGGGCTGGCTGCTGCATGTCGGCGTCTGGGCGGCGATGACGCTGGCCGTCCTCGACCAGCTGGGCGCAGCGCTGGCCGTCAACCGGTACGCCGCCAGCCATCCGAGGCTGGAACAGCTCAACCTCGAGCTGGAAAAGCACTCGGACAAGCTGCGCCAGCGGCTCATCGCCCATGTGGAAAAGCGTATCCAGCGGGCTTACCCGGCCATCGTCCAGCCCGAGCCGACTGTTCAGAAAGAAAAGGCTCTGAGCTTCGGCGACCTTGTCTGGCTCTTTGTCATCGGGGCTTTCCTCGGCGACGTGGTGGAGACACTGTTCTGCCGGGTGACGGCGGGCGTCTGGATGAGCCGCTCGAGCCTCGTGTGGGGACCCTTCAGCGTGGTGTGGGGGCTGGCGCTGGTCATGGCGGCGGTCCTGCTGCGGGGCAGCGAGGAGCGGAGCGACCGCTCCATCTTCCTGTTCGGCTTCGTGATGGGCGGCGCATATGAGTATATCTGCAGCGCCGTGGGTGAGCTGCTGTTCGGCGTCATCTTCTGGGACTACAGCGGCTTCAAGTTCAATCTGGGAGGCCGTGTCAATCTGCTCTACTGCTTCTTCTGGGGCATCGCGGCGGTGGTCTGGATCCGGTACGGCTACCCCCTCGTTGCAAAGCTGATGGCAAACCTGAAAAAGCACATCCTGCCCTGGATGACCGTGGTGCTGACGGTGTTCATGGCCGTGAATATGGGACTTTCGGCACTGGCGCTGGCCCGGTACGACGCCCGCACCAGCGGCCTCGCCCCGGCGAACCAGCTGGACGTCTTCCTCGACGAACATTTTGACAACGCCCGGATGGAGCGGGTGTACCCCAACGCCAAAAAAACCGGCTGACCCGGCAGCCATAAACGCAAAAAAGCACTGCACCCGCCCGCTTTTGGGGAGTGCAGTGCTTTTGGTTTGTTCAGCCCTTACTGAGCGGCAAAGACCTTTACCTCGTCCTTGTCCATGAAGGCGGCACCGGCAAAGCCTGCTGCTTCCAGCTGGCCCAGCTGCTTGCCGAGCTTCTTGCCCTGAGGCAGGACGGTGACGTTGTAGGTATCGCGCAGGGCAGCGGCCTTGCGCAGGACAGCGGTGAAGTCGGCGTCCTTACCGTAGAGCAGTGCGATCTTCTGCTTTGCGCCGGGGATCTGATAACCCTGCTCGAGCAGGATGCCGCAGACGCGCTCGAAGCCGATGGAGAAGCCGACTGCCGGCACCTGCGTGCCGAGGAACTTGCCCACCATGTTGTCATAGCGGCCGCCGCCGGCGACTGCGCCGCTGAACTGCGGGCAGGTGATTTCGAAGACCATGCCGGTGTAGTAGCCCTGACCGCGCACGAGGCTGGGGCAGTAGGCCACCTGATAGCGGCCTGCGGCCATGGCGTTGGCAGTAGCGAGGACGTACTTGAGGTCGTCGGCGATGGCGGGGTCTGCGCAGCGGGCGGCCACAGCGTCCAGCGTCACCTCGCCGGCGGCGATGAAGTCGGCCAGTGCGTTGACCGCGCTCTCGGGCAGCTGCTTCTCGAGAAGCTCGGCCTTCACGCCGTCGGCACCGATCTTATCCATCTTGTCGAAGGTGATGCAGACGGAATCCAGCGTGTCAGCGGCAAAGCCCATGCTCTCCAGCATCCCGCGCAGGATGCGGCGGTCGTTGATGTTGACGGTGAAGCCGTCGAAGCCGATGCCCAGCAGGGCGCGGGTGGTCACGTCGATGAGCTCGACCTCGGCGTTGGGGCTCTCGTCGCCCAGAATGTCGATGTCGCACTGGACGAACTCGCGCAGACGGCCCTTCTGGGGGCGCTCGGCGCGGAAGACGCGGTCGGTCTGGATGACCTTGAAGGGGTGGGGGAGCTTGTCCTTGTTGGCGGCGTAGAAGCGGCTCAGGGGCAGGGTCAGATCATAGCGCAGGCCCATGTCGGAGAGCTCTTTCGGGTCGCCGGAGTTCAGGGCGGCGGTGAGCTTGTCGCCGCGCTTGAGCACCTTGAAGATGAGGTTCAGGTTGTCGCCGCCGTCGGACTTGTCGAGGTTTTCCATATCCTCCAGCATGGGGGTGGAGATGCGCTCGAAGCCGGATGCGCGGTAAGTCTCGAGAATTTTGCCCTGAATGTAGTCGCGCAGGGTCTGCTCGTTGGGCAGAAGGTCGCGCATACCTTTTAAGGCCTGAGTTTTCATAATATAGTCCTCTTTCTGTATAGCCCTCTCAGTCGCGGATGGCAGATACTGAGCCTAACCTCTCAGTCTGCTTCGCAGACAGCTCCCCTCCTAGGGGAGCCTCTGGCGAAGAGATAAAGTGTTCCGAAATGCCAAAGCCTCCCCTCGGTAGGGGAGGTGGCACGGCATCAGCCGTGACGGAGAGGTTTAGGCACAGAAGCAACGTGACGAAAGAGATAATTTTTATAATACCCTTCTAATTATAAAGAATACTGTCTTTTTGTCAATCGAAAAGGACACACTATTCTCTGAGGTGATGCACGAAATGCAGAAAACAAGACCCTGGGCCATCCTGACGGCGGGCGCGGCCATTCAGGTATTGACAGGCCTGCCCGCCGCGTGGGGCGTGTTTCAAAGACCCGTCATGGAGGAATACGGCCTCAGCGAGCAGGGGGCAGGCTATGCCTTCGGAGTGCTCATCGCATTTTTCGGCATAGGGTGCGTCATCGGCGGCTTTCTGCAGGATAAGCACGGCCCTCGCTTTGCAGCTTTGTGGGGGACGGGTCTGCTCTGCGGCGGATTCTTCGCGGCGGCGGCTCTCCCGGCAGAGAAGGGGAGCGCTTTTTTCGGGGTGTTCAGCATCCCGGCAGGGCTCGGCACAGCCTTTCTCTATCCGTCCATCCAGTCCTGCGCCCAGAAGTGGTACAAGGGCCGGAAGGGCCTCGCCACCGGCGTCATCGGGGGCGCAGTGGGGTTGAGCGGAGCGTTCCTGACCGTCTTTGTCCGTACGGCGCTGCGGGGTTTCGGGCCGGTGCAGGGCATCCGGGGCGCGTTCTGGGCGCTGGGTGCGCTGACCCTGCCGGTCTGCCTCGCGGGCAGTGCATTGCTGACCGACCCGCCGCCCGAAAAGCCTCAGCCCAGCCAGCAGGGAAAGGCTAAAGCCGCGCCGCCCCTCGACCTCTCGCCCCGGCAGATGCTTGGCACGCGGCAGTACTGGCTCTGCGCCGGAGCGGTCTGCTTTTCCACCCCGGCGGTGCTGCTGTTCAG
>ERZ840057.2609-NODE-2609-length-12099-cov-12.900199_pt1 | contig 12099 bp, 9 predicted proteins | sample MGYA00519907_ERZ840057 | MGnify/ENA primary metagenome ERZ840057 (study PRJEB31850, sample SAMEA3708862) | human gut metagenome | biome: human gut; feature: human-associated habitat; material: faeces | place: China | collected 2014 ...
AAAGCCTGTCCCTTCTCTCAACCGGATTAAATATCTTCTTAAAGAACGGATCATACAACAGCGGCAGTGATTTCCTTCCCTTTAGAAAATCCTCATACCGCCCAATCCATTCTGCATTATTCTTAAGATATTCATATGCACTTAAGCATAATGAGTCCCCATTAATCTGACGCATGGCCGTGTCATAATAATTTTTCTTCTCTTTATCCTCCATAAAATATACGACACCGGTGTTTCTTCCTCCTCTGAATTAATAAACATGCACATTTATATATGCATAGTATCATAGATATATTGTATTGTAAGTATACTTGTCGTATTCTGTTGCTTTTGTGTCGTCATCTGTCATTTTTCTGTCGGATTTAGTTTTTGACACATAAGATGCATTCATTAAATTATTTCATTATTTCAACGCAGAAAAAGACTGAACGATTTGCTTTCGCCCAGCCTAATTTCTAATACTATTCATCTTCTAACTGTGATTTAATAATTAATCTTGAGAATATCTGCAAAACAAGGGAATATATAAGACCTATGTAGCACATAACATTTATGTTAAACATATCTTGCATTCCATATTCTTCTAGTTTGCTTCTAATATACATTCCAATAATTATTGTTACTCCAAACATAACTATTCCACATATAGACATTCCCTTATCTACATCAACAATTGTGTCTATATGATAATCTGCTATTATATATTTTAACAATAATACATCTACAACTAACAGCACTATATATCCAATTATAAATGCAAGACAACATATAACAATTAAAAAATTTAATTCTATACCGTAGTCTGACATATCTCCCGATTTGAAAACCAATCTATACAAGAATTTTATTGCACTAATCTTCTGTGTTTTACTTACAAACCATCCGCCAGCCTCCAGCATATAGCCCATTCCGAAAAACTGTACTATTGCCAGAAATATAGCACTAAAAATGCTTATAATTCTTATTACTGTATTAGGATTTCCAAAGTTTCTTAACATATCCATCACAAAGTTAGTCCGCTGATAAACCTTCTTCTGAACGGAAGCGTTCTGCTCACCATTAATGCTCTTTCCACATTTGGTACAGAATTTTGCTTCACTATCAATAGGTGAACCACAATATTGACAATATTTTTTCTCTTCCATATTTTTCTCCTTTGCCTATTAATTTACTGCTGTACTCTCTGATAGGTTTCAATAGTACCATCATCATGAGTTAATATTAATTTATTCCCACTTATTTTATAACTACATACATCATCGCCCCTCTTTAATCTTCCATTTTCAGCTATCCATTTCTCCTCATATCCTGCACTGCTTATACCTGTTCCATCACTGAAAAGTTCAAATTTTTTACCGATATGATAATATGAGCTATTATAATCTGTTTGTACATCTACAAGCTCCCATCTTCCAACCAAATTTGCCTGATTTTGTGTTTTCTGCTGTACTCCCGATTTTTCTCCGCATGCTGCAAGACCACATAACATCATTACTGCCAATACTAAAGCAATCTTCTTTTTCATAAAAATTCTCCTTTGCGCTTTATTAACTGTATAAACACGTTCTGCCTATCATGTTAATAAAATTATAGCATTATAGACCATATAATTCAAGTTGTTTTTAACCACATGCACATTTTGGTATAAAAAAAGATGCTGTAGTCTAAATCACTACAACATCTTTTTCAATTTGTTTTTTACTTATACAACACCACTTTACTATTTTTCTCTGTATTATAGTCATATATGTATATTTCTCCATTATATGCATACATTAATTTACCCTTATAGAAGTTATGAGTAATATTATTTGTAGTTAAATCCATGGTCTTCCCAACATATTTTTTATTATTAATGTCATACACCTCATAACCACCATTCGCCTGAAGTAATATTAAGTTATTCCCTATTTTTCCAAAATAACTCAATTGCTGTTCTTGTAATTCTATCACCCATTCTCCTTTGGTATTTATTAGTCCATAATAATTTTTGCCAGAAGGATTATTAACTGTTATTTTACATATTCCTGATTCATCAAATACATATGTTTTCATTTTATTTTCATACGTATCCATATATCTGTATGGATTAACAACATCATATTGAGATAAATCAATTACACATTCACCGTTAATATTATAAAATTTTTTATCATAACAATTATAATACAATCCCTGACTAAATGTACATTGTAGTTCAGGAACAATATTAGTATCCAGCAATTCATTACCATGTGTATCTACAATTCCACAACCACCATTTCCATTAAAAGAAAGATATCCATTAATATAATCTCCATGTGCATTAAATGTGTCTTTAAAGATTTCTTTAGTTTCTAAATTTATAAAATAACTATTTTTATACCAATTATGCAGATATGCCATTCCATCGCCTACATAACTTAAACTTGTATCAGTATTTTTTAAATATGATACATCAATTCCATTAGACTTCATATTATCGTCTTCTGTACTAAATACATATTTATCTTTTCCATCTTTTGTTTTAAATACAACTTGTCCTTCACTTGTCAGAGCGGTGTCATTAAAAACAAATGCTGCTATTAATGGTTCATCATTTATATTGTATATCTTAAAAAAACGATCTGACGATGAAATATATTTGGACGTTATCACATTTCCATCATAATCAGTAATAACATAATATCCCTTACTATGTGCTGTATCTACCATTTCTTTCATAGCTATTCCATCAAAAAAATCTGTGGGACAAAGTTCCTCATATGCGTATTCTTTTATTATTTTACCTGTCATATCAAATAAATACGCTTTTCCATCAACACCAGTATAGTAATAATCTTTATATCCACTATACCTGACGGCTTTCACCTCTCCAACGCTGATAGTGTTATTTTCAGCACTTGAATTGGTACTTTTTAGTTCTGTAGAAATAGTCTCCCTACTTTCAGATGTCACTTCATTTCCTACGAACGATTTACCCCCACACCCTATGCTCAATACCAACATAGCCAAAATTATCTGCATACATATTATGCGTATTATCTTCCCTTTCATATGTTCTACCTCTCATAAGTATATTTTAACCACATAGATATAAAATAGCCCATATAGTTTATGTAATATTAGCATTTTCGACCATACAATTCAAGTATAATTATATTCTATAGGCAGGTGGATTATGGATTATTATATGATTGGGCAAAAAATCAGAAAATTTAGAAAAGGCTGTGGATTATCACAGGAACAACTGGCTGAAAAGGTTGGAATATCAACAACGCATCTCAGTCACATTGAAACTGGGAACACAAAGCTAAGCTTACCAGTATTTGTTGATATTGCAGAGGCTCTGTCTGTACAGACTGATGAATTACTTTATGACACACCAAGTATCAATTTATCTACCAAAACTGAAATTCTCAACGTCCTTGATTCTTGTTCTACTCAGGATTTTTATATTCTGAGAGATATTATCAACGCCTCCAAATGCGCTCTTGACAAGTACAAAAACTAACAAAAATCAACATAACACAATCAAAGAACCGGACCATAAGCAAATCTCATCATAGATTTGACTTATGACCCGGTTCTCTGGCTTGTTTATAGTTTTATTATGATTGTAAGCATATCAGTTATCTGATGTCTTTAATTCTGCGTCTTGATACAACTGCTGCACCTGCTGCCATGGCAAGTAATGCAGCTAATGAATATACTGCCATGTTGTCTGCATCGCCAGTCTTAACATCTGATACAGATGTATCTGCTGAACCTGCGTCTGATGTACCAGCACCATTTGTATCACCTGTTCCTTCTGTGCCTGCCTCAACCTTTACTAATGCATTGATTGCTGCTGTAAGATGCTCTGTTGCCTCATCAACATCTGCCTGATATTCTGCAACTGCAAGTGCATCGACTGCTTCCTCATACTCAAGCTTCATAGCTGCCCAAGACTCGGCTGTGTAATCAGCTTCGTTAAGTGCATCTGCTGCTGCAATAGCTGCTGAAAGCTTTGATGTATCACTTACAGGTGCTTTAATCTTAACGATATTAGCATCAGTTGCTTCAAAATCAATTGTAGTATCAGTATATCCTAATGCATATACAGTAAGTGACCAGTAACCTGTTCCATCATATCCTGCTGGTAACTGGCAGCGTGCTGAATCTGTAAGTCCAAGCTGGATTCCCATTACTTTGTGCATCCAGTTATCTGCTGCGAATTTAGTACCATATGTAGCAACAGCATTTGTTCTTGTTGCATCATTTCCATAATATGTCCACTTAACAGCCTGCATCATAGCACCTAATGCGCCATAACCATCACCATTAATATCAACTCTTAAGAATTCACCGTATGAACCTGTAGCATCTTTTACTGTAGATGTAATGTTAGCAGCCACACTTATATCCTGCTCTGCAAATGACTTTCCACTTCCAGTCTGTCTTGCAGAGAATGAATATGTTCCATCTGCATTCTTAACAGCTGTCTTAAGTCCGTTAGTATCTGCATTAACTGCTGCTGTATACTCATATGAGCTAAGCTTGTTCTCACCGAATCCACCGTATAACTTCTCACCATTCTTGACAACTCTGTAATGCTGCTCAAAATCAGCAAGATCAAATGTCTTAACCTTAACCGGAACATACTTAATACCAGTTACTTCATATGATACTAACTTTGTTGTTGTACCATCAGCATTAGTAATTGTACCTCTGTTGTATGAAAGCTGTGTACCATCTGTAAGTATCATCTGCTTTCCATCACTGCTCCAGCCGGCAAGCTCATACTTCTTACCATCTTCTGTATCAATTGTTGCCATGCACTGGTAGCTTCCTCTGTGAAGACCATGATTGGTTGTAGCTCTTGTTACTGTATCAAAACCGCCTTTATCGTACTCACCATGTGTATCCTTCTCATTAGATGATGTTACATCTCCTGCGTTATATACGCCCTCGTTAGCCCAGTATTCCTGCCATGTAAGTCCAGCATATACATATGAATACTCATCATCTGCTGCATGTGTATCAGACACAAGAGCTGGAAGTGCTGTAACTGCAAGAACAGTAGCGGCTGCAACAGCAGCAATCTTAGTAAAAATGTTCTTCCTCATAATTCCTCCTTGTTTTGCGAAGCAAAATCCGAACCCATTGGTGAGGAGAGGAATTTTGCCTCCTTATAATTTTTTCTATTACAAATCTGCTCTACTTCTTAGCCGATTTATAAGCATAGTAAAATGCCTTCTTTATGGCATTGCTTGATTTAGTAGCCCCAGAAACACTGTCAACACCTGATGTACTCTGATTTGCAAGAAGCTGTGCAGGAACCTTTGCATTTGCCATATTAAAATACTGCACATCCTGCGCACTCGCTTCTGATTCAGCAGTAACCGATGTAATCGTATCTCCTGATATGACTATTGTAACCGTTACATTGTAGTTATAAGTCTCACACACAGCGGAACCTGTATAAGTTCCATCTGCTTTAAATTTTGTATTAGCCGGTGTATCACTGCCTGAACCGCCGCTCAGCTCTCCACTATTGTCAGAACCATTATCCGGCTGAGCTGACTGATTACCACTGTCAGAACTATTACCTGATGAATTACCAGAAACATTATCCGAACCGGAATTATTGCTATTTCCCGACACTTCATTTCCTACACCACCAGCCTGTGAGTCTGACTGTCCATCTGATGAAACAGATTCTTCCAGACTCTCTTGTGTTGTTCCTTCGGCATCTGTCTTAGCCGTACTGCTCTCAATCTCTTTGACCATTGCTGCAACTGTCTCTTCGTTAAAGAAATCGTTCCATTCCTCATTGTCTTCCGATGCCGACACTGTCTGTCTTCCTGCAAAGCACGCCACCGTCATCACTGCACATATAACCAATGCCAGTCCATACAGAACCGTCTCTGGTTTCTTACCGTATGTCTTTCCAGCTCTTGCTGCCTTCACTGATACAGCCTTTGCTATTCTCATAGCTGCATAGCCTAAGAAAACCATGCTGTAGATAACTGCATTTGCAATATAAGTACCAAGTCCAAGTCTTGCATATGGAATATTGATAAGCATTATATGTACATACATAAGACCGTAGAATACGTATGCTGTGCGCTGTAACTGTTTCCACTTCTTAGCCTTCATCTTCTTTCTTACAGATGGAAAAGATGTAACTGTAAGCACAAGCATTATAGCTATAAGCACAAGACTTATTACCGCAGCTGCAAGCTGTGTGGCTGATAAAAGGCTTGTCTTCGTAAATAACATTCTGAAATATGTCATTCCATATGTGAAATTATGACACAGGACGAGTATTGCCGCTGTAATTGACAATTCACCTCTTATCTTCATAAGCGGTGCAATCAGCTTGCTACCCTTAGGAAGTGCACCTGCATACATTACTGCAACGAACATTGCCGTTCCAAGAGAGCCTTTTGCAAATATTCCCAATATATTATTCTTTAAGAATAAAGGCATTGGCAGAAATCCAATCAGAAATACTGCTATAGAGATTACCGCTGCCCCTATATAGTAGATACCTGCGTGTTTTTTAAGTGAATCTTTAAGAAAATATATGAATAAAGATACGATTATAAGTGATATTATTAATAACATGTCTGCTCCTTCTAGTCTTTATATCCAAGGTTAGTTTTCATAAACAAAAGTAATTTCATCTATCTTTGATTAGTTTTTTCTAACTGTTCTATAGAATATATTTTAGCCCCTGCATTTGTCAATACAAACTGTTAATAATAATTCTCATTAAGGTTGTATGGTAATTATTTCCGTGTTCATATTTGTTGAAAAACTGTCAGCTATTCCCTCTGACACATATACTCTGCTTCCATCATAAAGTATCATCTCAAAATCAAGCGAGCCACTTCTATACAGCTCTTTCGCACCATCAAGCCCCATTACAAAAAGCGCAGTTGATAATGCATCTGCTGTTGTTCCGTCAGAGCATACAATTGTAACCGAAGTCAGGTCGCTCTCTGATGGATAACCTGTCTGCGGGTCTATAATATGATGGTATACCTGTCCGTCCTGCTCAAAATATCTCTCATATCCACCTGATGTTATGACAGCCTTATCCGCCGTGCTTAATATTCCAAGATAACTGCTTTCACTGTCAGGATTCTGTATGGCAACCCTCCAGTCTGAACCGTCCGTCTTAGTTCCAAGCACCTGCACATTGCCCCCAAGATTAATGATTGCGTGCTCTATGCCGCAGTCCTTCATAATCTGAATCACCCTTGAAGAAGTATAACCTTTGGCAATTCCACCAAGGTCAATGCTTGCACCATCTGACAATGTCACCTGCTGCCCGTTAACCTCCACATTTGTATAAGAAACATGCTTAAGTACATCCGCAATCTCGCTGCTTTCAGGCACTCTGTAATTCTTGGTGGTAAATCCCCACAGCTCCATAACCGGGTATATCGTAATATCGAAAGCACCTTTAGTTTCTTTAGATACCTGCATTGCCCTGTTCATTATAAATGCGGTTTCTTCCGATACTTCACCGCTTCCATTTTCATTTATCTTAGTAACATCACTGTCCTCATTTCCTACCGAAAACATTGCATCAAGCCGGTTAATCTCCTGAACTGCTTTACTTACTGCTTCCACTGAATTGCTGCCATATGCAGTAAGCGACATATATGTATCCATTGCAAATATTTCCTGTGTACTCTTGACTGTATCGTCCTTCTCTGGCTTACTGCCACCACATGCCGTCAAAACAGCCGCTGCAAGAATTGCTGTAATTCCTGCCAATATATATTTTCTGATATTATATTTCATGCTTTTGAGTTTTATCCTCCATCTTATACTGGTTAGTTATATAAAACTTTATAGCATAATAATTAAAATGTCAATCACATACGGTCACACATTCACCACGCAAAAACACCCGCAATATAATTGCGGGTGCTCCTGTAAAGAAAATTCTTATGAAATTAGATATCTTTTCTTCTTCTCATGTATACTGCTGCCATTCCAAGTAAGCCACTAAGTCCTGCTGCCATTAATGCTGCATACATTCCTGTATGACTCATATCACCAGTCTTGACTGTTGTGTCTGCTCCTGTTGATGTTCCTGTTGAATCATCAGGTGTCTCGGCAGGATTCTCGTTATCTGATGGATTTCCTTCAACATATTCTGGGTTCTGGTTATTCTCACCTTCCCATGTAACATTTAAGTTATGAAGCATTGTTGTATTCTGCCATCCGCGTGCGCCAAGTGTTCCTGTATGCTGGATTGCAACTCCACCAAAGCTGTTAGCTTCAATCTCTGCTGTAAGGTCAACCACATGTGGATATCCCTTAGCTGCCTGGTCTGCAAGCTGTTCTGTTGGTGTCTCAACATGAGCTGTGAGCTTATTGCCTTCAGCCTTTAAGCTGATTGTACAGCCTGTTGCATAGCAGCTTGCGATAACTTCATCAGAAATCTCTGTTACTGTTCCATTGTCGTATTTTACAAGTACAAATGTTACGGCATTAGATGAAGCCTTTGTTCTTACTATTCTTAATCCGTATCCTGTAAGTGTAGATGTATCGAACTTAAGAAGTACATCCATATACTGTCCTGCACTACCAAATCCCTGGCCTGCTGTCTTGGCTGGGTCAACTACAAGCTTAAGTGACATATCACCATATGTTCCTTCTACTGGTGTATACATAAGTCTTGCGCCCTGTGTACCTTCATATAATCCAGCGCCTACACAGCCGTTACCTGTTACTCCGTATACCCATGGCTCTTCTGTATCAGCTCCCTGCCAGCTTCCAAAACTTTCTGTATCTGCCGGACGGTTATAATCTACAGTCCAGAAGCCAGCTTTGATTTCTGACTGCTTTACATTAGGGAAGTTAGAGAAATCTGTAGCAAAGTTCTTGCTTCTTACATCTTTCACTCCGATTGCCTTGTCATATACTGTATTTTCCGGTGTTCCATAATCACTTCTGATGTTCTTAGATTCTACCTTAGCCATGATGTAATATCCTACATCACCTGCTGTTAACTTATATGTATACTCTGGTGAATCATTTCTTGTTACTGCTACAAGTATAGGATTGCTGCCCTCTGCATCTGTACATCTGTACCATGAGATTGCAGACATGTCTTCTCTGCTTCCTAAATCAAGTGAGTAATCTACTTTAAGACTTCCCTGTCCGTCATTAGTAATAACTGGTGCCTTTGTAAATGCTGGTGCTTCTATCTTGCTTGGCTTTACAGTAATTCCAACTGCTGCTTCAAGACCTGACTCTGTAGATGCATTTATAATGACCTTCCTAGCTGCATCATCATTATTAGTACCTTCTACTTTGCATGTTCCGTCGCCATTATCTGTTAACTTCACATATGCCTTATCTTCGTCTGATACGCTGTATGTTATCTTCTGTGTTGTATCATTAGTTCCATAGAAATAGTTAACTGTTCCTCCTATTGAAGCTGTTTCCTTTCCAGATTCAATCTCTGTGACATCTGATGTTATTGAAAGCTGTGTTGCAACTGTGTCCTGTCCGGCTGCTTTAATTACATCCTTAACTCCTAATGGATCCCAGTCGTCAATGCCCTTTAAAAGATTGTATGTGTTGTAATATGTCTTACCACCTGACACAACCTTGTAGGCATCAAGTACTGACTTGCCTGTCATATCAACGGTTTCTTTAGCACCCTCGCCACCGATTGTAATGCTCTGTCCATTATGAATTATGTTGCTCTGATAACACTTTAATGAAGTTGATGGTGTTTTAGTCCATCCAATTGATATAGGTACACTTAAATTACTGTTATATACACAGTCTACTGCGGTAATTGTGCCGCCTTCCTTAGTAAAGAACTGTGTAGGTTCGGCTTCAACATTTAATATCTTACAATTAAATGTACAACCTAAAAATGTTGAACCTGTACCATATGATGAATATAATGGTCTGTTTCCGTAGAAATCAAAATCGCATCCTACATATACAGCATTTGCATTAAGGGCATCATCTGTACTTTCAAAATGACAGTTGTTATAAAGACTTCTTGATGCTCCATTTATTGGGTCAAGATTAAGTCTGCTTATAAAGTTACAGTTATCTGCAAACATCTTGTCTCCAGAAACATCAGCAAGCTGTGCCTGTGTGATTGTCTCTGTTCTCTTTGCCTGATTAAGCTCACTCATAAGCGGATAATCAAGGTCAACGCTGCAATAGTTACCTATTGTTATGTTCTTAACTGTAAGTGCACCGCTGCAGTTGAATCTGAACATAGTATAGTTACCGTTAGAGGCATGTGACTGTCCTCTGTTTCCGGCTAGCACAACATTATCAGGATTTCCTGTAAGACCTTTGATAGTAAGATAATCTGAATTAACAACCATTCCATAAGGTACTGAATATCCCTCGGTCTTCTGTACTGTATCTGTTGCTGCCGGATCATCAATCCAGTATACATATGGTGCAACATATACTGTCATTGGTTTGTCTGCTGTTCCATTCTTTAATGCATCTGCTGACAATGCCTTAGTAATATCGTTATATACATATGGGTACTGGGCAGCAAGCTCGTCTGATAACGAACCATCAACATATATGGCTGTCTCCGACAACTGGATTGTCTCGCCCTGATACTTAATGTAAGTTCCACCGAATTCAACCGGATCAGAACTGTCCATTGGTGTGTAACCTTCTAATGTTTTGTTAATGTCTTTTACTGCTGAATACCTTGCAGTTTTTACTCCTGTTTCCTGTGCAAATGCATAGTATCCCTGTAATGGAGCTAAGTTGCCTGCAACAAGAACGCCTGTCATGACACTTACGGCAACAGAAGCAATAATTTTGTTTCTTCGTATCATATTATTCCTCCTTAATATTAAATTGTTTCTGCTTCTTAAGATGCTTTTATTATATTCACATTGTTTTTTTATAGATACAAAAAAACAGCACGAAATCTTTCAAAATCAAAAAAATATGTAAAAAATCAGTAACAGTTTCTCTATAAACGACCTATAATCAGTATATGATTTTGCTTCGTAAGATATTATTCATATACCAAGGAGACGGCAATGTACCATTTTATTAATGACAATTTCCACACGGATATTGCTACTGTGCCTCCATCTTATAAGATGAAACATTTTCATGAACATAACAGATGGGAGCTGATGTTTATATATTCTGGTTCCTGCACCCTTTATGTAGGTGATGAAATATATATGTTAAATCCGGGCGGACTTGCTCTTATCCCACCAGACATGGCGCACATGACTACTTACCTCGCCGGAAGTGACCATACAAGATATGTGTTATATTTTAATAATGATGATTTAAAGTGGATTGCTGATGATTCTTCTCTGGATATAGAAAGCATTTTCCATAAACATCCTGTTGTCCATATACCAGAAAGACGACTTGATTATATATCATCAATTATCCAGAAGATTTCTTATGAACACAATGGTGTCGATAGTCTGTCTTTATCTTTCGTACATTCTTATTTTCATGAACTTATACTTTTTATTCTGCGCTGTCAGATGTATGAAGATAATGTTATTACGAAAATGGATACAGGTAATGAACTTATCCAGAAGGTTATTGAATATATTATCGAGAATTATCACAATGACATAACTATGGCTGCTACTGCAGAACTATTTAATATGAGTGAATCGAGCCTTTCCAAGAAATTTAAGGCTTTTACAGGCTTCAGATTCAGAGAGTATCTTATTAATGTAAGAACGCACGCAGCAGCAGACCTTTTAGTCAACACCAGCCTCTCTATTACTGAGATTGCTGACAAATGTGGTTTCGCCGACAGTAATACTATGGGCGGCACATTTAAAAAAATCATGGGCGAAGCGCCCGGAAGCTACAGAAAGAACCATTAATTATATTTTTTTAGAACGGAGGTTATTATGGCAGATTTTATTTTACTTAATGAAGATTTCTCTGATTTCCCTATTGGTGAATTTCCTTATGATAAGAATCATTCGGCAATGGGTGAGTATCATTTTATCCATTATCCTGGATATTATGGTAAATGGTATGACCCGGTATGCAACCACGTTTATAACGGTCAGGGGGCTTCCTGGATTATTTCTGAATATAATGGAAAACATTTTATGGAGCAGATGCGTA
>ERZ840057.2618-NODE-2618-length-12053-cov-2.573012_pt1 | contig 12053 bp, 9 predicted proteins | sample MGYA00519907_ERZ840057 | MGnify/ENA primary metagenome ERZ840057 (study PRJEB31850, sample SAMEA3708862) | human gut metagenome | biome: human gut; feature: human-associated habitat; material: faeces | place: China | collected 2014 ...
ACGCGATTATTGTGAAGGGGATAGTTTCGTTGTTGGTGCGGGTTTTATCCGGCCATACTCCCGATGAGATCTTGAATGCTCATCTTTATTTTATCGACAGGATAGGGTTGAACGAGCATTTATCGCCGACTCGCTCGAACGGGCTTGTGGCTATGGTTAAACAAATGCGCATGTATGCGTTGGCTTTTAAAGTGAAAAACAATTAATTTATTTAATACTTAAAATCTGTTATTATGTTTAAAGGACATCCTAAGGGGTTGATAGCGGCAGCTCTCGCGAATATGGGCGAGCGTTTCGGCTACTACATTATGAATGCTGTATTGGTATTGTTTCTTTGTTCTAAATTCGGACTAAGCGAGGAGACATCGGGTACTATATATTCATTCTTTTATGCGGGTATTTATTTGTTGGCTTTGGTGGGAGGTGCTATCGCCGACCGTACCCAGAATTACAAAGGAACGATTCGAACCGGATTGATAATCATGGCAACGGGTTATGTGCTGTTGTCTATTCCGATTTTAGCAACGAGTACGAATATAGCTTGGTTGCTTCCGCTTACCTGTTTTGCATTGTTTATGATAGCTTTTGGCAATGGTTTGTTTAAGGGAAATTTGCAAGCTATTGTGGGGCAGTTGTATGACGATTTTGAGGCAGAGGCTGCAAAACAAGGTCCTGAGGCTTTGAAGATTGCGAAAAGCAAACGGGATAGCGGATTCCAAATTTTTTATGTATTTATTAATGTGGGTGGTTTGATTGCTCCTTTTATTGCGCCCCTTTTGCGAGAATGGTGGTTGGGAGCGAACGGAATGGCCTATAATGCCCAACTTCCGGCACTTTGCCACGAGTTCATTAACAATGGAACCCAAATGAGTCAGGCTGCATTGGATAACCTTAATGCCCTTATGACGGCAGCCGGCGGTAACGTGGCGGAACTGGCGAATGCTTGTCAAAACTATCTTCAAATTTTTAACGAGGGTATTCACTACTCGTTTATAGCGTCGGTTGTCGCTATGGTTATCTCTTTGATAATTTTTGTCGCTTACCAGAAACGTTTTCCTACTCCGGGCAAAAAGACCAAAGTGGAGTCTCAATCATATACCGCCGAGGAGAAACGGGCAATGGCCAAAGAAATCAAACAACGTATGGCTGCCTTGTTGGCCGTTTTGGGTATCGTTATTTTCTTTTGGTTCTCGTTCCACCAAAATGGTATGTCTCTTTCTTTCTTTGCTCGCGACTTTGTAGATTCGAGCGCAGTCGCTCCGGAGATTTGGCAGGCAATCAATCCTTTCTTCGTTATTACGCTTACCCCTATTGTTATGGCTTTGTTCGCTTGGTTGAGCCGTCGGGGAAAAGAAATATCGACACCCCGTAAGATTGCTATCGGTATGTTTATCGCCGGATTGGCATTCTTATTCTTGGTGATCTATTCAGCATTAAAAGGTTATCCTTCTGCCGACGATTTCAAACTTCTCCCGGTCGCTGAGCAAATGTCTCAGAAAGCACATTGGTGGGTACTTATCGTAACTTACTTCTTCTTGACGGTAGCCGAGTTGTTCATCTCGCCTCTCGGTTTGTCGTTTGTATCCAAAGTGGCTCCCAAACATTTGTTGGGACTTTGTCAGGGTTTGTGGTTAGGAGCGACTGCATTGGGCAATTTGTTGTTGTGGATTGGTCCCCTTATGTACAACGCTTGGCCCATTTGGCAATGCTGGGCAGTGTTCTTTGCCGTATGTTTGATATCGATGGGTGTAATGTTAGGTATGCTTAAATGGTTGGAGAGAGTGGCCGAATAGTCGGTTTGTCTTCTCTATAAAATGATATATTTAGGGCTCCCGGAAACGGGAGCCCTGTGTTTTTGTGATTTTATTAAGGGTGAGACGGGTATCACTGTTTGTAAGGTTGGATATTTTCTCTAAATTTGCAAGAAGGGTAATTTATGGTTCTTAAAAGATGTTGAGGCTAATTCATTACATATCGGTATTTTCCCTTTTTATTTTGTTGTTTTCTTGTGCAGATAGAGTAGTAGAGGCAGATAAGGCTTCGACTTATTTTGAGAAAGGGGTAGCTTTCGAGGATAAAAATATGTTTGATTCGGCGGCCGTTTATTATTTGTCTGCAATTAGTAGCTTGGATTCCAGTCGAATATCAGACTTTGATGCTTTGGGGGCTTACTATAATCGGATTGCTTTGTTGCTTTTTAAAAGCAATATAAATGAGGAGGCCGAAAAAATGTTCCGAAAGGCTATTACATTTAATTCCATGCTTTCGGATAAAAGCCAGCTTTCTGAGTCTTATCGTGGCTTATGGAAATGTTACTATGTAGATAAGGAGGGAGGTATTGATACAACTCTTTTAAAAACAATAGAGTTGATTCCCCAAATTGAGAGTGAGGAAGAACTTTATAAAACTAAAAATGCGCTTTCTTACTATTTTCTGATATCGGGAGATTATACTTCTGCAATGAAATATAATTCTGAAATCAGACCTCTTTGTCGTGATTCGGTATTATTCTATAAAAGTTGTTTGGTAAGAGGTAGTATCTTTTGTGGAGAAATATTGACTCTGCTATTTATTACACGAAAGAGGCTGCTCGTAGTGACTATATCTATACGAAGACTTCGGCCTATGAGAGCTTGTACGCTATGACTGGCGATAGTGTATATTTCGAGTTATATCATTCGCTGTGTGATTCTATCGCTGGAATGGTAAAACCGGCAAAAGTCAATTCGGCATTTTACGGTGAGTTGATAAACAATATGAATGTGGAATATTCCCGAAGAATACATGACCGAACCTTATTAAGTATAGTTTGTACAGCTGCTGTTGTCGTTTTAGTGGGTATTTTTCTGTTTTATTTTTTTAGAAGGAAAATTATCCCGAATAAACAGCACATCGAAGTCGAGGAAGAAAATAATCGGGAAACTTCTACGGAAATAGAAAAACGAACAGAGGCATTGCAACGGGAGATCGTAGAACGGATAGGAGAGATTACAGCACAGAAAAACAAACGATTTGTGAAATCGGAATTTTTTAAGGAGGTAACCGAATATATCGAAGGGGGAAATGTTTTCCTTACAATATCGTTGCGGGACAGGCTATTTAAATCCTTACGTCAAGAGTATGCTTTACTTTATCAACTTCTTACTGCTTATTTTTCATTCTCCGACGAGGAGTTTTATTTCTTTTGTCTAAGTTCTCTTGGATTGAATACTAAGGAATGTGCTGCTTGTCGCAGTGTCTCGGTTTCTGCCATTAGAGTTTTGCGTAAACGAATCAATGACAAGATGCATAAGTATATTACCGTAGAGGAACTTTTCCAAGAGATAAAATTGTAGTTATCGTTGTGTTGAGTAACGCATATTTTACTTAATCGATTGAATTATAGCTAATAATAAAATATAAGAATGTAACGAAAATTGCTTTAAAATTATTAGAATTAATACGTATTTTTGTATTGGAATAAAATAATTTTAATCGCTCAACTAATATTTTATTATTTATGAAGAAAGTTTACGCCCTAATTTTCCTGTGTTTTTGCGTCGTTAGCTCGCTTCAAGCGCAGACAACTATTTATGCTTATCGAAATTGGCAACAAAGCAATCCTGTCAATGTACAAAAAGGCCCGGTGAAATTTTCGTCGGATAATCTGGGAGTTGTAGAACTCATAGCCGATCAATCCACTCTGGGGGCTGTTTATGCAGGTACTTATTTTAATTATAAATGGTATGCGCAGGTGACAAAACCGGGTACACAATCGTCGTTGGAAGGTCTATATACTATTGACATGAACGATGGTACACGCACTCTTATTTCTACCAATGGAGTCCTTTTGGTAGAAATGACGTATGATTACACGACGAACACTATGTATGGTATTAAAAATGGAGCCGAATATTTGATGACTATTGACCTTAATACCGGAGAGACGAAGCAGATAGGTGCATTCCAAACTTCGACAATGTCTGTTTATATGTTGGCATTGGCTTGCCATGTCGATGGGACGATGTATGGTATTTCTACCGACGATAATCTCTATCGTATAGATAAAGCCACAGCCGCCTGTACATTGATCGGAGCTACCGGAGTGAATGCGGCTTTTACTCAAAGTATGGATTTCGATCGAAATACAGGAATTTTGTATTGGCTGAATTGTGGCGACTACAAGCTCTATACGGTCGATATAACAACTGGTGCAGCCACTGTTATCGGTGGTGTGGGTAAAAATGGCGATGACAGTATGGCAAGTATGTTTATTCCTTATATCCATGTCCCTGTCGGAGCGCCGGACAGAGTTTTGGACCGTAAGGTGGTAGCTTCGGGCAATTCGGCTATTCTTTCGTGGAGGAATCCTTCATTTGATGCACAAGGTAAAGCCTTGACCGAACTTACAGGAATAAAGATTTATCGAGGAGAAGAATTGGTGACAACCGTGACCGTTTCGTCCGATAAGATAGGACAATCTATGGAATATACCGATGAGAATCTACAAGATGGATTATATAGTTATCGGTTTGTTCCCGTAAATTCCAAAGGCGATGGTGGAGTCGATAGCGATGATGTTTCTACTTATGTAGGGGAAAATGCACCGGGAAGGGTGGTCGATTTTGTGGTGAAACAAGGAGATAACGAGGCTATATTGACGTGGAAAGCTCCCGAAGAAGGTATGTATGGCGGGACGTTTGATCCGGGTAGTATTACGAAATATGTTATCACTCGTTCCAATGGTTCTGCTTCGAATGAAATAGAAATATCCGATCCATCGGCTATGTCTTATACCGATACTCCGGGATTCGGGACTTATACTTATTCGATTTATGCGGTAAACGATATGGGAAATGGAGCTGTGTCTACTGCCGCTCCGATTATTGTGAAACCGGCTGACTGGATTGTAATGACAAACGGCGAGGCTATCGTTGAGAGCGGAAAAACTTATCATTTTTATGATGCTGCTGGACCGAATGCCTATTATCCGAACACTCGGAACGATACGCTTACGATACGCCCTCAAAACTCTAACGGTTTGGTGCATGTCTCGTTCAAGCAATTTGTGACGGATACGTATGGCGATTATTTGTATATTTTCGATGGGGCTGACACCAATGCGCCGTTGATTGGAGAATTTACATCTACTTCTGTTCCTTCTGCTTTGGTTTCTTTGGAATCGACCAGTATCGACGGAGCTCTCACCTTTGTTTTTTACTCCGATGTTATGAGTCGGGACGAAGGTTGGGAAGCTGACGTAACCGTAACTGAGAAAAAAACGCACGATCTTATGGCGGTATCATTGAAGGGAGATTTGTATCCCGGTGCAGAGTCTGAAACGATTTATGCGTTCACGATAAGGAATAAAGGGGTGGACAAAGTCGCTGCAACAGACTATAAAGTAAAATTATTGGATGCCGCAGGCTCGGTATTGGCAGAAATGGACGGAGTCGAAATCGGGACAATGCAGAGTATTGTATTCGATATGAAATTCACGCCTTCCGAATCGGGTGATATCAAAATTCATGCGGAGATTGAATATGCCGGTGACGATGATAAAACGAATAACAGTTCCGAGGAGCTATCGGTTTCAGTACTTGAAGAGGGCAGCCAATTTATTTCGATAGGTGATCATGATGAAGAAATCTCGGTCCTCCCGGTGTCGTTCATGACGGGTGAGTCGATTGGTGAGACCATTTATTATAAAGACGAGGTAGGACTGAAAAGCGGTACTTTGCAGATGATATCGTATCGATTCTCTTCGGTAGGAACAAGCCACTCGAATATTCCTGTGAAAATATGGGTAGGTGAGACCGAGTTGGAGGATTTGTCCGAGACTTCTATTCCGGCCGATGAGATGACTTTGGTGTTCGATGGAACCGCTTCTGCCACACCCGGCGACGAAGAGTGGATATTCCAGCTGACTACCCCTTATTCGTATAAGGGAGGGAATTTGGTTATTCTTATTCTTAAAGGTAATCCGGGTTCTACGTCATACGATATATCGTTCAAAGGTACGTATGGCTCTTATGACAGTGATCCGCAACGTTCGCGCTTTTATTCTGCTTTTGATGACAGTGAGGTGTTAGATCCGAATGCAGTTCCTATTGGGTATTCTGGAAGTACCATGTGGCCCGATGTTAAAATGTTGTTTACCGATGCAAGTTCGGGTATTACAAAAGTTGTTGATGATTTGTCGGTCCGTATTTATCCTAATCCCGTAAGCGATATTTTGTATGTGGAGGGTGTCGATGTTCAGAAGATAGAAATATTTGACGGAACCGGTCGTCAAGTATATGTTTCGGATAATCTTTTTACAGTGGATATGTCCTCTTATCCGACCGGTATTTATTATTTGAGAGTAGTGACCGATCAAGGAAAGGTATCGACGAAAAAAATCATGAAGAGATGATTTTTCCCCTTTTGGAGATGAGAATAGAAAACCGCCGATATTAATCGGAGGTTTTTGTATAGAGATGATTACATTTAAAAAATCGAGAGTTGCCTTTCAAGCAGTTGAAAGGACATGCGATGGTAGGGTGTAGGTCCATATTGGCGTATGGCGGCACGATGGGCTTTTGTGGGATATCCTTTGTTTCGATTCCAGTCATACATGGGATATTGTTCATGCAATCGGTTCATATAGTCGTCTCGATATGTTTTCGCTAAAATGGAGGCTGCGGCAATGGCTTCGTATTTACCGTCTCCTTTTACGACGCAAGTATGGGGAATGTCGGGGTATGGTTTGAATCGGTTACCGTCGATTAAAAGATGCTGCGGTTGCGGATTCAGTTGTTCGATAGCCCGGTGCATGGCCAGAAACGAAGCATTGAGAATATTGATGCGGTCGATTTCTTCGGGGGTGACGATACCGATGGCCCATGCTACGGCTTCTTGTTCGATAATGGGACGCAACTCGTAACGTTGCTTTTCGGATAACTGCTTTGAATCGTTTAATAATTCGTTTCGAAAGTGCGGCGGTAATATTACGGCGGCTGCATATACCGAACCTGCCAGACAGCCTCGTCCTGCTTCGTCGCAGCCGGCTTCTGCCAACCCGCTTTTCATGTATGGTAAAAGCATATTATTTGCCGATTTGCCGGATAGCTCCTGTTTGCGGATAGAATGTCGCACAAGAAGGGGCTTTTTTATCGGTGAATATAGAAGGATCCAATCCGAATACGACACCGAATTGTGCGATTGGTAAATTCTCTTTGAAAAGCGTTTTTTTACCGTCGGAAAGGATTACTTCTGCTTTCCCCGGAATAGCATACGCTACGGCGTTTTTGGGCATTTTTTTTATGTTCCCTTTGTTATCGATGGGTAGCTCTCCTTCTTTGGTGATTTTCAGAGATAAATATACGGGGGCTCCGCTGAGATTTTCCGACTTTACGATTCCATATAAATCCGAAATACGGAAAACGATGTCGTTTGTAACTTCTTCAACGGGGATATAATCGAAATGTTTGACGATTGTCTCGGTTTGCGTTGTCCCCATGAACAATGCCGTGAGAGCAGCCTCCTGTTCATCGAGTTGTTGTATGATGAGTTTGAACGATTCTCCGTCGGCCGGTAATTCATCGACTTCACCGGTTACCAAATTGAGGCGGCTCTCTCGGATACGGTATAATTGTTTGGCTGCCACTTCGGCCATTTTTACCGTTGAAGCCGACATGAGTAGTTCTTCGGAGTAGACTTTCGCATATTCGTTGTTGTCTAATGGCGATTCCTGTTTTTGTTTCGGTGCAGTGGAGACAATCGAATCGATGACCGGTTCGGTGTTGATGGATAGCAGAAGTCCGTTTTCATCTAAGACGATATATCCATTTCCACCCGGTTTGAATTGCATCAGATATTGTTCTTCGGGATCGGGTACTCCATAGGGTGTAACTTTGACGGAAGATAACGCCCATTCTTCGGAGTCTTGTGTAATGGCTCCCGGTATTCCCAAATATTTTTCGGCATATTGGTAATAAGGGCCGGCTTTGCGTGTCGTTTTTGTGGCAACCACTTCTATATCGAGATGTGTTTGCGGGAGAGAGTATATAAGTCCGTACTCGTTATGCTTTTCGGCGGTGAGTCTTTTTGTTTCTTGGGCAAATCCGATGTTCGTCGTAAGGAACAGTCCGAGAGTTAGAATAAAATATTTCATTTGATTCTCTTGATGATGTTATGAAATAAAATAATACGAGTCAGAAGCGAATCTAAAAATATTCGGTTATACCGAAGGCTTCCTATTTTCGCATCTCTTGCAAAGATATAAAATGTTTTGACATTCTATCATACCTGATAGGATTTTATCTGCTTGAATGCCAGTCCGAGGTGATTGATAATATCACTGGCTGTGATGTATTCTTCTCCCGACTCCCGGGCAGCTATGTCTCCGGCAACTCCGTGGAGGTACACGCCTATGATGGCGGCATCTTCGGGGGGGTATCCTTGTGCCAGTAAAGAGCCGATTATCCCTGTGAGCACGTCTCCACTGCCGGCTGTCGCCATTCCGGGATTCCCGGTCGAGTTGAAGTGTATGGTTCCGTCGGACAAAGCTATGGCGGTATTCGCCCCTTTCAAGACGACGATTATATCGTATTTCGTGGCTACGTGTGTGATACATTTCAGTCGAGAAGCATCGTCGGTCATGGGGCCGAACATGCGTTCGAGTTCGTGAATGTGCGGTGTGAGTATGGTATGGGACGGCAGATATCTTAAAAGGCTTTGTTCATGGGCAATGCAGTTCAAGGCATCGGCATCGAGCACGAGTGGCTGGCGTATTTCTTTGACTAAATGCATGAGCGCCGATACGGACGTTTCGTTACACCCCATTCCCGGTCCGATTGCAATTGCCGAGTAACGGGGGTGGACAGGAATTTCTTCGATATGGTTCTCTCCTTTGTCGGGAGAGAAAATTGCTTCGGGTACAGCTGTTTGCAGAATGAGATTGGCACATCGAGGCGAGTGTACCGAGACTAATCCGACTCCACTGTGTAACGCTGCTTTTGCCGATAATACGGCGGCGCCCATCATGGCGTATTGCCCGGCAGCCAATAACAGATGTCCGTAATCCCGTTTATTCGAAAACTTGGGTCGGGAATGTCGTATGTTACGAGCTATATCTTCTGCTGTCGTTAGGTAATAACAAGTTTCGGTTTCGGCGATGGCGCGAGGGTGAAGGCGTATATCGAGTATTTTGGTTTCCCCTGTAAGTTTTCAGCGAAAAAGAAAGCCAATTTGGGCATTTGGAATGAAAGGGTTAACCGAGCTTTGACAATACGGTCTTCTGATGCTTCGGGATTCCATTCGCCGAATAACCCGGACGGAATGTCGATGGAAATGACAAAAGCCCCCGATTCATTGATGTAGCGTACCAAAGATGCGAATCCTCCTGTCAAGGGTTCTTTCAACCCGGCTCCGAAGAGGCCGTCTATCACGCAGTCGCCGGAATTGACAACCGGCGGTGTAAATTGGTTGGTTATTTCAAAGAAATCGTTATGACCGGTTCTCCTCAGGCGTTCTCGATTCTGTTCACAATCTGCCGATAAACGATGGTTAGGCATTGTGTTGAAAAGATATACGACGGGTTTATATCCCCGGTCGATTAACAATCGGGCGGTGGCTAATGCATCTCCTCCATTGTTTCCCGGTCCTGCGAAAATATAGATACGTTGGGAAGGAGAAATCGTATTACATATTTCGGAAGTGAGAGCTTCGGCTGCTCGTTCCATTAAATCGATGGAAGATACCGGTTCGTATTCTATGGTTAATCGATCGAGTAGTTTGGTTGACTGGGTCGTAAATATTTTCATCTCAATGGAGTCTTTTGATAAGGTCAAATATAGCGAAAGGTGAGTGCAACGGCAAGCGGAATTTATATTTCCGACTTGACTATGCCGAACCGCATCCTATTTGCAAATATAGTGAGAAAAAAGGAAATGGTGTATTTTGTCGGGTCGAATGATAATCGGGGGGGGCGATTCTGTAAAAATATAGATTATCGTTTCCAAGTTTTTACGATTTATTATACCTTTGCGAAACATTCAGTATAACACCAATGAACACAAAAATTCAGATTAAAGACCGTTTTTTCACTCCGTATATTTCACGGGACGAAATAGCGGCGGCAGTGGGACGTATCGCTTCGAAAATGAATCAAGACCTGGCCGGTAAGAATCCACTTTTTTTATGTGTGTTGAACGGCGCATTTGTTTTTGCAGCAGATCTTTTTCGTGAAATGACTATCGATTCCGAAATATCGTTTATCCGAATGAAGTCGTACGAGGGTATGCAATCGACCGGAGAGGTGAAGCAAATATATGGGTTACAGCAAGATATCACCGGTCGTACGGTAGTTGTGGTAGAAGATATTGTCGATACGGGTTTTACCATTCAACAGTTATTGCAGCAATTGAACTCTCATAATCCGAAAGAGATAAAGGTCGCCACGTTACTGTTTAAACCCGATTCTTTGAAATGTGATGTGAAGCCCGATTATGTAGCTCTTGAAATACCTCCTGCTTTTATAGTAGGGTATGGTCTCGATTACGATGAGCAGGGGCGTAATTTAAAGGATATTTATGTGGTATCGGAATAAGAAATAAGAGGTTTAATAGGTTAATATAAGGTAAAATGTTGAATGTAGTTATTTTTGGCGCTCCGGGTTCGGGAAAGGGAACTCAGAGCGAGAGAATCATCGAAGAATATGGACTGTTTCATATTTCTACGGGAGATGTATTGCGTGAACAGATAGCCCGGGGTACTGAATTGGGAAAAACCGCCGATTCGTATATTTCTAAGGGGCAGTTGATTCCTGACGAGTTGATGGTGGATATTTTGGCGCATGTGCTCGATTCTCATGAGGAATCCAAGAATGGGGTTATATTCGACGGCTTTCCTCGGACTATCGCTCAGGCCGAGGCCTTGACTCGGATGCTAGCCGAACGCAATGCCCAAGTAGATGTTGTCTTGGGGCTTGAAGTGGAGGAGGAAGAATTGATCGACCGTTTGTTGAAGCGGGGACAAGTATCGGGTCGTAGCGATGACAATATGGAAACGATACAAAAGCGGCTCGATGTGTATCACAATCAGACAAAACCGTTGAAGGATTTTTATCAAAAAGAGAAAAAATATCGCGCTATACAGGGTATGGGTAGTGTCGATGATATTTTCGAATCTATTAAGTCGGTTATATCGGAATTATAATTTCTTGAAAGACCGATGAGATAAGAGAAAAGGGGTACAATTTTGTACCCCTTTTCTCTTGTTTTTTAATCATAGAAAACTCATAACGGCTATACAACAAGGAAGATGACGAAAGTGTAGGCGCCCACATGTGTGTAGTACATGCGTGAAAACGGTGTTGTATACATAAAGTGTGGGGAGTTGCTTGGCTTGTTGCTTGTTGAGGGCAATGCGAGAAGCCCACGTGTGGAATGAGCGATTGTCAGCTTCCCGCGTTTTTTAATGAGTCTTTGTTTTTGTGTTGTATTTAATGCTATACACAGGGGAGCTTGTATAGTTGTAAGATGCCTATGAAACTCATAGGAGAGCTTATCAAAGAGGAAAAGCTATAATAGATAGCATAAGGGGAATAAAAAAAGGGGAGGTAACCTCCCCTTTTCGGATAATCGCTAAAAGATTTATTATTTTACGATTTTGAAAGTTTTTATCGTGTCGCCCGATACGATACGAATAATATAGAGTCCGTTAGATTCGACATGAAGAGTCGCTGTTCCTTGTGCATGACTAATGCTGTTGATAAGGTTTCCAGTAGCATTAAACAGTTCGACCGTACAATCGGTCAAGTTTCCTAATACGACATTGAGCGTACCGTTGTTATTTGTAACAAAGCAGTCGTTACTTTCTATCTGGTCTACGCCGCTTTCGATTTTACCAACGAAGTGAAGGACAATTTTCTGATTCAAAGAACCTTCGGCATTTTTTACTATTCCGGCCGGTATGGTGACGTAATAGTCTACACCGTCTTCCATAGGAATGGGTTGTGGACCTTCCTGATATTCGTCGGCAGGGAATACATTTACTTTTTTACCACTGGCGAATGCCATCCAACCGCCTGC
>ERZ840057.2619-NODE-2619-length-12052-cov-17.429441_pt1 | contig 12052 bp, 10 predicted proteins | sample MGYA00519907_ERZ840057 | MGnify/ENA primary metagenome ERZ840057 (study PRJEB31850, sample SAMEA3708862) | human gut metagenome | biome: human gut; feature: human-associated habitat; material: faeces | place: China | collected 2014 ...
CCAAGGGCAAGTTCCCCACCTGGCTGGCTCCCACGCAGGTCAAGGTGCTGCCCGTCTCCGAAAAGACGCTGGACTACGCCGAGGGCGTGACCGAAAAGCTGGTGGAAGCCGGTGTCCGTGTTGTGCTGGACGACGACAACCAGAAGATCGGCTACAAGATCCGCGAGGCACAGCAGGTGGACCGTGTGCCTTATATGCTGGTTCTGGGTGCCAAGGAAGCCGAGGCAGGCAACATCTCGGTGCGTGACCGCAAGGGCGAGACCACCACGATGGAGCTGGATGCGTTCATCGCAAAGGTGACTGCCGAGATCCGCAACCGCAGCCTGTAAGCAGACACTGCAAAACACAAAGCGCCGCTTTCCCGGCAGGGGAGAGCGGCGCTTTTTTTGCTGCAGCGAAACGCCAAAGGCCGCTGCTCAAATGGAAACAGCGGCCTTTGGCGTTGGATGCTTTACAAAAAGGAAATCAGGCATTTTCCTTCTGGACGCTCTTGACGGCTAGAGCCTTGGCGGGCTTCATCAGCAGCACGCACACGCCGTTGAAGAGAACGGAACCCACGATGAAGGTGATGAAGAACTGGGGCAGGTGGGTGGCCAGAGCGGTGGTGTCGATGCAGGCCACAGTCAGGTAGGCAAAGCCCACGTTGTTCAGCACCTTGGGTGCGTAGGGGTGCAGGATGATGAGGATGAACAGCACCACGGCCAGCGGGATGAGGAAGCCGAAGAAGCCGCCCAGCACCGGGGTCAGGGCCGTGATGGAAAGCAGAGCGATCACAGTGAGGATCAGGCCCACAAGACCACCCAGCTCAACGGTGACGAAGCGATCCTTCACATCGCCTTCCAACGTGAACATCATGATATTGCTCAGAAAGATCAGCCAGCTGTACTCCAGACCGGTCACATGGATGATGGCATTGGCGATCAGGATCCACACCAGCAGCATCAGGCGGAAATACAGCAGAAAGCGCTTGGTAACGGCTTCATTCATGATAAAATACCTCTTTCTTGATCGTGTTGGAAAGCTTTGCTTTCACTAAAGGACACTTTTTGACAGGTAAAACCTGCATTGATGCCGCCATTATACAATATTTACATGGCAAAAACAATACTTTTGCAAGAATAAATTGCATATTTTGGAAATTTTAGCTTGCGGAATGCCTCGGAGGGTGGACGGAGTGAGTGGAGCCAATGCCAACATCAACACCCTTGCTCACGCCTGCCAAGAGTAGTATAATAAACGCAAGAATTTCTGCCGCGGCTGCGGCTCAGATACGGGAGGAACCTTATATGAACAAACCGGTACTGGTGGTCATGGCGGCTGGCATGGGCAGCCGCTACGGCGGCATGAAGCAGATCGACCCGGTGGGGCCGAACGGTCAGGTGATCGTGGATTATTCCCTTTACGATGCCCGCCGCGCAGGCTTTGAGACGGTGATCTTTGTTATCAAGCATGAGATCGAGGATGCTTTCAAGGCAGCCATCGGCGAGCGTGTATCCAAGGCAATGAACGTGAAATACGCCTTCCAGCAGCTGGATGAGCTGCCCGCAGGCTTTGCCGTGCCGGAGGGCCGTGTCAAGCCCTGGGGCACCTGCCACGCCGTTCTGGCGGCAAAGGACCTCATCGACGGCCCGTTTGCAGTCATCAATGCCGATGATTATTACGGCCCGGAGGCCTTCCGGGTGATGTATGATTACCTGTCCACCCACGAGGACGGCAGCTATTACGACTACTGCATGGTAAGCTATCTGCTCCGGAACACTGTCTCCGAGAACGGCAGCGTGGCCCGCGGTGTATGCGTGACCGAACCCGACGGCACCCTGCACAGTGTGACCGAACGCACCCGCATTGAAACGTACGAAAACGGCGTACACTTCACCGAGGACGGCGGCGCAAGCTGGACCGACCTGCCCGGCGATACCCCGGTGAGCATGAACCTGTGGGGCTTTGGCAAAAGCTTTCTGGACGAAGCCGAGCAGCGCTTTGCGGGCTGGCTGACCGAAAATTTGCCTAAAAACCCGCTCAAGTGTGAGTATTTCCTGCCGCTGGTGGTCACGGAGCTGATCGAAGAGGGCAAGGCAAAAATTCAGGTGCTGCGCAGCACGGATAAATGGTACGGCGTTACCTACCGTGAGGACAAGCCGCTGGTGGTGGAAGCCATCGCCCGCAAAACGGCAGAGGGCCAGTACCCGGAAAATCTGTGGGCCTGACCATCTTGACCATTTAGAATGGCCTCCGCGTGCGCTCTGGCCATAATCAGTGGAATTATTATTTTTATTTTGAACTCCAGAAAAATCTGCGGAACGTGTCGGGGCGAGGCCCCGCCATCTTGCTAAAAGCAAGACCGTTCTGCCGCTTGAAAGCCCCACTGGGGCTTTCATTGCTGCGCAAACGCGGATTTTTTTAACGTTTAATCACTTATTTTGTCTGGGGAGGGGTAAGGGATGCCCCTTCATCCGAGAAGATCCAGAGCGTTTCATCGATATGAGAGCCACTCCTGGAGTAGGGTGTCACCTTGACGCGGAAGGTGGTGTCGTCGGTCTTTTTATAGGTGTGCTCCACGATGTCGCCGGTCAGGACCTTGCTGCGGATATAGTTGTAGTCCAGCAGGTCCGCCAGACTCTCGCGGTAGGCGGGCTGCACCTGCGTATCACGGTACTGCTGCAGAACGGCGAGGAAAGAGCCGCCGGAGGTGTCCAGAATTTTCTGGAAATAGTCCGGGACGATCACGCCGCGCATACGGTCGGTCTTCAGATCCACAACGAACACGCTCTTGTACTTGGGGGCAAGGACCCGCAGGAAATGCTCGGCATCCCGCTTTTCGGTCAGGGTCTGCTCCAGCTTCTCGTTCAGGCCCCGCAGCTGGCGCTCCTGACCGTTGCGGGCATAATAGGCCTGCTTGTCCTGCCGCATGGCAGCTTCGGCCTGATTCATGGCATCGTCCAGCCGGTGCAGGTTGTTGGTGCTCTGGATGCCCACCGAGATCTCATATTCCTTCTCGCGCAGGAAAGCACGCATCTTGTCCACAGCCACCCACACGCTGTAGGGCGGCTGGTTCGGGGTGAGGATCACGAATTCGTCACCTCCGATGCGGTAGATGCGGCTGGAAACAAAGAACTTGCGGGCCGCATTGGCAATGAAGCAGAGCATGGCATCGCCGCTGCGGTGGCCCAGATGGTTGTTGATCTCGTGCAGGCCCACCACATCGATGTAGGTGCACACCATGGAGTCGTATTCGCTGGACTGCAGCGTCCGCAGATCGGTCTCGAAGAGGCTGCGGTTCAGCAGGCCAGTCAGGGTGTCGTGGCTGTAGGAGAAGTCCAGCTCCTCGCTGAGATGGTCGGCCTGTGCATCCTCACGCACCACCACGGTGGCCCATGGGTTCTGGGCGCAGCAGTTGCGGCAGGGCAGAAATTCCATGGTGATCCACACGAACTGGCCGGACACGTTTTTGCGGAAGCGGTAGGCCTCCGGCTGCTGGGTGCTGAAAACAGCGGAGCGCAGGGCCTCTAGATCGGTCTGGTCGGTGAACATCTCCGCGTCGTCCGGGTGGATCACCTTGTTCGTCACCATGCGCTCACAGTAAGCGGCAAAGTCCTCCTCGGTGTCCGAACCGGCACCGGGCAGGCGTGGATCCCGCTTGATGACCCGGTATTCGCCGGTGGAAAGATTCAGCAGGGAAAGCTCCAGCACATTATCCGCAAAGATCTGGTAGGCCTGCAGTGCCAGTGCGGTCTGCTCACTGTCGGAGACGGGGACCCGGCGGTCATGGCGCAGCAGGTCGCGGCGCATCAGGTCGCGGCGCATATCCCAGTAATCCTCGCTGTTGGGCTGGGCCAGCAGGGCCTCGGCGTTCTCCACCGGCATGGGCTTGTAGAAATAATAGCCCTGCGTATACAGGCAGTCGGCGGCCTGCAGCATGGAGACCTGCTCCGGCGTTTCCACGCCCTCGGCGATGATGGGCAGATTCAGGCGGTGGGCCATATCCACCACCGATTCCACGATCTGCACGCCCTTGCTGCGGTTCTGCTGGTTCATGTCGATGAGCTTCATGTCCAGCTTGATGGCATCCACGTTGGTGTCCTTGAGCATATTCAGCGAAGAATAGCCGCTGCCAAAGTCGTCCATCATCACAGAGAAACCTTTGCGGTGCAGGCCCTGGATGGTGTTTTCCACCAGAGAAGCGTTTTCGGCCAGCATGGTCTCGGTGATCTCGGCCAGCAGGAGCTTGGGCTCCAGCTGATACTTTTCCACAAGGTTGGAGAAGATCTGCGGCACGTCCAGATTGACGATATCCACCACAGAAACGTTCACAGATACAGGCACAAGATTGCTGCCGCTCTCCTGCCACTTGTGCAGGGTCTTGCAGACAGACTCCCAGATGTACTGATCCAGCTGGGTCACAAGGCCGGTGCTTTCCAGCAGGGGCATGAACTCAGACGGGGGCACGAGGCCGCGGGTGGGGTGGTTCCAGCGCACCAGTGCTTCCATGCCCACGATGGCGCGGGTCATGCTGTTGCACTTGGGCTGCAGAAAGAAGCAGAACTCGTGATTTTTCAGGGCGTGCTCCAGCTCGCTCAGCAGCTGACGCTGCTTCTTGAGACGGCTGAGCATGGCCGGAGTAAAGCGGTGCATCCCGCCTACGGCCGGGCTGGGGTCTACCGATGCGATCTGTGCATAGCTGCACAGGGTTTGTGCGTCAGCATCTGGATGCTCGGCCACAGGGCACACACCAAAAGACAAGAAGGAGGTAACGCCCTGCCTGTAGTCGTTCACGCAGGTCTGCAGATGGCTGATGATGGCCAGCTGCTGTTCTTTGTCATCCGGCAGGCAGAGCACAAAATCGTCGCTGCCGAGGTAGCCCACCGGAGAACCGGTCGCCTTGCTGTGCTCCAGCAGAAGGGCTGTAAGAGACAGCAGCAGGCTGTGCGCCTGCTGAGAACCGTACAGCTCGGTATACAGTTTAAAATGCTCGATATCGATGGCGGCAACACACCAGTTCTCGCCTTTGTGCTGCGCCAGAAACTCCTGCAGCTGCTGCAGGAAGTCGTCTTTGCGAGCGATCTGTGCAAGTGCATCGGGTTGCGGTGCGCCGACATTTTCATTCAACTTCAGTTCTTCGAACATGATAAATCCCTCGCTGTTGGATGTTTTCGACAAAATGTGGCATTCTATAAAACAGTATAGCACGATTTTAAACCTTTGAAAATAGATATTTAAAACATTGCGGCAAAAAAGAACGGAACGCCAGACGGGTCCGGAAGGCGGGGCATAAAAAGACCGCTGCATTCCTGTGCAGCGGTCTTTTGGGCAGCGGTCTCAGGCATCCTTGCGGGTGTCGGAGCCGTTTTTCTTCGGTTCTTCTTCGGGGCTTTCCCGGCGGGCAAGACCAAGGCGCAGGGCCTTGAGGGTGGTCTTTTTTACGCCATGCTTCAGGCCGGGAAAGGCGCGCAGCATGCGGCGCGGGCCAACGATGCGGGGGGTGCGCAGCAGCTGGGCCTGCATTTCATCGCTGCGGGCCTGCAGCTCCTCGGCCAGCTGTTCCAGACGCAGCAGCTCGGCAGCGCGCTCCATCGTGCCCTTGGCGGCCAGCTGTGCAGCCTTGGCGGCTTCGGCCGTGTTGAGCTTGGCGATCTCGGAAGCACGCTTTGCGGCCTCGCGGGCCTCTTCGGTCTTGGCACGGACGGCGGCCAGCGTTTCACGCAGGGCGCGCTTTTTCGGTGCGGCTTCGCGGGCCTCGGCGGCAGCAAGCTTGAGCTGCAGGCGCTGCTCGTCCAGCTTCTGGTCGGCGTTCAGGGTGGTGGTGCCCAGCAGCTGGGTCATGGCATCGCTGACGGCATGGATACTGTCGGCCAGCTGCTCCATGGCATCCAGCGTCTTGGCCAGACCGGAGGCGGCAAAGGCCGTAACGACTACGTCTGCCGCGTAGACTGTATAGAGCACACACATAACGACAAAGCCCACAAAGGGCGGGACCATATCCACAAGACCGGCGACGACCGGGTGGACGATGCGCATGACCACCAGCGTGCCCACGCCCCACAGCAGGCTGAATTCCAGACAGATGTAGCCGCCAATGTTGAAGGGAAAGTCGCTGTAGTCCCACCAGCGGGTGTGATAGAGCTTATACAGTGCCCAGCCGCCTACCAGTTCCAGCGCACTGGGCAGGATGACACCGCCGATGTACAGCAGCAGGACGCTGTCCTGCAAAGGGGTCAGGGTGAACAGCACGATGACCATGCCGAAGCCGTAAATGGGGCACACCGGGCCGTTGAGAAAGCCGCGGTTCACCAGCTGACCGGTGGTGGCGGCGGCAAAGATGACCTCCAGACACCAGCCGGTGCAGGAATAAATGAGGAAGAAGGCCAGCACATGATACAGCGAAAAGCCGCATACTGTGGTGGTCGTGAGAAAGTTGAGCATAAAACACCTCCTGTGAGAATCAGGCTGCTGTGCAGGTCAGTTCTGTTTTTGTACGATCTTGTATTCATCGCCCGGCTCAAAGAACGGGCAGGCGGCCGTGCTGCGGGAAAGATAGCGGGCCATCTCGTCCTCGTCCAGACAGCCGCCCTGAGCACAGTACCAGCTGCCGTACTCGTCCTGCACATTGTTCAGGCAGATCTCGCAGGGGTCATTCATTGCCTTCGCCTTCCTGTGTAGCCTTGGCAGCAGCCTCGGCCTCGGCCGCTTCGCGGGCCTGACGCTTGAGGATCTTCGGCTCGATCCAGGTCACGCTGGCGGGGTCCGGGTCCTTGCGGGCGATCAGGGCCTTGATCTTGATGCCCATTTCGGTGAACATGCCCTCGTGTTCGGTGCGGATGTTCCACTCCGGCTCGTTCTCATGGAGGTCAAAGGTCATCCACTCGATGTCGTAGCCGGAAGCGGGGAAGTATTCCAGACTGTCGCGGAACAGATCATCGTCGTCGGTCTTGAAGTAGATCTCGCCGCCGTCCTTGAGGAACTCGCGGTAGTTGATGAGCTGGCGCGGGTAGGTGAGACGGTGCTTGTGGGAAGAGCCGTTCTTGCTCCACGGATTGCAGAAATTGATGTAGATGCGGCTGACCGTATCCTCGGCGGTAATGACCCCCTTGATGCGCTCGATGTCGGTGCTCATGATCTTCACGTTGTCGATGGGGCGGCCTGCAGCCTGATAGGCGGCTTCGATCTTGCGCTTGGCGAGGATGAGCACCTTATCGGTGATATCGATGCCCAGGTAGTTGTTTTCCGGGTGGGCACAGGCCAGCTGGGAGATGAAGCCGCCCTTGCCGCAGCCCAGTTCCAGCACAAAGGGCTGCTCCGGGCGGGCATACTGTGCGTGCCACTTGCCGCCCCAGATCAGGGGCTCGTGGACGTGGAAATCGGCGGCCATCAGCTCATCGTGGGCGTAGGGTTTGAAACGCATTCTCATAGTTTGTTGTTCTCCTTAAAATTAACGTGGCTCGCCCTCTCAGGCGCTGACGCGCCAGCTCCCCCAAAGGGGGAGCCTTTGGCAAAAACGGATGGTTTTCCGCACTGCCAAAGCCTCTCCCTTTGGGAGAGGTGGCTTTGCGAAGCAAAGACGGAGAGGGCGAGGATGCTTACCGGTCTTGCTTCCGCAAAAATTCTTCCACCTGTTCCGGCTCTGCGGCGCAGCTTCCCTGACAGATGCCGGGTTTGCCGCCGCCGCGGCCATTGAGGGCGGCGTTCAGGGCTTTGGTCAGGGCACGGACATCACCGCCCGCCTGGGCGATACAGTAGCCAGTGCCCCTTTCGTTGGGGGTCAGGGCCGCGCACAGGCCGGTGGTGGCTTCGGTCAGGCGGCTAGCCAGCCGGTGCAGGCCGTCCGGGTCCAGCCCCGGCACGATGCGGATGGCATCCGCACCGGGCGTTGCCTGCGCGGCCAGCGCCTCAAAGAGCTGGCTGCACAGCCCGAAGTGGGTGAATTTCAGGGCGGTGTACTCGTCATACACCCGGTGCACGGCGCTGGCCGTCTCGCTGGCCTTGGCGCTGAGCAGGGCACCGATGTCTGCCTGCCGCGCCCGCATGGCCTGTGCGGCTTCCAGCGCGCGCCCGCCGCAGACGATGCTCAGGCGCACGCCGCCCTTATAGTTTTCAGCGGCCAGGATCTTGATCTGGCCCACCGCACCGGTAAAGGCGGTGTGGGTGCCGCAGCAGGCACAGACATCCGCCCCGGGGATGGTCACGATCCGCACCTGCCCCTCGATCTCCTTTTTGGAGCGGTAGGTCAGGGCGGCCAGCTCCTCCCGGGTGGGGTAGGTGATGTTCACCGGCACATTCTCCCAGATGATGCGGTTGGCGGCAGTCTCGGCCGCTTTCAGCCCCTCGGCGGAGATGGGGATGTCCGTGTCCATCCGCACGGCATCGGAGCCGATGTGGAAGCCCACGTTCTCGGCCCCGAACATGCTGTGCAGGATGCCGGAGAGGATGTGCTCGCCGGTGTGCTGCTGCATCTTGTCAAAGCGCCATGCCCAGTCGATGGCCTGTGCTGCTTCGGCCCCGGGCACCGCCCCGGCGGGCAGGGAAGTGACCATGTGCCAGATGACACCCGCCTGCTCGTGGACATCGGTGACGGTCAGCACCGTGCCGTCGGCAAGGGTCAGGGTGCCCCGGTCGGCAGGCTGGCCGCCGCCCTCGGGGTAGAACACCGTGCCGTCCAGCGCGATGCGCCCGCCGCCGGTCCGGCTGTCCGGCTCTGCGGCTAAAATATGCCCCACCGCTTCCCGGCGGTAGGCATCGTGTTCATAGTATTTTTCGGTTGGCTGCATAAGCACCTCCTAATATAAAAACAAGTATACCACGTTTTTTGCCTGTGGAAAATAGTCTGCAGTTATGTTATGATAGAAAACAGACAAGCCCCAGCAAAAAGTTTGAGACGAGGAAGGATTTACAATGCGTGAAAGTGGTATTCTGATGCCGGTGTCCAGCCTGCCCGGCCCCTACGGGATCGGCTGCTTTGGCAAAAAGGCAGAAAAATTTGTGGATTTCCTTGCGGCGGCAGGCCAGAAGATCTGGCAGATCCTGCCCCTGAGCCCCACGGGCTATGGGGACAGCCCCTACCAGAGCTGCTCTGCCTTTGCGGGCAACCCTTATTTCATTGATCTGGATGCTCTGAAAGCCGAGGGGCTGCTGACAGCCGCCCAGCTCAAGGCCGAGCCCTGGGGCAAGGACCCGCTGAACGTGGATTACGGCACCCTGTACACCAGCCGCTACAAGATCCTGCGTGCCGCCTATGCCGCCTGGTGCAGGCAGTGCGCGGGCCAGCACGGCTGTGCCCATTACTATCCGGATGCGTACTATGCCTTCACGCTGGAAAACGAGGGCTGGCTGGAGGATTATGCCCTCTACATGGCCCTCAAGACCGCCAACGGCATGAAGAGCTGGACCCAGTGGCCCCGGGAGTACCGCAAGCGGGAGCCGCAGGCGCTGGAAGCTTTTAAGGCAGAGAACGAGGAGGAGATCGGCTTCTGGAAGTTTCTGCAGTACGAGTTCAGCATCCAGTGGAAGAAGCTGAAAGCCTACGCCAACGCCAACAACGTGCAGATCCTGGGCGATATCCCCATCTATGTCTCGGCAGATTCCGTGGATGCCTGGGTGGGCGGCCCGCTGTTTGAGCTGGATGCAGACGGCGGCTTTGCCCGGGTGGCAGGCTGCCCGCCGGATTACTTCTCGGCAGACGGCCAGCTCTGGGGCAACCCGCTGTACAACTGGCCCTACCATAAGCAGACCGGATATGCCTGGTGGATCCAGCGTGTCCGCCATGCGCTGGGCATCTATGACCTGCTCCGCATCGACCACTTCCGTGGTTTTGACACCTACTGGGCCATTCCGGCAGACAGCACTACCGCCAAGACCGGCAAATGGGAGACCGGCCCCCGGATGGAGCTGTTCAACGCGCTGGAAGGTGCGCTGGGCAAGCTGCCCATCATCGCCGAGGATCTGGGTGAGCTGTTCCCCAGTGTGCGGGAGCTGCTGGCAGACAGCACCTTCCCGGGCATGAAGGTGCTGCAGTTCGCGTTCGGCGGTGGGGACAGCGAGTACTTGCCCCACAACCACGTCAAGAACAGCGTGGTCTACCCCGGCACCCATGATAACACGACGCTGACCGCATGGTGGGACGAGAGCGCATCGGCCAAGGAGAAGGCTGTGGCCGCCGCCTACCTGCATCTGACCGGCTGTCAGCCCACCGCAAAGGAGGTGGCCGCTGTCAAAACAGAGGCGGCCCGCACCGCGCTGCTCCGGGCTGCGCTGGGCTCTGTGGCCGATCGTGCCATCATCCCCATGGCCGACTGGCTGGGCCTGGGCGAGGAAGCCCACCTGAACAGCCCCGGCAAGCTGGGCGGAAACTGGAGCTGGCGCGCCGCCGATGGGTTCGACACTGCCGCGCTGGCCAAGCGCATTCTGGCGGAGTGCGCCGTGTACTGCCGTACATAACCGGGCCGGAAACCCGGAGTGTGTTTAGCAGTTTGACGAAAATGTAAAAAATTACGTTAAAGTTTGTGCGTTTTGCTGGAAACGCCCGGCACAAGATGGTATAATTCCGGTAATGGGGCTGCGCTTTCAGCGGCCGTGTGGCAAAGCTGTGCCGGAAGGGAGAGAGTCCGGCACCGGATAGTGGGGAAAAACGCATGAAAAAAGAATGGACGGAACAGGATCTGCGCGCCTTTGCAGAAAACGCACAGACCGCCTTTGAGGACGTGACCCTGACGGAAGCCGATGAGGAGGCCGCGGACACCTGGCAGGACGATGGCCTGCAGGTGGATTATGTCCTGCGCAATGGGCAGGTGGACTGCGTGCTGCGCCGCCTGATCGAGGCGGACGGCAAGCTCTGGCAGCTGCAGATGACGGCTCCGCTGGCGGGCAGCGACCTGCCGGAGGATCGGATGACCGCGCGGGAGCGGGAGCTCTGCCGGGACGATATGAATCACGATTTCCTGACCGGCGTGTTCAACCGCCGCTATTTTGAAACGGAGTTCTGCACCCGGCTGGATGAGTGGACGGATGCTCACCGCTGTGCTTCGCTGGCGCTGGTGACGCTGGACGATGAGGGCGGGATGCGCGCCCGGCAGGGTGATGCCGTGATGAATCAGCTGGTCTGTTTTGTGGCCAACCAGTGGAAAAAGCACTACGACCGCCCTGCAGAGCGGGTGGTCTGCCGCCTGACGGACACGCTGTTCGCCATCGGCTGCGCGGATAAGAACTGCGCAGAGCTGGCCGAGGAGCTGAACGGCATTTATGCCGGGATGCCCCGCGCGTGCGTGGCATCGGTGGGCCTGATGCGCCGGGTGCCCTTTACCCAGTCCATCGGCTGCGCCTGCACCGGCGAGGTGCGGGGCAAGAACTGGGACGCACTGTATCAGCTGTGTGAGCAGCGCCTGAAGGCGGCCCAGACCGCCGGCGGCGACCAGATCTGCAGCAAATAAACCGAATGCATAAAATCCCCCTTTGCGGTACAAGCTAGTGCCACAAAGGGGGATTTTTGTATGGAAAATCAGAAAAATGATAACCTGAATCTGCTGGAAGCGGTGGTGCAGAACACGGAGATGGGCAAGAACACGCTGGAACAGATCGTGCCCATGACCGAGGACCCTGCCTTCCGGGCCGAGCTCCTGCGGGAGCGGAACCTCTACCGGGAACTGAATCAGGAGGCCCACACCGCCATCGAGGCCTGCGGCGGCACGGCTCAGGGCCAGAGCATCATGGCAAAGCTCAACACCAAAATGGGCATCGGGATGAAAACGCTCACCGACAAATCTACCCGCAATCTGGCCGAAATGCTCAGCGAGGGAAGCAGCCAGGGCGTGATGGACTGCATCAAGAGCCAGAAAGACTATCCCGATGCAGCTCCCGGCTCCAAGCGCCTGATGCAGAAACTGCAGGATCTGGAGGAAGAGAACCGGCTGAAACTGGAGCAGTTTCTGTAAAGGCCGCTCCGGCTGCTCAGAGTGATTCTACCATGGCCGCCACGATCCTGGTGGCGGTAGCCACGTACTCGGCGATGCTGAACTTCTTCACCACCAGCACCTCGTGGCCGTCCTCGTCGGCGTTGTCGCTCATG
>ERZ840057.2624-NODE-2624-length-12041-cov-6.541048_pt1 | contig 12041 bp, 10 predicted proteins | sample MGYA00519907_ERZ840057 | MGnify/ENA primary metagenome ERZ840057 (study PRJEB31850, sample SAMEA3708862) | human gut metagenome | biome: human gut; feature: human-associated habitat; material: faeces | place: China | collected 2014 ...
AGAGAAAGACTTGGCTTTTGCTCCTGGTCTTTTTCCTCTTGTTGGGCCTTGTTGGTTACGGTGTCGGCTATCTTTGGTTAGGTTCAGGCTTCGGTGGTTTGATTCTTGCTCTAGTTATCGGTTTTATCTATGCCGTTACCATGATTTTCCAATCAACCAATGTCGTTATGGCTATGAATGGTGCACGAGAGGTTGACGAACAAACCGCTCCGAACCTTTATCATGTGGTCGAGGATATGGCTATGGTAGCACAAATACCGATGCCACGTGTCTTTATTGTCGATGATCCTTCAATGAATGCTTTTGCGACGGGGTCTAGCCCTAAAAATGCTGCTGTGGCTGCTACGACAGGTCTTCTTGCGGTTATGAATCGTGAGGAACTTGAAGGGGTCATAGGGCACGAAGTCAGCCATATTCGTAACTATGACATCCGTATCTCGACTATTGCAGTTGCCTTGGCATCTGCTATCACCATGCTAGCTGGTATGGCTCGCAATATGATGTTCTGGGGTGGAGGCCGTCGTCGTAATGATGATGACCGTAATGGAAGTAGTGGCTTGGAGATTATTCTTCTCATTATCTCCTTGATTGCCATTATCCTTGCGCCTTTGGCAGCTACCTTGGTTCAGTTGGCTATTTCACGTCAGCGTGAATTTCTAGCTGATGCTTCTAGTGTCGAATTAACACGTAACCCGCAAGGTATGATTAATGCTCTGCTTAAACTTGATCATAGTGAACCGATGCAACATCACGTGGATGATGCTAGCGCAGCTCTCTATATCAATGATCCTAAAAAGGAATCTGGTTTGCAGAAGCTCTTTTATACGCACCCACCAATTTCAGAACGGGTGGAACGCTTGAAACAAATGTAAAAAAAGTGAGACTGATGACACTTCTAAGGGTGTTTATCAGCCTCGCTTTTTTAGTTTGATTCAATATAAAGGTTGCTAGCAACAGTTTCTGGAATTTGAATTTCTTTTCCATCAATATTCAGGCGGTAGAGTTGTGTAAAAGGGTCAAAGCCTTTCAAGGTAAAAGTTACTCCAATTTTAAGACCGACAGTTTCCAAATAATGGAGTAAATCAATTTGATCCTGAACTCGACGAAGTACATAGTCTCCAGGAGCTAGGTCTTGTGTAAAAGTCTGGTTGTAGATTTCCTCTATGAGCTGACCTGACTTGGGGATTTGCCCACCGTGTGGACAGGTTTGGGGGTAATTGAGTAGGCGGTCAAGGGCATTGATAAAGTGATCAGAGACAGTATGCTCTAAAATTTCAGCCTCTTGATGAATTAGGTCACAAGTATATTGCAAGTGGTCCACCAAAAAGACTTCGATGAGACGATGTTTCCGATAGAGTTCAGCGACATTGATTTTACCAGTTTTCGTTAGAAGATAGCCCTTGACTTTGTCTTTGATGATGAGGTCTTCTGAAATTAATTTCTTAATCATTTCCGTCACAGCAGGTGGAGACACCTGCATACGGTTTGCGATTTCCTTATTGCTTATTTTACCTTCTTCAGTACCAATCTCATAGATACATTTGAGGTAGTCTTCTTTATTAGGTGTCATTTCTCTTCCTTTGAAAATAGTCTCACCTTAGTATAACAGATTTATCATAAGAATACAGAATATTTCTTAGATAAGATTTTTACTGATTCAAGCCTTGGGTGATTTTATCCAGATTATATTTCATCATGTTGTAGTAGCTATCACCGTCTTGCCCTTTTTCAGCAATAGAATCTGTAAAGATCTTTGCATAAATAGGAATATTGGTATCCTTAGATACTGTTTTCATAGGGCGTTCATCGACACTAGATTCGACAAAGAGAGCTGGTACCTTTGTTTGACGTAGTTTTTCAACTAGTGTTTTGATTTGTTCTGGTGTGCCTTCTTCTTCTGTATTGATTTCCCAGATGTAGGCAGATGGTACGCCATAGGCTTTAGAGAAGTATTTGAAGCATCCTTCACTAGTGACAATCAGTTTTTTCTCATCGGGAATCTTGTTAAATGTCTCTTTAGCTTCTTGGTCCAGTTTACTAAGTTTGTCAGTATAGGATTTTAGATTCTTTTCGTAGTAGGTCTTGTTTTTAGGGTCCTTAGCAATCAGTTGCTTGGCAATATTTTGAGCATAAATAATCCCATTTTCCAGATTAAGCCAAGCGTGGGGATCTTCCTTACCTTTTTCGGATTGACCTTCAAGGTAAATTACCTCAACACCATCACTAACTGCAAAATAATCTTTATTTTCTGTCTTATGAGCATTCTTGACTAACTTAGTAAACCAAGCATTTCCACCAGTTTCTAAATTGATGCCGTTGTAAAAAATCAAGTCAGCTTGCGATGTCTTCTTTACATCATCAGGAAGAGGTTCGTATTCGTGAGGATCCTTACCAACGGGGACAATAGAGTGGAGAGTGATTTTATCTCCAGCAATATTTTTGGTGATATCGGCAATAATGGAATTGGTCGTAACGACTCGTAATTTATCCTTGCTACTGCCTTGTTTATTGGTACAAGCTGTTAGAGTAACTACCGCTAAAAGTAGTAGTACTATTGTTGATAGTATTTTTTTCATATTATTTTCATCCTATTATTTTATTGTTTGTAAGTTTTTTTCATGCCACTTTGTTTAGGGGCGATGAAAAAGCTGACGAGAAAGAGTAGAGCAGACGTTAATACAATGCTCGAACCAGCTGCAATATTAAAACTATAGCCGATAAAAAGACCTAGAACAGATGCCAGAGCCCCCAATCCTGATGAGAGAAGAATCATTGTTTTTAGGCTATGAGCATAAAGGTAGGCAGTCGCAGCCGGTGTAATTAAAAGTGCCACAATAAGAATAGTACCGACACTTTGCATGGCAGTTACAGCAACCAAGGTTAGAATAACCATCAGTAAGTAATGGTAAAAGGAGACTTTAACTCCCATTGACTTGGCCAAAATTGGATCAAAGGATGTTAGGAGTAGAGGGCGAAAGAAGATTGTAATAGTTGCTAGTACGAGAAGTGAAACGATAATCGTTATCCACATGTCCATGTCTTGTACAGCTAGAATATTCCCGAAGAGAATATGAAAGAGATCTGTGGAACTATTAGCAACACCGATGAGAATAATGCCGAGAGCTAGAAAGCTCGAAAAGGTAATCCCAATTGCCGTGTCACTCTTAATAATGGAATTACTTTTGATATAGGTAATCATTGTAGATGCTAAAAGTCCAAAGATGATGGCTCCTATGAAAAAGTTAATACCCAAGATAAAGGAAATGGCTACCCCAGGTAGAACCGCATGTGAAATTGCATCACCCATAAGTGACATCCCTCTTAGAATAATAAAACAACCAACAGCACCCCCGACAATTCCAATAACTAAAGCCGTTATAAGAGCATTTTGTAAGAAGTGGAAATTTAGCAAACCATCAATAAATTCAGAAATCATTTACATCTCCTTTATAAAATAAACTGTTACCGTAGGTTTTACGGAGATTATCCTCATTAAAAATAATTTTAGTAGGCCCACTAGCAATCAGTTTACGATTGAGGAGGATAACTTGGTCAAAATAATGAGGAACTTTGCTCAAATCATGGTGGACAATAAGAATAAGCTTACCTTTGTCCCTAAGTTCTCTCAAGGTGTTCATGATAATATCTTCGCTAACAGAGTCAATCCCTACAAAGGGTTCATCTAATAAAATAATATCAGCCTCTTGTACAAGACAACGAGCGATTAGAACACGTTGAAATTGACCTCCTGATAATTGGCTTATTTGTCGATGAGCCAAATCATTTAGACCGAGTAGTGTTAAAGCATCTGTGACCTTAGACCAATCACTCTTAGATAGACGTTTAAAGAACTTGGTTTTGGGATAGAGTCCTAGAGAGATGCACTCTCTGACAGTAATTGGAAAGTTAAAATCAATATCAGCCTTCTGTGCAACATAGGAAATACGATTCAATTGCTGACGAATAGGTTGTTTATTGAAAAGGATTTTTCCAGAGTGAGGAATAATACCAATTAATGTTTTAATTAGAGTTGATTTACCAGCACCATTTGGTCCAATAATCCCAGTAATACTAGGTCCCTCCAAGTTTAAGGTGATATTATCCAGAGCTAATGTCTCTTTGTAAGACACATTAATATTTTCAATTTGAATCATTAGCTGCCTCCTTAAGTTTAATATACTTTAAAATAATAATTAAGTCAAGTTAACTTTTATAATTAACATAACTTAATTATTTAGTGTTATCAAGATGACAGAGGATAGTGAATGAGAGTACACTTTTTATATCAAATATTCAGCCTGCTCAAACTGTTTGATATTTGGGAGAGGCAACAAGGAACGTTATTTTCTACAATTTGTACGATCTCAGTCTGTATTTCAAGAAATCTTTAGTTTTTATTTTTTAAAACTAGTCATATTTCCTTATTTCTGGCATAATAGATATATGAAATTAACGATTCAACGAATGGCTCGAATAGCCATTCTGTCAGCTCTGGCAGTAGGATTGCGGTCAGCATTTATAGGATTGCCAAATATTCAGCCTATTACAGCTATGTTTTTTGTGGCTGTTCTTTATTTGGGTTTGCTTGATGGTCTATTGATTATGGCTTTAACCATGGCCATCTCAGGATTCATCTTTGGTTTTGGTCCCTGGGTCTTTAATCAGATTCTGGCCTTCGGCGTCTTAATGGCTCTTTGGAGTTTGATTGCACCTAGGTTATCACTTGTCTGGCAGATTGCTTTGGTAACTTTTTTGTCCTTTTTCTATGGGGTTCTCCTTGATTATGGGTATGGTCTTCTATTTAAAAGTGGGATTACCTTTGTTATTTCTGGTCTACTTTACGACACCTATCATGCAGTATCGACGCTTCTATTTTATCCATTCATCCAGTCTATTTTTAGGAGGTTTTTGAAATGAAAAAATTATTAACTTATCTCTTTCTTGCCTTATCACTTGTTACCCTAGCAGCCTGTGGAAAAAATGAGGCAGCTAAACTTACTAGTAGCACAAACAATCATCAGTCTAAGGTTCAAGGTCAGGTGACTTTGATTTTGAAAACGGAAAAGGAAAGTAAGAAAAAATCAGTAGAAATCCAAAAAGGGGATACAGTGCTTGATGTCTTGGAAGAGGTATATCCTGTTCAAGAAAATGATGGCTTCATCACTGAGATTGATGGTATTTCTCAAGATAAAGATAAGGGCATCTATTGGATGTTTGATGTTAATGGGAAACTTGGTGAAAAAGCAGCCAACCAACTTAAGGTTGAAGATGGCGATGAAATCAAATTCTATCAAGAAAAGTATAATTAAGATTCTGAACTCTGTTTCAGAGTCTTTTTTTAATAAAGTTCGGAAATAGACTTAAAAAATTGTTTGAAAAAGTCGGAAAATTGCAAAATAACTGACGATTTAAAGGAAAATAGTTTACTTTTGTTTTAAAAGTGATATGATAAAAGGGTACTACATAAAGTAAGGAGAATACGGTTTGGCTTTTAACAAATTGGAAAGCAGTAACAACCAGGAAATCATCTCTGAAGAAGTTGGTATCTTGAAAGAATTGTTGGATGATGCAACACGAGGCATGGCTGGAGAGCAAGGTCTCACAACTATCCAACATTTGGTTGAACTTTATGATGAAGGTGACTATGTGGCCCTTACACAAGCCATTTCAGAAATGACGAATGACGATATGGTCGTTGCATCACGTTATTTCTCTTTGTTACCTCTCTTGATTAATATCTCTGAGGACGTGGATTTGGCTTATGAAGTCAACCACAAGAACAATATTGATGAATCTTATCTAGGTAAGTTGTCTGAAACCTTTGATGTTGTCGCTGAAAGTGATAATGCACGTGACATTCTTGAACATGTCAATGTCGTGCCAGTTTTGACAGCACACCCAACTCAGGTTCAACGTAAAACTATGCTTGAATTGACTAACCACATTCACGAACTTCTCCGTAAGCATCGTGACGTTAAGGCTGGTCTTATTAACAAGGATAAATGGTATGCGGATTTGCGTCGTTATGTAGAAATTATGATGCAAACAGATATCATTCGTGAGAAAAAACTTAAGGTTAAAAATGAAATCACTAACGTTATGGAGTATTACAACTCCTCATTGATTAAGGCGATTACAAACTTATCGCATGAATTCAAACGTTTAGCGGTTGAAAAAGGTATTGAACTTGACAATCCAACACCTATTACTATGGGTATGTGGATTGGTGGTGACCGTGACGGGAACCCATTTGTAACAGCAGAAACTCTTAAACTTTCTGCAACATTGCAAAGTGAAGTTATCCTCAACTACTATATCGAAAAAGTTGATAATCTTTATCGTTCATTCTCACTTTCATCACGCTTGACTGAGGTTTCAGATACAGTAGCAGAGATGGCGAAACATTCTCCAGATACATCTGTTTATCGTGAAAATGAACCTTACCGTCGTGCTTTCAGTTACATCCAGTCTAAGTTGATTCAGACACTTCTTTTCTTTAAAAAAGGAAACTTCAATAAGGAAAGAGTTGCTAAACGCCTTTCTGAAAATGTTCGTCTGGGTTCAGCTTCAACAGGTGAAGTAGTAGCTGATTACGTGCAACAACGTCTCAGCCAAAGTCTTCAAGCTGTCTCACAACAAACAACAGAATTCTACGAAACAGCAGATGCCTTCCATGATGATCTTTTGGCAATCAAAAATTCACTTCTTGAAAACGACGATGCTGTCTTGATTTCAGGTGATTTCGAAGAGCTTCTTCAAGCTGTAGAAGTCTTTGGTTTCTATCTTGCTACAATCGATATGCGTCAAGATTCAAGTGTTCATGAAGCATGTGTAGCAGAGTTGCTTAAATCTGCAAATATTGTTGATAACTATAGTGAATTAACAGAGGTTGAAAAGGTTGCTGTTCTTCTTAAAGAATTGCAAGAAGATCCTCGTACCTTGTCATCAACTAATGTGCCTAAGTCTGAAACACTTGAAAAAGAATTGGCAATCTTCCGCACTGCTCGTCTCTTGAAAGACTATATCGGTGAAGATGTCATCAAACAACATATCATTTCTCACACTGAGAGCGTTTCTGATATGTTTGAGTTGGCTATCCTTCTTAAAGAAGTTGGTTTGGTTGATACTGAACGTGCGCGTGTCCAAATTGTTCCACTTTTTGAAACTATCGAAGACTTGGAAAACTCTAATGATATCATGAAACAATATCTTGGTTATGATATCGTTAAACGTTGGATCAAGAATAGTAACAACTACCAAGAAATCATGTTGGGTTACTCAGACTCTAACAAAGATGGTGGTTACTTGTCTTCAGGTTGGACGCTTTACAAAGCTCAAAATGAGTTGACTAAGATTGGTGAAGAGCGTGGCATTAAGATTACCTTCTTCCATGGCCGTGGTGGTACTGTCGGTCGTGGTGGTGGCCCATCATACGATGCTATTACGTCTCAACCATTTGGTACCATTAAAGACCGTATTCGTTTGACTGAACAAGGTGAAGTTATCGGTAATAAATATGGTAATAAGGATGCTGCCTACTACAATCTTGAAATGCTTGTTTCAGCTGCCCTTGACCGTATGGTAACACGTCAAATTGCCGACCCAGATGAATTGGTTGATTTCCGTGAAATTATGGACGGTATTGTTCATGATTCTAATGTTATCTATCGTGATCTTGTCTTTGGAAACGAACATTTCTATGATTACTTCTTTGAAGCAAGCCCTATTAAAGAAGTGTCAAGCTTGAATATCGGTTCTCGTCCAGCAGCTCGTAAGACTATTACTGAGATTTCTGGTCTTCGTGCGATTCCTTGGGTATTCTCATGGTCACAAAACCGTATCATGTTCCCAGGTTGGTATGGTGTGGGTTCTGCCTTTAATCGCTTTATCCAAGCTGAAGAAGGCAACCTCGAGAAACTTCAACATATGTTTGAAACATGGCCATTCTTCCGTTCACTTTTGTCAAACGTGGACATGGTGCTTTCAAAATCAGACATGAATATCGCCTTCCACTATGCACAATTGGCAGAGAGTGAAGAAGTACGTAGTGTCTTCAATATTATTTTGGATGAGTGGCAGTTGACTAAGGATGTTATTCTTGCTATTGAAAAACATGATGGCTTCCTTGATGAAAGTCCATCGCTTAAAGCAAGTTTGGACTTCCGTTTGCCATACTTCAATGTCTTGAATTACATCCAAATTGAATTGATTAAACGTCTTCGTAACAATGATTTGACCGATGACGAAATTAGCCTTATTCACATTACCATCAATGGTATTGCAACAGGTCTTCGTAACTCTGGTTAATAAAGTAAAGTAAAGTTCATCACTTTGGTGGTGGGCTTTTTGTTATGGTGAAAAATCTGTTATAATAAAACCATGATTGCTATGGAAACGATTGAAAAGCTGTCCAAAGAAAAGCTCCCCATGATAACGGTCTTGGCGGGCGAGGATTTAGGGCAGTATAGTCAAGCAAAAGAAAAATTTTTAAAACAAATTGGTTTTGATCCCAGTGACTTAACCTATTCTTATTTTGATATGTCTGAGACTGATTATCAAGATGCTGAGCTCGATTTAGAAAGCATGCCTTTTTTTGCAGATGAGAAGGTGGTCATTTTTGACCATTTCACGGATATGACTACTGCTAAAAAATCGTATCTGGATGAGAAAGAGTTGAAGCGCCTTGAAAATTATTTTGAGTCTCCTGTTGAAACAACACGTCTTGTCTTAATGTCTGCAGGAAAGCTAGATGGAAAGCGTCGTTTAGTCAAACTACTCAAGCGTGATGCCATGGTGCTTGAAGCCAGTCCCTTAAAAGATGCAGAACTTAGAACCTATTTTCAAAAGCAGGCGCATCAAGAGGGGCTTACATTTGATACAGGAGTCTTTGAGGAACTTTTGATTAAGTCAAATTTTGACTTTTCAGATGTTCAAAAAAACTTAGCTTTTCTAAAGGGGTATAAAACGGAAGGAAATATCTCATCGCAAGATATTGCTGAGGCTATTCCGAAAAGTTTGCAAGATAACATTTTTGATATGACGCAACTTCTTTTGCGAGGACAGATTCAGAGTGTTCGTGAATTAGTGCATGATTTACGGCTTCAGGGTGAAGATGAGATTAAGTTGATTGCTGTGATGTTGGGACAATTTCGTACCTATTTACAGGTTAAACTCTTATCTGCTCAAGGCAAAAGTGAGCAGCAGATTGTTTCAAGTCTGTCAGATTATTTAGGGCGTAAAGTCAATCAATTTCAGGTTCGTTTTGCTCTGAGAGATAGTCGTCCCTTATCAGTAGCATTCTTAAAAAAGACGATTAAGATTTTAGTAGAGACAGATTACCAGATAAAGACAGGAACTTTAGATAAAGATTACTTGTTTGATTTAGCATTTTTAAAAATCGTATCAAACCGCTAGAGATTTGGAGTTTTCTTTGATTTTGTAAGCAAAATTTTTGAAAGCTCTACCACTTTACGGTAAAATGAAGAAAAAATGAAAAGAGGACCTTTACTATGGCAATTATCCTTCCAGACCTTCCTTACGCTTACGATGCATTGGAACCATACATTGATGCTGAAACAATGACTCTTCACCACGACAAACACCACGCAACTTATGTAGCAAATGCTAATGCTGCTCTTGAAAAACACCCAGAAATTGGTGAAGATCTCGAAGCACTTTTGGCTGACGTGGAACAAATTCCAGCAGATATTCGTCAAGCACTTATTAACAATGGTGGTGGACACCTTAACCACGCACTTTTCTGGGAACTCTTGTCTCCTGAAAAACAAGAACCAACTGCAGAAGTAGCAGCTGCTATTAACGAAGCTTTCGGCTCATTTGAAGCCTTCCAAGAAGCTTTCACAGCAGCAGCAACAACTCGTTTTGGTTCAGGTTGGGCATGGCTTGTTGTTAACGCTGAAGGTAAGCTTGAAGTCGTTTCAACAGCTAACCAAGACACCCCTATCTCAGATGGTAAGAAACCAATCTTGGCACTTGATGTTTGGGAACATGCTTACTACCTAAACTACCGTAACGTACGTCCAAACTACATCAAAGCTTTCTTTGAAATCATTAACTGGAATAAAGTTGCTGAGCTTTATGCAGCAGCTAAATAAGTTTAAAATTATCCTCACTATTGGGGATAATTTTTTTGTAATATGATTGTAAAATCTCCTTGCTTTTTAGTGAATTATAGCTTAAACTATTATTGTTATGAAAAAAAAGAAAAAACATTCAAGCAAAAAGTATAGTGGAAGCCGCCGAAAAACTAAAGATAAAAAGAAAGATTCGGTAAAACAAGACCTTCAAAAAGACGTCCAAAAAGACACTAAAGATACTAAAAAAGATGTCAAAAAAGGCGCCAAGAAAGACAAGAAAAAATCATCGAAAAAAGATGCTAAAAAGACTTCTAAAAAATCAGTAGACAAGAAGTCAGCTGAGGAAACAGTAGTAGCAGTTGAACACAAGGAAAACGAAGCAAAAACTGAAACCTTGGCACTTAGAAGTAAGCGCTCTAAGAAATCTAAAGCTAAATCAAAATCATCTCGTGATGATAAAAAAGCATATCTTATCTTAGCCTTCCTAGGTGTTTTGGTAATTCTTTTGTTTGTTGCCATGCTTGCTTTAGCAGGACGTGGTAAACAAGCTGGTCACACTGGTGGCCTTGGAAATATCTTCGGATCTAGTTCTAAAGTCACTAAAAAAGAAGACAAAGAAAAAGAGGAAAAGGTAACTCCAACTAATAAATCAGCCGAAGCTAAACAAGCAGTCATGGAAGCAGATGCAGATACTATGTATGGTAATGGCTTGTATTATGATTATGCTAACATGACATTGAACCAAGTAGTTGAAGCATTTATGGCTGACCAAGGTATTGAGTCTAGCCAAATTGCCTTTTCATATAAAAATACCAAGACAAATGAGCAATTCTCTATGAATGATACTCAGCCAATGACTGCAGGATCAACTTATAAATTGCCATTAAACATGCTTGTCATGGATGAGGTTAATAAGGGTAAACTTTCTTTAACTGAACGTTTTGATATTACTAATACTGAGTATGAATACCAAGGTGAACATGATAATTATGTTGCTGCTTTCGGTGGTTCAATGACTATTCCAGAGATGCAAGAATATTCTCTTGTATACTCTGAGAATACTCCTGCCTACGCTTTGGCGGAACGCCTTGGTGGTATGGAAAAATTCTATGGCATGCTCGATAAATACGGTAAATCAAAAGGTGAAGTGAAGACTATCCAAATGCATGGTAATAAGACAACAACAGATTATTACATTCAAGTTTTGGATTATCTCTGGAAACATCAAGATAATTACAAGGATATTCTCCACTACATTGGTGAGTCATTCCCGAATGAGTACTACAAGACATATCTTCCTAATCTGACAATTTATCAAAAACCAGGTTATGTCCGTGAAGCACTTAACGTTGATGCTATCGTTATGGAAGATACACCTTATATGGTTGCAATCTATACACGTTACCTTGGTGGATCAACTGAAAATTCAGATGAAATCAGCGGTTGGGGTCTCCAACAATTAGGAATGCTCTCTTATGTCATTAATGAGTGGCACCGTGTCAATATGAACTAATAAAGAAAAGCCGAATTTATCGGCTTTTTTTCTATATAATTGAACAAAAAGTAAGAAGTACTATCCCTAGAAAAAGAAATGGGACAAATGCGATGCATTCCTTGAGATTTCTTTGTAGAAGGAAGTAAGCTAGTCCTAATAGGCAGGCAATTTCGATAATAAGTAGTATTTTTGAAAATGGGAAAATTAGTGAGGCACTTGCTAAGTAGAGAAAATCTCCTTCCCCAATATTTAGATGTTTCATATAAGAAAGGATGGCGAGGATTATCCCCAAGGCAAATGAGAGGTAGTAGTTGCCCATGAATAAGAGTGGGACTGTTCCAACTATCCAAATCAGAAGCGGATAGGATTTATGTTTCAAATCAAAAATTGATAGACAAAGGCTGAAGTAAAGAAAGTAGGTTACTTCAAGACTCAAAAAGTCATAGAAA
>ERZ840057.2626-NODE-2626-length-12029-cov-3.296643_pt1 | contig 12029 bp, 5 predicted proteins | sample MGYA00519907_ERZ840057 | MGnify/ENA primary metagenome ERZ840057 (study PRJEB31850, sample SAMEA3708862) | human gut metagenome | biome: human gut; feature: human-associated habitat; material: faeces | place: China | collected 2014 ...
AAATGCTAAAAAAGGAGTCACTGGAGGAATAGAACGGTGACCATTCCCCGGACCATCCGGTAAATCAAAATCCTCATCCATGATGATTTCTACTCTTGAAGGAAAAGTTACTGACTTTCCATTCACTACATTTACCACAAAGAAGCAGTATAAACTTAACAAAATAAAAAATGATTTCATAGTATCTTTAGTTTTGAATGTAACAAAGATAGCCATTTAATCACTTCTTAGGGAAAGTACAAGTGGACAACACAAAAGAGAATAACAAACTATATATCAAGAAAATACTAAAAAAAAGCTACTAAGTTAGTGGACGAAAAGCAAGAAGTTCTTCTAATAAAGAGTTATAAATTCTTCCAATTTATCAGTAGTATCCAAATTTAAGCTCTCCCTCAATCTCCGTTTTTTCGTAAAAATAGAATTCATCTCGCAGTCAAAAGTAAACATCAACTCAGTGGTAGTGAAACCAACTTTAAGCAAAGCTATCAATATCAGGTTACCACTCGTTAATTTAAAATCTTTCTTTAACCGAGAAATCAAATTACCATATATCAAATCCATGTATTCAAGGAGCTGTTCTTTCTCTTGTTTGGTCATATTCTTCACAATCAGCTTTTCCTTCTTCAATTGATCCAAGAGATAAACACCATTTACACATACATTTTCACGTATTTTTTTATTCTCACTCTCCAACAGCAAAATCTTTTGATTCAATTTACCAACCTTCTCTCTATTTGTTTCCGCTGTTTCACCTGTTTTTTGTTTCAACACATCAAGTTCATAAACATATCGTTTAATCATGCACTCATTCTCCTTTATTACTTGCATATTTTTCCGGAACATCTCTTTGTATCTTTTTCTTAAAAGAAAATACAAAACAAGACATAATAGGATAATAAATAAAACGATTACCATCCCAAAATAAAACTGTATTTTCTTTTCGTGTTCAACTTGTTGCTTTTCTAAAAGAAGCTTTCCTTTTTCATATTTACGTTGCAAAGTCAAAATTTGAGATGCTTGTTTAGCATCCAGGTCAACGGACAACAACGAATCAGACTTCTCTTTGAAATAGAGAGCCATTGCATACTTTTTCTGCCTCTTTTCCAACAGATACAAATAGTGGTATGCCCCTGCCAGAGTACGAGGCCTTTCTGATTTCAAAGCTAAAGTAAAATATCTTTTTGCCTCATCCAACTTATTTTGATTTAAATAAATGTTCCCCAATGACATTGAACAGTGATGCATAGAATGCCTATCTTGTTCAGTCTCTACCGCAGTTTTCAACAAGATTATTGCATTTTCCAAATCTCCCTCATTTCTTTTTGCAATTCCTTTTACTTGTAACAAAGAAGGAGTTACTCGTTCAAAATCGATACATCCTTTCTTTTCTTCACACAAGGACAAAGCCCTATTGATGTAGTTATAAACACTGTCATATTGTTGTTCTACATAATAAATACGAGCAATATCCCGATAAGCATATATAACCCCTAAAGTATCGGCTGCCTTTTGAAAACAATATACCGAACTTTGATAATTATCAAGAGCATCTTTGTGTAGCTTTCTATCTGCATTCAAAATACCGATATACTCATATGCCAAGCCTTGTAGCTTATACTCTTCCGTTTTCTCCAATTTAGCCAAAGCATTCAAATAGGCTTGCATAGCCAGCGTATCATTCCCCTGCAAATCCATCACTTTGCCATAATAAAACAATGCCTTCCCCGCTTTCACGTTATCACCCCCATTCTTATAATAATCTACCGCCAACTTTATCAACGAATCCGACTGCATGCTATCCAGATAGTTCTTATCACGGGCTTGTGTCAACAGCAGCACATAGTCTGCCCGCTGCTTTCCACGAAGCTTCTCCGGATGAGGAATTTGCTCCAACAGCAGTAATGCACTGTCAGGATATACATCCATATACCTCTCTACCTTATCAAAAACATTGGATACGTTCTTCTCTACGCAAGAACCTAACAGTACACAAACGGACAAAAGCCCAAGATATAGCAGTTTTTTCATATGAACATGTTCTTTACCAGATTATCATTACGTATAACTCCTATGCCCACAGAATCCTTTTGGAGATAAATATTCACACCAGCCAACGGCAATCCTTTTTCCCCATCAGTCACAATGCCATTTGCCTGTGCATTAAAAATAACTGTACAGCAGAATGTTATGAACAGTACTATACATCGCTTCATAATCCATGTATATATAATTAAACTTTGGATGAGAATAAGCTTTTTTACGGCCTCTCCCTTCAAAGATACAAAAAACCGCTTCAACAATGTACAAAAACAAGATAAATGTGACAAACAAAACAAATAGCTCAGAGCTTGTTTCCCCTTACATAGGCTTCCTTTCCATTTTCTGTACGGAGTTATCAGCGCCTATCGGCCGTGATGCGCTCTGCCAACGGCCGTCAACCACTCGACTAACGACCGTCAACAAGGTGCTTCATAACCGTTGAACACCTATTATACTCATAGTTTCCCCATACTGTGCACCTATCTTATTCCTATTATGAGCCCAGCTGCAGTCTATCGGTAAACGGTCTTTTACGAAGTTAATACCGTGTTTACACGAAACGCATATCGTGTAAACAAGATATTTGCAAAATGCTGTACATTCTATTAATACACTAACAAACAAGATATTAACTTACTTTTCGGCGTATTTCCGCTGTGGAAGCAAAAGTTGCTTCCACCTTTTTGAGTTGCTTCCACAGCACTTGTAATGCCGATGAATAAAGGGATGCAGGAAGTAGGTGGAAGTGTGGAAGCAGAAATGATAAAACTAAGCAGAGATAATTTTCCCTTAAAAGCAATAAAACTCCAGAATCTGCTGGAGCAAAGCATCCTGCTTTCCCGGACCTTTTTCCAACTCCACACTTTTCAGGTTATAGAGTTGTGCCAGCAAAGCTGACGACTGCTTCTCGCAAAGACGGGAATCATGTACCTGCTCCATCCAGCAGACGGTCTCTCCCCAAACATCTACCGAAAGATGTGACAAGACTTCTGTCGGGGCTCCCCCCTTCTCCACCTTACGGAAGATTTCGACCAAAGCACACAACAAGCTGGACATTATCTGTTTACAACGGGAATGGGAACGGGATTCCCGGTTTCTGAAACGTAGCAGGAAATAGTACCCCAGCCATAAATAAACGGTGGTGACTTCTGCATGGATTTTCTCTATCCTCTTCCAATGCGCAACCAAGGCAGCATCAATTTCTTCCAGAATCGCATCCGTATCATCTTCTATGTAGTATTTCTGCGCAAGACACTCTATCACGCACCCCCATTTCGCCATATCCACACACTCTTGCGTACGCCCCATCCATACATGGGCTTCCTCCAATATCCGGAATGCCTTTTCTCCACATTCCGGAGCATCATAAAACCGATACTGACGAAACAACAGAAGAGACTGACATAATAACTCATCCAAAGAGTACTCCGCACTTTCCATATTTAAAATTCAAGTATCCATTCAGGTAACAAAATCGAGCAAAAGTAATCATTTCCTAAGAAAATCACGCTGTTTCAGCACAAAAACCGGCAGGAAAAAGAAGATACCGATGACGGACATCACCAGTCCGCCAATGGTACCCGCCGCCAATGGAAACCAGAAAGCCTCCTTGTCCTCACCTATCATGAAAGGGATAAATCCCAGAATGGTAGAAACTACCGTGAGGAAAATAGGAACGACCTTCGCATTCCACGCCTTGACGTAGGCACGAAGAGCGGAAAGACGGGGGAAACGACGTCGGATGCTGTTGTACTCGTTCAGGATATAGATGCTGGCATTCACCGTGATGCCGCACAGCAGGACGAACGAGGCAAAACCGCCCTGGTCGAAGTTCAGCCGGAACCAATAGAAAGTAAGAAATACCCCGATATAAGAAACCGGAATCACAAAGATGATGGCAAGCGGCTGCTTCAGGGAGTTGAACAGAACGCTGGTCGTAAAGAAGATGATGGCTATCACCACCAGCAGAAGCAGGTATTGGCGGTTGTCCTTCTCGCCCCATGACCAACTGTTGCTGTCCGACTCGGCTGTATAACCCATCGGCAACAGTTTGTTGAACTCCTCCAGGTCACGTTTCAGAATTTTATTTCCTTGTTCCCCCGAACCGATATATTCGTATTGCAGGCAGAGGCGGTACTGCTGGTTTTCTTTGGCAATCTCCTGCGGCATCTGTCCCTTTTCCACAGTAGCCAGTTCGGAAAGTTTGTAATGCTTGCCGTTTCCTACTCCATAGGGAAAGAACTGCATTGCCCAGATGTCATATTCGGCAGACTGGCGGGAAGAAAGCTTGATTTTCTCCATCCCCTGCTCTGTCGCTACCGAGCCAATCTCCAGATTCTTGCCGAAGATGGGGCGCACCGCAGAGAAAAGCACTTGCGCGTCGATGCCCTCTTGCGCCATGCGCTCCTTGTTCAGGTTGAAGTAGAATTCCTGATAGTCATCCTTCCACCAGGAGAACTCCGAATTGATGAGCACTTCCTTGATACGCCGGTGCGTCAGCAGCTTGGCCTTCAGCTTCTCCGCCCACTCATAGAGTTCGTCGTAGTTGTAGCCGTACATCCTGATGCGGTAGGAGCCGGCACTCTCGCGGACGTCATTACTGAACCCCTGGTCCTGCAATCCGTAGATGCCCCAGCTGCCGCCTCCCAGTTCCAGTGCCTTGCTTATCATATTGGCTTTCAGTGTATAGGGGAAACCGCTGTTCCGGGCTTCCTTCTTGAAATAAATCTGCATACTGGCACGCCGGGGGCTGTAAATGGAAGTATGAAACTGCCTGATTTCCTTGAACCGGCTGAGGTAGGTCTCCATACGTTTCATCAAAGTGTTCATCTGCTCGAGGGTGCTGCCATTGGGAAGGTTGGCGTTGGCATAGAGCACCACCTCCTCATTACGGGTGAAGTAACTGCCTTCGTACACCTTCTGTATGAAAAGCCGCAAGCTGCCGCCCAGCGCCTTGTCCACAACGGGTTTCACCGACTCCTTATAGGTATCCGAACCGAATACCTTATTGTAAGCAGCTTCCCATTTTCCCCCTCCTTCCAGTTTGTCGGGCAACAGAAAAACGGGCAGACCGAAACCCAACAGTAACAGCAGGCATACAGCCCAGCGCCAACGGCATAGAAAACGGATGAGAGCAGAGTAACAGCAGGAGAAATAAACGGGGAAACGTCTGAAAATCCGTCCCAACCTTGTTTTGAATGTTTGCGTCAGCCCCGGCAAGACAAGACGCCTCTTCTTCCCCGTAATCCGCCTCACCAGTCCTATCTTCTCAATCATCGACGGAACAAAGAACAACGCCACCATCAAGGAAACAGCCAGATTGATGATCACTACCGCTGCAAAGTCCTGCAGGTTGAGCCGTATCTTCTCGTCAAGGAAGAAAATGATAACAAGCGCACCCATCGTAGTGAGGGTTGCCGCCAACACCGACAGGAAGGCCTTGAGATTACGCCGATGCAGAATGTGGTCGGTCATGACAATGGTGCTGTCTATCACTAGATTCAGCGAGACAGTGATACCCGCCAGCGAATAAAGCTGCATCTCAAGTCCGAAGAGGTAGTAGAAGATAAGTGCCACCGCTATATTTACAGCCAGGCTGGTAACTATCAGAAAAAGATATTTCAACTTACGAGTAATGAGCCATACGAATACAAGCAGGATGAGTACCGTCAAACCGGTACGGAAGTAAATCTTGTCCAGTTCTTCCCGTATGTACTCGGTCGCATCATAGCTGGTATGCACTTCATATCCGACAGGAAGTACCTGCCGAACAGCTTCCATCTCGTCCATCACGGCACGGTTCAGTTGCAACTGGTTGGCAGTTTCTTCCGCAGTAATGGATAGATAGACGGAATTCAGCCCATTGATGCGGTAATAGCTTTGCGGCTCCTCCTCCATACGGACAGCCGACACCAGTTCGTCCAAGCGGAGCAGTTTCCCGTCGGTAGCCGTCACGGTGATGGCAGCAGGATTAAAACCAAGGGAGTTGCTCTCCGGCACCAGTGCCAGGCGTATCCATTCCCGGCTACCGTTACCTGTATCCACATTGTGCGTACCCAGAAATTCCTTCCGGTAATGCCGCTGTACTGCCTCGCTGATGTCCGACAGTGCCACACCCAGCAAGCGCAACTGTTCACTGTCATATTCCAGTCTCCACTCCATGGGCGTGGCACCGCTGAGTTCCACCTTATAGATACCCGGAATATTTGCCAGCCGCGGCTTGATATGCTCCTCGGCATACTGCTGAATCAATATCGGAGTGGAAGGGGCATTCAGTGTGAAGGACATGAAAGGGCGTGAGGCGTTCTCGTCGGGCACTTTCATGTGAATGGTGGGATAGCTGACACCTTCGGGCAATTGGGGCCACGTCTGCCGGATGATGGTGGAAGCTTCGAAGCGGACTGCCTCGACATCGGCATGCTTGTCCAGCTCCACAGTAATGTTGCCGTAGCCGTTGCCCGAGGTGGAGTTCAGCCGCTTCACTCCGCGGATACGCGCCAGCATGGATTCCAGCTTGCTGGTCACTTCCATCTCCACCACCCGCGACGAAGTGCCAGGCATGCTGAAACCCACCGTGAAGCCGGGCAGGCTGCGTGACGGATTCAGCTTGACGGGGAGCAGCGGTATCAACGCCACCCCTACCAAAGCAAGGCAGACAAACGCCACTATGACGGTGAAGGAAGAAACTCGTTTCATCAGTTATTATAATCAAATTTTTCCGACAGCGAAAATCCGCTGGCAAAGTCGTGCAACGTCAGTTTCCGTATCTTGTAATAATTCAGCCAGTAGTCCTGCAAGGCGGAGATGTAATTGCGTTGCGCTTCCTGCTGGCGGTTCAGCGAGAGGGTCAGGCTGTTGATGTCTGCCTTGCCGATAATGAAGCGCTGGCGGGTTTCGTTATACGCCAGGATGGCAAGGTCGAGGGCCTCTTCGGCACTGGCGACGAGGGCTTGCTGGACGTTGAAGTCACTGACGGTCATGATAACCTCCTCCTCAATGCTGATTTCACTCTGCCGGGCAGAAGTCTTCACCACGTTCAGATTGTTCCTCGCCATGTTGTATTTGCCTTTCCTCACGCCCCAATCCACCAGTGGAATGGAGACACTGACCGACACCATCTCCTGCTGCATGGGATGCCTGTATGCTTCACCGAATTTCTCTGCCACCTGGTTGAAGCCGACGCTGGCGTTGATGCTGGCATTGAAGCGCGATTCCTTCTTCGTCTTGTCTACTGTCTGCTCGGCTTCCAGCACTTCCTGACGAAGCCCCAGAAATTCCGGATTGTTGGCTTGAGCGGCCAGCAAAGCCTCATCAACCGGTATGGTCAGCGCCCTCGGACGTCCCGGAAGCGACACCCTGATATCCGTGTTCTTCTCCATATTCAGGAAAGATGCCAACGAAAACATGGCGCGCTTCAAGGCACTGGCGGCATTCTGCAAAGTATTGCGGGCGTTCACCACGTCGAGTTTCAGCGTCAGCAGGTCGGCACGGCTGATGGCGGCTATTTTCAAGCGCTGCATGCCGATGCGGTAGAGGGTATCGGTGGAGACGGCATTGTCCTTGGCCAAGTCATATTCCGCCTGTGCCATGGCAAGCGCAAAGAAATAGGTCGTGGCCTGCTCGGATACTCGCTCTGCATTGTAAATATACTCCTTCTTCACCTTTTCGTACTTCAGCGGCTCAATCCTGCGTTCCCAACGGAAAGGATTGTAACCGACCAGACTCTGCGAGTAGCCCAAACGAACCGGAACACTGGTGAACTGGGTATACTTGTTTCCACCGAAGCTCCGCATATAGCCCAGCTCCGTATCCAGATAGAACGTACCGCCCGTCAAGTCGAAATTCTGTCTGACGGCAAGATTGCCGTATGCATAGAAGGATTGCTGGCTGCGATAGATGTCAAGGTCCTGTTCGGAGTCGTAACGCTTGGTGATATCGCGGTTGTACTGTGCCGGAGTCATGTTCAGCGTCAGGCTGGGAAGGCGGTTTGCCTTATAGGTGCGGTATTCCCAATAACCGGCCAGATACATGTTCTTGGTGCGGAAGGCTTCCAGCGAACTGTCATTCGCCAGGGCAATGGTCTGCTGCAAATCGAGCGTTATCCGCTGTTGGGCAAAAGCGGAAAAGGCTCCCAGACTGAACAAAAGTATAAGACTTAATTTCTTCATGCTCTTTCTTTTCTATAAATAAACCAATATATCAACGGGATGATGAACAGACTGACCAGTGTCCCCACGAACATCGCCCCAATCATCGCTATGGAAAGCGGCTTTTGCAACTCAGACCCCATATCGAACGAGAACAGCAGCGGAACCATGGCAAATATCGTGGTGAGCGATGTCATGATGATGGGCCGGAGCCTTCTCCGTCCCGCCTCGTGGATGGCCTCGAGCAACGGCATACCAGCCCTCCGTAATTCATTAATGGCATCCAGCTTCAGGATGGAGTCGTTGATGATGATACCGCACGTCACAATCAGTCCGATGGCAGACATCAGGTTCAGGGTATGCCCGCATATCCACAACAGAAGCAGGGCAAACGCCACATCTATCGGAATTTCCAGCAGCACGATGAGCGGCTGCACGAAGCTTTCGAACTGGGCGGCAAGAATGAAATACATCAGCAAGATAGAGATGAAAAGAATCACCACCAACTCGTCCAGCATTTGGCGGTTGGAGAAGAAACTGCCGGAAAAGGCCGTATCCCAGTCACCCGTGGCATCTGCCTCCCGCTTCACCTTTTCCATCAACTCCGGAGCATTGTCCACTTCATAGAAACGGAACGGTATATATTCACCGTTGCGTCCTGCCGTAATCGTCTTCAAGTCCTCAGCCGGACGCACCTTTACCAGCTCCCGAAGCGGAATATGCTCCACTTCGCCCTTACTGTCCGGACGGGTCTGTATCAATGTCTGCTGCAGCACCTCGTTCACTGTCCGCTCCTCGCCCACAATGCTGATAGGCAGGTATTGCTGGTAGGAATGGAGCATAGCTACGCTGTTCTCCTTGAACGCTGTCCGCAACGTACGGTAAAGCTCGTCATACGAAACGTCATAGAGCAACAGCTTTTCCTGCAGGATGCTTATGTCAAGCTGGTTCTCGAAAGCGATACCTACGGGCGCTGTCCCCGTAAGCTCCGCAAACTGTTGTTCCAGTCCGCGCAATTCTTCCGCCGCCGGCGCCTTCTCCTTATTGCGGGCATAAAGTTCCGCCACCACATCGGCCTCCCCGGTCACGAAAAGCTTCTCGAACACGGTTTCGGGTGGAGAAAAGGAGACTGTCGCCAACGGATATTCCCGTGTCAACCACTCGCCCGCCTGCTTCTGCAAGGGAGCAATCCCGTCAGGCGAGGAAGTCTTGAAATACAATTCTGCCTCCGAAGAAGAGAGAGCCTGCTCACGGTTCAGCAGATAGTCCTGCTGGCCTATGGCAGCCGTCTGTTCCACAGTCTTGTCCAACAACTGTCCGAACAGCACATTCACACGATGCCGGTTCTCGTCCACATGTATATTTTCGTTCCATTCCACGTAGACTATCAGTTCATTCTGGTCTATCTGCGGCATACGCTCCTTGGCTATGGAATAGAACAGAAAGACACAAAGAGGAATAGAAACCACACAGAATATGATACTTACCGTCTTATGGGAAAATACCCAGTCGATGCCCACATCATAAAAACGGTCCAGCGTATGTTCCTTCAACGGATTGTTGATGCGGATGCGGGAGAACCACGACCTGCCGCGCAACCCCGTCCGGTAGACCAGCATATAGAGGACCGGCAGCAGCATGATACCCGTGAAGTAGGAAACCAGCAGCCCCACCGTAACAGAGAATGCCTGGTCATAGAAAAGCGCTCCCGCAATGCCGCTCATAAATATCAGCGGCACAAACACGGCAACCGTGGTCAGGGATGAGCTCAGCATCGGCGTCACCACCTCACCCGTACCCGCCACGCAAGCCCGCCTCAACGAATAACCCCGTTCGCGGTACTGCGAAATATTTTCCGTGACAATGATGCTGCTGTCAATCATCATACCCAACGCCAGAATCAATCCGGACAGAGAAATTATATTGAGCGACATCCTGAACAGATAGAAGAACAAGAAACAGATTACAATGGACACCACCATGCTCAGGCCGATGATGAACGGCGACTTGACATCCCCCAAGAAGAGTACCGCCACAATGCAGATGAACAGGAAACCCAACGACAAATTTTGCTGAAGATTGGAGATGGTATAGTCCAGCAACTCCGTCTGGTTACGGCTGATGCTAAAATCAATGTCGGGATATACTTTCTTGAAGTAGTCCATCGTGCTGTTGATGGCAAGCTTCATGTCTTCCATATTCTCGTCCGCCTGCTTGATGACGGCAAGGGTAACGGCACGCTTGCCATTGCTCATGGAGACACCTTTCTCCTTGGCAGGAACAATCTCTACCCGGCAGAAGTCTCCCAAGCGGATGATACGTCCTTCCTTTCGCAGCAGGATGCCCTTCACGTCCTCCTCTGTCCGCAGCAGGGTGGAGAACTTAATGTTGTATTCGTAGTAGCCGTCGCGCACAGTCATGCTGCCCGGCTCCACGTTGTTTTGCGCCAGCACGTTTTCTATGTCTTCAATGGAGAGCCCCAACACAGCAAGCTTATCCGGGTCGGGCACAATCTGTAACTGGCGTTCGACCAAACCCGTGACATCCACCATTGCCACTTCCGCCAACTGCTCGATGCGACGCTTTATGACATTTTCGGCAAACTCGCACAAATCAAGAAACGCGCGTTCGTCCACCTTGCCGTATGCACTGTCGCTTTTTAGGGTCAGATTGAGGTAGAAGACAGGAATGTCCGTCGCACTTGCCTTTATCACCTTCGGGCGTTCGGCATCCTTGGGCAGATAGTTCATGGCGGCGTCAATCTTCTCGTTCACTTCTATGAAGGCAAGGTCGGTATTCGTACCGAAGTCGAAGCCCAGGCGGATGATGCCTGCACCATCGCGCGTCTCGCTGTCCATGTCCTTCAGTTTCGCCACCTGGATGAGCTGCTGCCGCAGAGGTTTCACCACCGTATTCTCTAATTCACGCGCCGAGGTATTCTGCGCCGACACCTGCACTGTAATTTCCGGGATGGCAATATCGGGCAGCAAGGATACCGGCAAGGTGAAGTAAGTCACCAGCCCGACAATGAAGCATGCTGTAAACGCCATCAGTACGGCAATGGGCCGCTGTATCAAGAACTTTATCAATTTTCAATTATGAATTTAAATTGTGAATTATGAATTTTCAACTTTCAATTTTCATCTTTCAATTTTCCACCACCTTCACCGGCGCCTCATGTGCCAAATTCACATTTCCCGTCACGATGACCGTATCGCCTTCTTTCAGGGCATCGTCGGCCATGCTGTAGCTTTCCGCATTCTCCAGTCCGGTCTGCACATAGTTCCACTGCGCCTTTCCGTCTTTCAGGGTAAAGACGACTTGCTTACCCGAACGCAGTACGACGGCACTTTTGGGTATCACGAGCTGACCGTCCAGAGAACGGTGTACATTTACCCTCACATTCATGCCGCTAAACAGACGTCCCCTGCCATTGACGGATGCCTTTACTTTCACCATTCCCTTATCATCTACCAGAGGATTGATTTGGGTGATGCGGCCCTCTTGTTTGGAAGAGGCATCCGAGTAAGGGGTGACAATCACCTTGTCGCCACTCTTTATCAGGGGGAGTTCACTTTCCAGTACCGTAAAGTCCACTTCCATGCCCTGAGTGCCAATGATGGAGCAGAAAGATTCCGAAGTGCTTGCCTCGTTGAAGGGCTTGGAAAAGAGGTTCGCCACCACGCCGTCGAAGGGGGCAACCAGCGTAGCATGCTCTTCTTCATAGGCGGCGAGTTCGTACTGGGAGAGACTTTGGTCGTAACCGCTCTTTACTCGTGCCAGCTTCATGATGTCGGCAGGAATTTTGGAAGTATCACCCACCGGATAGCCTTGCCCTATCAA
>ERZ840057.2637-NODE-2637-length-11981-cov-3.581754_pt1 | contig 11981 bp, 9 predicted proteins | sample MGYA00519907_ERZ840057 | MGnify/ENA primary metagenome ERZ840057 (study PRJEB31850, sample SAMEA3708862) | human gut metagenome | biome: human gut; feature: human-associated habitat; material: faeces | place: China | collected 2014 ...
GCCACCTGGAAAGAAACTTCAGAATATGATGCAGCTTTCCGGTGGAGAAAAAGCACTGACGGCAATTTCACTGCTGTTTGCCATTCAGAATTTAAAACCGTCACCGTTTTGTCTGCTTGATGAAATTGAAGCTGCACTGGATGATTCCAATGTCGGCAGATATGCGAACTATCTGCATAAGCTGACGAAGCATACGCAGTTTATCGTCATTACACACAGACGCGGTACAATGGCAGCGGCAGACCGTCTTTATGGTATCACCATGCAGGAAAAGGGTGTTTCAGCACTGGTTTCTGTGGATTTGATTGCAGACGATCTGGAAAAAGAAAAACCGGCTTCATAAAAAAGCAAAAATAAAGAATAAAAAATCAGATAAAGAAAAGAGGGAAGGTATGGGATTATTCAGTAAATTAAAGGAAGGTCTGACAAAGACCAGGGATAATATCGTATCGGGCATTGATTCGGTATTCAGCGGATTTTCATCAATTGATGATGACTTTTACGAAGAACTTGAAGAAACGATGATTATGGGCGACATGGGTGTGCGTGCCACCGAAGAAATCATCGAGGAATTAAAGCAGAAGGTCAAGGAAAACAAAGTTAAAGACCCACAGGCGTGCAGACAGCTTCTGATTGATACAATCCGCGAAAAAATGGATCTGGGTGAAAATGCGTATGAATTTGAAAACCGCAAATCCATTGTTATGCTGATTGGTGTCAACGGTGTCGGAAAGACAACGTCTGTCGGAAAGCTTGCGGGACATTTAAAGGCGATGGATAAAAAAGTTGTAATGGCGGCGGCGGACACTTTCCGTGCGGCGGCGATTGAACAGCTTACAGAATGGGCTAACAGGGTAGGTGCAGATATAATTGCACAGAATGAGGGCTCTGACCCAGCGGCTGTAATATATGATTCTATAGCAGCGGCAAAAGCAAGGCACGCAGATGTTCTTTTATGTGATACAGCCGGAAGGCTTCAGAATAAGAAAAATCTTATGGAAGAATTACGCAAGATTGACAGAGTTATTGAAAGAGAGTATGCTGATGCGTATAGGGAAAATCTTATAGTCCTTGATGCGACAACTGGTCAGAACGCACTTTCACAGTTACGCGAATTCAATGATGTAACTAATATAACAGGAATTATTCTTACTAAGATGGACGGAACAGCTAAGGGTGGTATCGCCGTTGCTATTCAGGCAGAATTTGGAATACCTGTTAAGTACATTGGTGTAGGTGAGCAGGTTAAAGACTTACAGAAATTTGACTCAGATACATTTGTCAACGCATTATTTGATACATCAGATAATGAAGAAGATGATGAATAAACTTTAAACTATGATCATCAGAAGAAGTATAGATAAAGAAGAGGTGAAGGATATGCCGAAAGCACTCTTCCCGGGACAAATACACGTTGTACAGACCCCTCAGGAAGCGGAGCGTGCTGTGGCCTACCTGAAAAAATGTTCCATACTGGGCATTGACAGTGAAACGCGCCCGTCCTTCACCAAAGGGCAATCCCACAAGGTAGCCTTATTACAGGTTTCATCGGAAGAGCACTGTTTCCTTTTCCGTCTGAACCTCACCGGTTTGACTCTTCCGATCATCATGTTGCTTGAAAATCCCGGCATAACAAAAGTAGGGCTTTCCCTGCGCGACGACTTCATGATGCTGCACAAGCGTGCTCCTTTCGAACAACATGCGTGCATTGAATTGCAGGAATACGTCCGCGCTTTCGGCATCCAGGATAAAAGCCTGCAAAAGATATATGCCATCCTCTTCGGGGAAAAGATTTCGAAAAGCCAGCGCCTTTCCAACTGGGAAGCCGAAACCTTGACCGAACCGCAGAAACTGTATGCCGCCACCGATGCCTGGGCATGCCTCAACATCTACAACAAGCTGCAAGAACTGAAACGGACAGGAGATTTTGAGATAGAAGCCAATAATAATGTGGTAATGTAATGCACATTATCACATTACCACATTAATCACATTATATATATGTACAAAGTATACCTTAAACCCAATAAAGAGGAGTCATTAAAGCGTTTTCACCCGTGGGTGTTTTCCGGCGCCATCGCACATTTCGACGGAGAGCCCGAAGAAGGGGAAGTAGTTGAAATCTATACATCCAAAAAGGAATTCATAGCCAAAGGGCATTTTCAGATTGGCAGTATCGCCGTACGCGTACTGACCTTCCGTCAAGAAGAAGAAATCAATGCGGACTTCTGGAAACGCAAACTCAGCATAGCATACGACATGCGCCGCAGTATCGGCATAGCCGGAAACCCGACAAACAACACCTATCGCCTGGTGCACGGGGAGGGAGACAACCTGCCGGGGCTTGTTATCGACATTTATGCCCGCACCGCAGTGATGCAGGCACATTCTGCCGGCATGCACCTCGACCGCATGGCCATTGCCGATGCCCTTACCGAAGTGATGGGCAGCCAGATTGACAATATCTATTACAAATCGGAGACGACCCTTCCCTTCAAGGCCGACCTCTATCCGGAGAATGGTTTCTTGAAAGGCGGTAGCACGGACAATGTAGCCATGGAGTACGGCCTGAAGTTCCACATCGACTGGCTGAAAGGCCAAAAGACCGGTTTCTTCGTAGACCAACGCGAGAACCGTTCGCTACTGGAACGTTATGCCAAAGGCCGCAGCGTACTGAATATGTTCTGCTATACCGGCGGCTTCTCCGTATATGCTATGCGTGGAGACGCCAAACTGGTGCATTCCGTGGACAGCTCCGCCAAAGCCATCGACTTGACCAACAAGAACATCGAACTGAACTTCCCGGGTGACACCCGCCATGCCGCCTATGCAGAAGATGCCTTCAAATACCTTGACCGCATGGGCGACCAATACGACCTGATAGTTCTTGACCCTCCTGCTTTTGCCAAGCACCGCGATGCTCTGCGCAATGCCCTGCAAGGCTACCGCAAACTCAATGTCAAGGCTTTCGAAAAAATCAAGCCCGGAGGTATTCTTTTCACTTTCTCGTGCTCGCAAGCCGTCAGCAAAGAAAACTTCCGCACCGCCGTGTTCACAGCCGCTGCCATGTCCGGCCGCAGCGTACGCATCCTGCACCAACTGACGCAACCTGCCGACCACCCGGTCAGCATCTATCATCCGGAAGGGGAATACCTGAAAGGACTGGTTCTATATGTAGAATAAAGGAAAAAGCAGGCTTTGTTAGCCTGCTTTTCTTAAATAGAGTTAATAAAAAGCAGAAATACGCCAAAACAGCATGTTATATAACATAAACCGTGTATATTTGCACTGTGTTTTTCATGGTATTAGATTTAAGGTTAATAAAGATTGGGTGTCTGGGATAGATACCCTTCTTTTTTTATAATACATTCCTTCCCAAAACCCATCCCTCATTAATCTCTTTCGTTGAAGAAAAAGCCGTACAGAACTTGTTTTTCTCCTAGTCTCATTGTACATTTGCATCTATTACATAATTCAAAACATAAAAAGCTAATATTATGAGCATCAAATTCCGACTCACTGCCATGCAATTCCTGCAATTCTTCGTTTGGGGAGCATGGCTGATTTCATTAGGTGGTTACATGGGCGGTACGTTACATTTTGAAGGCGGACAAATCGGAGCAATCTTTGCAACCATGGGTATAGCCTCACTGATAATGCCCGGACTGACCGGTATCATCGCCGACAAATGGATAAACGCCGAACGCCTTTATGGCATACTCCACCTCATCGGTGCCGGTGCTCTGATTTATGCTTCAACTGCCACCACATACAACCACATGTACTGGGCCATGCTGCTCAACATGCTTGTTTACATGCCTACACTATCTCTGGCCAACACCGTATCCTACAATGCATTGGAAAAATATAAGATGGATTTGATAAAAGACTTCCCTCCCATCCGTGTATGGGGAACGGTAGGCTTTATCTGTGCCATGTGGGCTGTGGACCTCACCGGGTTCAAGGCAAGTTCGGCACAGCTCTATGTGGCAGCCATATCGGCAGCCATGCTGGGACTTTATGCTTTCACTTTGCCAGCCTGCCCCCCCATGCGCAGCGAAGGAAAAACGATGCTCTCCGCTTTCGGACTGGACGCACTGGTGCTGTTCAAGCGCAAGAAGATGGCTATCTTCTTCTTGTTCTCCATGCTGCTGGGAGCCGCCCTTCAAATAACAAACACATACGGCGACCTTTTCCTGGGTTCGTTTGCTTCCATACCCGAATATGCAGATTCGTTCGGTGTAAAACACTCCGTCATCCTGCTCTCCATCTCGCAAATGAGTGAGACGCTGTTTATCCTTGCCATCCCCTTCTTCCTGAAACATTTCGGAATCAAGCGTGTTATGTTAATAAGTATGTTTGCATGGGTATTCCGTTTCGGGCTCTTTGCCCTCGGAGACCCGGGAAGCGGACTCTGGATGCTCATTCTCTCGATGATTGTCTACGGCATGGCATTTGACTTTTTCAATGTATCGGGCTCGCTGTTTACAGAAATGGAGGCACATCCCAGTATCCGTGCCAGCGCACAAGGCTTGTTCTTCATGATGACGAACGGTGTGGGAGCCATCATCGGAGGTTATGCCAGCGGAGCCGTGGTGGATGCCTTCTCGGTATATGCCGAAGGCGGAGGACTGGTAAGCCGCGACTGGACACCGGTATGGCTTATCTTTGCAGGATATGCTTTAGTCATTGGTCTGCTATTTGGAATGGTGTTCCGCTATAAACATAATCCGGAAAAAATAGAGAAAAACTGATTGAGAGTCAGGTTGATTTAATAGGTATGAATAAGAAAAAGATAGAACTACAAGTACTAAACATTTCCAACAGCCAGGCGCAAGCGGGTGCCTATGCCCTGGTACTGGGTGAAGTGGGTGGCAAACGCCAGCTTCCGATTATTATAGGTGCCACCGAAGCACAAGCTATGGTCATCGAGATGAAAGGTATTGTACCGCCCCGTCCGCTGACCCATAACCTATTTGCTTCCGTTCTTGAGGTGCTGGGTGTAAAACTGATGCGTATTCTTATCTATAAAGTAGACAACGGGGTATTTTACTCTTACCTTTATATGAAAGCCGAAGAAACCATTCTCCGGATTGATGCGCGTACCAGCGACGCCGTTGCCCTGGCATTGCGCATGAATGCCCCCATCTTTGTCTACGAAGACATCCTCGAAGCAGAATGTCTGAAAACCGCCGAAGGTTCCACCGACCCGATGGGAGGCAGCGAACCGGACAAAGACGAACTGCTGCAGGAAGACACGATAGGCATACTGAAAACGGCCCTGCAAAAAGCAATCGAAGAAGAGGATTACGAACGAGCCGCACAGATAAGAGACCAAATCAACCAACTCAAAAACAATTTGTAACATGCACGTATTCTATACTCCCGACATACAGACCCACGCAGAACTGCCCGAAGAGGAAGCAGCACATGCCGTACGGGTCTTACGCCTGCAAGCAGGCGACGAGGTTATGCTGACAGACGGAAAGGGCTGCTTCTATCGCGCCGAAATCAGTACGGCTACCAACAAACGCTGCCTGGTGAATATTCTGGAAACCCTTCCGCAAGCCCCCTTGTGGAAAGGTCATCTGCACATTGCCATGGCACCTACCAAGAACATGGACCGTACAGAGTGGTTTGCCGAGAAAGCGACGGAAATAGGGTTTGATGAACTGACATTCCTGAACTGCCGTTTCTCGGAACGGAAAGTCATCAAGACGGAGCGCATCTCCAAAATTCTGGTTTCTGCCATCAAGCAGTCGCTCAAGGCACGCCTGCCCCAACTGAATGAAATGACAGACTTCAACAAGTTCATCACACAGCCTTTTCTGGGTCAGAAATTCATCGCCCACTGTTATGAAGGCGAAAAACCGCTTTTGAAGGATATGGTACATCCCGGAGAGGACGCTCTCGTACTAATCGGTCCTGAAGGAGACTTCAGCGAAGAGGAAGTCCGGAAGGCGACGGAAAACGATTTTATCCCCATCAGCTTGGGAAAATCAAGGTTGCGTACAGAGACGGCGGCACTGGTTGCCTGCCACATCCTCAATTTACAGAATCAATGATACTCACTAAAACAAAAACTATATGAAAAAGAACCTATTCTTCCACTTCTCAGTACTGGCAATGCTCATCGTGCTGATAAGCGCTTGTTCGTCCAAAAAGCCAGAATACACCAACGTTATTCCTTCCGATGCCTCGCAAGTCATCGCTGTCAATTTAAAATCATTGGCAGACAAGGCCGGTACCAAAGATAAAGAGACTAAAGAAGCACTGCAAAAGCTGACAGATGCCTTGAAAAGCGATATGAATGCAGCTACTTTCCAACAATTGGAGGCTGTACTGAAAGACCCTGCCAAATCGGGAGTGGACGTCAATGCGCCGATTTATGTCTTCAACGCTCCCTCGTTCCCCTACACCACCATGGTAGCCAAGGTTCAAAGTGAGGATGATTTGCTGAAGCTTCTGGAAGTTACGGAGAAAGAACAGATAATCAGCCATGTGGCAGAAGCGGACGGTTACAGTTTTGCACAAATCAACAAGCGGGCATTGCTCGCTTTCACTCCTACCACGCTTATGATGGTGAACTACACCGGCACATCGCAACTGGAAAAAGTCAAAGAAGGAATTCCCGCCTTGCTGAAACAGACCGGAGAAAACAGCATCAACAGTAACACCGCTTTCAAGAAAATGCAAAAGCAGGATGGAGACATCAATATGCTCATCTCTCCTTCCAGCCTGCTGAGTGCATACGCCAATCCGCTGAATTACGGAATATCCCACAATATCGACCTGAAAGACTTGAAGATGCTGGGAAGTCTCTCCTTCGAAAAAGGGAAAATAGAACTGAAAGTAGAGAGCTATACCGAGAACACAGAATTGAAAGCACTTTTCGAAAAGCAAATCAAAAGTACTTGTCCCATCGAAAACACGTTCTTGAAGTATTTCCCAAAATCTACCCTGGCGCTATTCAGCATAGGTATCAATGGAGAAGAGTTCTACAATGTGCTGCAAGAGAATGAGCAGTTCCGCAACGATTTCTCCATTACCAAAGCCGCTGAAGTAAAAGACTTGTTCAGTGCTTTCCACAACGACCTGACCATAGGCCTTATTAATGTAACCATGAACAGCAATCCTTCTTTCCTGGCCTATGCCAGCGTAAAGAACGACGCTCCCTTGAAAGCCCTTTATGAGAAAAAGTCCGAACTGGGACTGAAACGCGGCGAAGACATCGTGAAATTGAATGAGAATGAATATGTCTATAAATCACGCGCTATCAACATATTCTTCGGCATACGAGACAAACAGATGTACGCCACCAATGACGAACTGCTGTATAAGAATGCCTGTAAGACCGCCGACCCGTCTGCCAAAGAGACTGACTTCGCTTCCAGCCTAAAAGGCAAGCGTACAGCCTTTGTCATCAATGCGGAAGCCGTACTTGACCTGCCCGTTGTAAAAATGCTAGCTGGATTTGGCGGACAAGAGTATAGCACCTATTACTCGCTGCTCGGTAATATCTCGTATCTGGAAGCTGTCGGCAACGAGGACAAGGCAACCGTTACCCTGCAGCTGAAGAACAAGAATGTTAATGCGTTGAAACAGATTGTGGACTTTATCAAGCAGTTTGCAGGAATGTAATTTAAGGATTAGAGATTAAGGATTAATACCACTCATGAATAGGATTCACCTACGGCAAACACTACCTCAAGTGTTTGCCGACCGTGATGCCATTACCTCAGACGTATGGCATCGGGACATTACGTTCCACAAAGGGAAACGTTATCTCATAGAAGCCGCTTCGGGCACCGGAAAATCATCGCTTTGCAGCTATGTTTACGGCTACCGCAACGATTATCAGGGAATCATCAACTTTGATGAGCGCAATATCCGTTCACTCTCCGTCAATGACTGGACAGATATACGCAAACACTCCCTCAGCATTCTTTTTCAGGAGTTGCGTATCTTTCCCGAACTTACCGCCATCGAAAACATACAACTGAAGAACCGGCTTACCAACTTCAAAAAAAGGAAAGAAGTCCTTACCCTATTCGAGGCAATCGGCATTGCCGACAAGGTAAACGAGAAAGCCGGGAAGCTATCTTTCGGCCAGCAACAAAGAGTCGCCTTTATCCGCAGCCTCTGCCAGCCTTTCGACTTCATCTTCCTGGACGAACCCGTCAGCCATCTGGATGACGAGAACGGAACAATCATGGGCAGGCTGCTGACAGAAGAAGCCAGCCGCCAAGGAGCGGGAATCATAGTGACTTCCATCGGCAAACATCTGGAATTGGATTATGATGAAATTTATCAATTATAAATGTGGCTAATATGAACCGACTTGTTTGGAAACTTCTCCGCCAGCACATCAGTGTCGGACAGTTGGCAGGCTTTTTCCTCGCCAATCTCTTCGGCATGATGATTGTATTGCTGAGCGTACAATTCTATCGTGATGTCCTTCCCGTTTTTACGGAAGGGGACAGTTTCATGAAGAAGGATTATATCATTGCTACCAAGAAAATCAGTACTTTGGGCAGCTTTGCCGGGAAAAGCAATACCTTCTCCAAAGATGAGATAAAAGACCTGAAAGCCCAACCTTTCACCAAAGGGGTAGGCGCGTTCACTCCTTCCTTGTTCAAAGTCTCTGCCGGACTCGGTATGCAGGAAGCCGGTATCCGCTTGTCGACAGAGATGTTTTTCGAGTCTGTACCCGACGAATATGTGGATGTCAGTCTGGACAAATGGCATTTTGATGAAGATACCCGGATAATTCCCATCATCGTTCCGCGCAATTATCTGAACCTCTATAACTTTGGCTTTGCACAAAGCCGGAGTCTGCCGAAACTCTCCGAAGGTTTGATGAGTCTGGTACAGATGGATATCATGATGCGGGGCAACGGACGTGTGGAACAATATAAAGGCAACATTGTAGGATTCTCCAACCGGCTGAATACCATTCTCGTCCCCCAATCCTTCATGGACTGGGCCAACAAGAATTTTGCACCGGAAAAAGAAGCTGAACCGTCCCGACTTATTGTGGAAGTGAAGAATCCTACCGACACAGCCATCACCGACTATTTCCAGCAAAAGAATTACGAAACCGAAGGCAACAATCTGGATGCCGGAAAGACAACTTATTTCCTGCGCCTCATTACAGCTATTGTCATGGGAGTAGGACTGTTCATCAGCATTCTGTCATTCTACATCCTGATGCTGAGCATCTTCCTGCTTCTCCAAAAGAATACGGTAAAACTGGAAAACCTGCTGCTGATAGGATATAGCCCGACGCGGGTAGCCACGCCTTATTATATACTGACAGTAGGGCTGAATGTACTGGTACTGCTACTCGCCATCGGTAGCGTGGCATGGGTACGCAGTTACTATATAGAAGTAGTCCAAAACCTCTTCCCGCAATTGGAGAGCGGTTCACTGCTTCCATGCATATTGACCGGTTGCCTATTATTTTTTGCTGTATCACTGCTGAATATTTTGGCAATAGGCAAAAAAATTATCAGTATCTGGAAAGGGGGAAAATAAAGATGGGAAAAATCCATCCAACAGATATAAAGTTCATGGTAGTGTTGGTATTATGTCTCAGCATGGCATTTCCCATCTCTGCCAATGACTTTCTATTCACTTCCATTGACACCTCGCACGGTCTGAGTGATAACCAGATACGCTATATCCTCCAACTTCCGGACGGAAGAATGGTATTTACCACCACCCAGAACGTCAATCTGTATGATGGAGCCAACTTCACCTCTCTGCAGCCTACCCCCGAATATATATATCCGCTGAAACAATACAAGGGCTTCTACCATGTCTATCTGAGCGGTGATTCCCTCTTGTGGATAAAGGATTACCAACGGCTGATGTGCATCAATCTCCATAACGAGCGATACATTGCCAACCTGGACTCCGTCTTTCAACAGAAAGGTATGCAGCATCCCATAGAGGATTTGTTTGCGGACGAACGGGGGCTCGTCTGGGTAATCAGCCATGGCGAACTGTTACAGCCGGAACTTTCCTTCCGATTGAAACTGTCTGAAGACCGAGGAACAATACAAGACCTGACTGCAGACGAAGAATCTCTGTATCTGTTCCATGACACGGGAGAAATCGTGTGCTATGATGTAAAAAACGGAAAACAACAGTATGACATTGCCGCATATCCCCGGACGGAACAAGAGAAGTTCCAAAACACCTCCCTCATACTCAGAGGAAAAAACGGATTCTATCAACTGCGCAACGGCTCTAAAGGAGGATTTTTCCATTTCGACCTCCATAAGCGAGCATGGGAGAAGCTGATGGAAACAGAGTATACCCTCAATACACTGATGATCTCCGCAGATGAGAAAGCATACATCAGCTGCATCCGTGGCTTTTGGATTATTGACCCCGAAAAGAGGACACGCCACTACATGCCCACCTTGAGGACCCGAAAGGGCAACGTCCTTGCTACAGAAATCAGTACGATTTTCCAGGACCGGCAAGGAGCTTTATGGCTCGGAACATTCAACAGAGGATTGCTGTACTACCATCCGGCCTTATATAAGCACATCCACATAGACAAGAAGGATTTCCCCCTATCACTTGAAAGAAATACAGCCGTAGCAAACTTTACGGAAGACCGGGACGGCAACATATTCATAAAGGACCGGACAGCTATCTATAAGCTCGACCTGCAGGAAGACGGCAACCGGATACTCATACCGGTAGAAGCATCCACCCTGCCCAAAGAGCTACAAGGGGAATACGGTTCGGAAGCGGCATTCGTGTCACATGACGGAACGCTCTATTTCGGAGACGCCGACGGATGCAACATCTTTTCCCCCAATCCGGAGCCCCCATCTTCCAGTCTGCCCTATCCACCGGTTTTCACGGCAATCCATGTGCATGGAGAATGCATCCTCCCGGGCAGAAGCTATGAAAACCGGACTATACTACCCGAAGCCTCTCCTTATGTGAAAGAAATATCATTGAGCCACAGCCAGAACTTCCTTACTCTCGAGTTCTCCGCATTGAATTACTTCAACCGCGAGCACACCCATTACCGCTATCAGCTGGAAGGTATCGACGCACAATGGGTAACCGCCGGCAACATGAAGCAGAGCAACGGCATTCTCCAAGCTCCCTATACCAACTTGCCACCGGGAAGCTACACCTTCAAGGTAATGGCCTCTAACGATGGAAAGCATTGGAATGAAGAGCAAACGGCCCGGATAAGCCTAACAGTCCATGCTCCCTGGTGGAAAACCGGCGTTGCATACGTCATCTATATAGTCTTGTCAATCGCCATCATTGCGGCAAGCATCCGCCTCTACATACACCGCACCCGGAAGGAGATGGAACGGAAACACAAAGAAGAAATCCTTTTGCTCCGCATCCGCAACTTGATAGAGCAGTGCAACCGTTATGAAGCGGAACAAAAGAAATCACCGGAAGGAAAAAACATAACTTGTGTACATAGCCATACCGAACCTCACCAAACAGAAAACAAGCAAGACGCATCCGAATCTGTTTTCCTGACAAAAGCTATCGAACTGGTGGAAAAGAACCTGCATGTACCCGGCTACTCCGTAGAGCAGCTAAGCCGCGACTTGTGTATGGAACGCACCGGACTTTACCGGAAACTGGTAGCCATGCTCGACCAGTCCCCCAGCCTCTTCATCCGCAACATCCGCTTGCAACGTGCGGCACAACTCATCCTGGAAGGCAGCCTCAGCATTACGGAAATCGCAGAGCGTACCGGCTTCAGCAGTTCCAGCTATCTCAGCAAATGTTTCCAGGAAATGTACGGCTGCCGTCCCTCGGAATATGCGGAGAAAATGCAGAAATCAACTTGAGTGTTGTTCCGTTTCAACAAGATTGTTGCCACCTAAAGGGGATTCAAGGCTACTTTTGCAGCATAATTTTAAAAGAACCATGAAAATGAATTTTATGAAAATGCGGAGATGGCAATCAATAAAGTAAAAGAACGT
>ERZ840057.2645-NODE-2645-length-11948-cov-3.455562_pt1 | contig 11948 bp, 8 predicted proteins | sample MGYA00519907_ERZ840057 | MGnify/ENA primary metagenome ERZ840057 (study PRJEB31850, sample SAMEA3708862) | human gut metagenome | biome: human gut; feature: human-associated habitat; material: faeces | place: China | collected 2014 ...
TTGTAGAGCCTTTATCGTTTTATAACAAGGGAAAACGTTTATCTCTCTTAAAAAATTGTAGTATAATCGTAATGTAGTTCTAAATATTATTAATTATATTTGTGCACAGTTTTTAAAAGCAAACAATTTATATTAACTAATCAACTACATTTATGTTAAAGAGAATGCGATCTTTTTTAGTAGCGGCGATGCTCATGGTCATTGCTACCGTTAGTGCGCAGGTTACCACTTCTAGTATGAGTGGTAAGGTTACAGCACAAGATGAACCTATCATTGGAGCGACTGTGGTTGCAATCCACGAGCCGTCAGGTACACGTTATGGTACAGTGACTAATATCAGTGGTCAATTTAATTTGCAAGGTATGCGTACCGGTGGTCCTTACAAAGTTGAAGTTTCTTATGTTGGTTATCAGACTGCTATTTATAAAGGTGTAAATTTATCGTTAGGAGAAGTATACACTTTAAATGTAGTTTTAAAGGAAAGTTCTGAATTATTGGATGAAGTTATAGTAACAGCACAGAAAACAGTAGAGAAGATGGGGACTGTAACGAATGTGAGTGAGCGTCAGTTAACGACATTGCCTACTATTAATCGTAGTATTACTGACTTTACTAAACTTTCTCCTTATGCGGGTGGCAGTAATTCTTTTGCCGGACGTGATGGACGTTATAATACAATAACTGTGGATGGTGCAGCTTTGAACAATAATTTTGGTTTGAGTACTAATAATTTGCCGGGTGGAGATGCGCAGCCTATTTCACTTGATGCAATTGATGAAATTAGCGTTAATGTTTCTCCTTATAGTGTTACGTATTCTAATTTTACGGGAGCTTCTATTAATGCTGTAACCAAGAGTGGTACAAACGAATTAAAGGGAACAGTTTATACATATCAGAAACCAAAGAATTTTATAGGAAAATCTATTAACGATGTTGACGTTCCTAATGTGGAAAGTTATAAATCCAGTTTGTATGGCTTTACATTAGGAGCTCCGATAATAAAAAATAAACTATTCTTTTTTGTAAATGGAGAATTAGAAAATAGTACTAGCCCTGGTATTTTGTGGACTCCTAGTCAAGAAGAAGGTGGAAGTGGGGATAATCAAAATCATATTTCTAGAACTTGGATAAAGGATTTGAAGACAATAAGTGATTTTGTAAAGGATAAATATGGATATGATCCGGGAAGTTATGATAAATTTGATGATTTCGAGAGTAAAAATTGGAAGCTTATGGCTCGTTTGTTGCTATAGCTGTAGTGGCGATAGCTGGTTGGAATATTAATAAAAGTCATAAACTGTCATTACGTTTTAACACAGTGAAATCAGAAAATGATGCTAGTATTAGTTCAACCTCTTCGGTAATCACTAAAGCTAATTCAAACCGTTATGGGGTTGATGCATTTGCATTTGGAAATTCCAACTATGGTTTTAGAAATATTGTAACGTCTCTTTCCGGTGAGTTGAATAGCAATTTTTCTTCCTCAGTACAAAACAAATTATTAGTGACTTATACCCATATCCGAGATTCTCGTACAACTAAGGGAGATGCGTTTCCAATGGTTGATATTTACAAGGACGGTAAGCAGTATATGACATTGGGTACAGAATTGTTTACTCCTTTTAATGATGTCGAGAATAATGTATTTAGTGTTACTGACAATGTAACTATTAATAAAGGAAACCATTTGATAACTGCCGGTGCAACATTTGAAAGACAGTATTTCATGAATTCATATTTACGTGCTCCTTATGGATATTATCGTTATGCTTCAATGGACGATTTTATGACGGGAGAAAAACCGATGCTGTATGGCATTACTTATGGATATAATGGAAAAGACGCTCCGGGAGCTGAACTGACATTTGGTATGTTGGGAGCTTATGCACAAGATGAATATTCTATTACACCTAATTTAAAATTGACATATGGATTACGCTTTGATTTACCGTTATATTTTGATGATTTGTTAGGGAATGCGGCTATCAAAGAACAGTCATTTAATGGAACGAATGTTGACGTATCCGAATGGCCGAAAAGTAAATTGTTAATATCTCCTCGTTTAGGATTTAATTGGGATATAAAAGGTGACCGTTCTATTGTTTTGACTGGAGGTACAGGCTTGTTTACAGGGTTATTACCATTTGTATGGTTCACTAACCAACCGACAAATGCAGGTCAGATGCAAAATATGGTTGAATTTGAGACTTCGGAATTACCGGCAAACTTTGCTTTTAATCCAAATTATAAAGAAACTCTTACCCAAAATCCGGATATGTTTCCATCAACTCCGGGAAATGAGGTCCCCGGTGCTATAGCTTATGTGGATCCGAATTTTAAAATGCCTCAAGTTTGGCGTAGTAATGTAAATGCAGAGTTTCAGTTACCTTATGGATTTATGCTTTCTGTTGGTGCTATGTATACACGTGATATATATAATGTTGTTCAGAAGAATATGAACGAAAAGGCCCCTTCTGGAACCTATAATGAACAACCGGGACGTGTATATTGGACTAAGAATAATTACTATGACAATCCTAAGACGAAAACCGTTATACAGTTGACTAATGGGGATGAAAAAGGTTATCAATATTCTTTTAATGCAGTATTAACGAAGAAATTTGATTTTGGCTTTACAGGTTCATTTGGGTACACTTATACAATGGCTAAAGATATGACGGCAAATCCAGGTTCATCGGCGGCTTCAGTATGGCAGAATAATGTTGCAGTTAATTCATTGAATGATCCGGGTGTCTCTTATTCTTTATTTTCTACCCCGCATCGTTTGATAGCTAATGCTTCTTATGAAGTTGCTTATGCGAATATGAAAACGACTGTTTCTTTGTTCTATACAGGTTACCAACAAGGACGTTTTTCTTATACCTATTCTAATGATATGAACGGTGACGGAAACTATTCCGATTTGATGTATGTGCCTGCTTCTAAAGAAGAAATGACATTTGTGGATATTAAAGATAAACAAAATAATGTGACTTATTCGGCGGTAGACCAACAAGAAGATTTTTGGAACTATGTAAATAATGACTCTTATTTGAATGATCACAAGGGGCAGTATGTAGAACGTGCTTCTTCTTTAGAACCGTGGATTCACCGTTTTGACATGAAGATAGCACAGGATTTTTATGCTAAGATTGGTAGCCGTAAGTACGGTATTCAAGTAAGTCTTGATATGTTGAATATTGGTAACTTATTAAATTCGAAGTGGGGGGCTTATCGCTCTTGCGGTTTGCAGAGTTATGATAATGTAAGGTTGTTAAAAACAGCAAGTAAGGTAGGAGAACCTCTTACTTATCAGATGAATGCATCTTCTCGCGAGGTGTTCCAGAAAAATTCTAAATGGGATTATACTGCTTCTACAGGTAGTGCATGGCAGATGCAGTTAGGCGTTAAGTTTACATTCTAGAATATTTATATAAAAAGATGCTTCGTTCAATAAACGGAGCATCTTTTTTATTTCATCCTCATCACCACCGGATTATGGTCGCTATAATTAAGATCCGGCGAGAAGTAATCCGTGCTATTCAGTTCCGGTGAATGGAGAATATAGTCGATTCTCAACAGATGCTTGAAGTACTTGAAAGTATACATATACCCATGTCCGCTCGTTTGAAAGCCATCCTGCAACTTATCACCTTTTATAGTGTGATAAACATACGAAGACGGCAGAGAGTTAAAGTCACCGCAGACTAGAGTTGGATAGGGGGAGGCGGCTATCAGTTGCTTGAGAAGATCAGCTTGTACGGTCCGTTTCCGGAAATTCTCATGTAAGCCGTCGATAAGTCCCAGGGTAGCATGTTCCACTCTTTGGGAATCATCCGTACGAAGTCCCTTTTCCAGTTTGCGCTTGTTCTGGCTTACTTCCGTTGTTTGGAGATGATTGTTGAACAGGCGGATGGTGCGACCATTGATTTCAATATCACATGCAAGACTGCAATTTTTCGAATCAGGATAGATGATAAGATGCTCCTCCTTGATAGGATAACGGCTGAAAACAGCCAGTTGCAACAGATTTTTCCCTTCGGGCGAAGAAGGAATATAATGATACGGCCAATTAGAAAGAGCTGCGGATATACTATCGATGCCAAACTCATCGTTTATGCCAAATTCTTGAAAACAGAGAATATCTGCTTGCAGGTTTCTCATGTAAGAAGCAATCTCCTTGCATGAGTAGCCGGTATGCTCGTGGTTAAAGGCATCGACGTTGTAAGTAGCAACCGTCAACACCCCCGGAGTATATACATTCATTTTAACCATCGGTGACGAAGCCGGACTGAAAAAAGGCGATTGTAATACACAGCTCATATACCCCCAATTGCTGAATATAGCAATCAGAGGGATGAAAACCCAGCACCGCCAACGAATCGTCCAGTAGATAGCAGAAGCAAGATTAGCCAATAAAAGTATCGGCAGTATCAAACCGATGAAAGGCATAAATTTGAAACTATCCGGTGCGGCATTGCCTACGAAAGCACCCGCAATGGTAACTCCTGCCAAAATACTGGTCAGCACGATGGATATGTAATAAAACAGTCTGTAAAAGGCTTTCATTTAATCTAAATTATTTGCTGGTTATATCATGAGGGATTAAGCTCTCTACGAAGGAAGCAACCATTTATGAATCATTGCTTTCAACTTATCATCCGCTATTGGTTTAGCTATAAAATCATTGCATCCCGCTTCTTCAGCCGCTTTCCGGTCCTGTTCGTATGCAAAGGCACTTTGAGCAATAATAGGAACAGTGGCAGACAGTTCACGGATGATTTTTGTAGCTTCCAGTCCGTCCAGATTCGGCATCTTGATATCCATCAAGATAAGATCCGGTTTCACTTCATCGAACATCGTGACAGCTTCCATTCCGTCATGCGCACGTATAAGCCGGTGATCTTTACCTAAAATAGCCTCCAATAAGTCGAAGTTACTGTCCGTATCTTCGGCAACCAAAATACAGGCATGCCGTGTATTTGCAGAACTGTCAACACTCGAATCTGCAGTTTTTCCGGCAGATGCTATTCCAGCAATGTTCCCTTCACCATTCTCTTTCTTTGAAGAATCCACATTTGCAGGATTTGCAATCGTGTATGGTAAAGTAAATGTAAACGTCGTCCCCTTGCCAAATTCGGAGTTGACGGAAATCTTTCCACCGAGCCGTTCAACAATAGACTTACAGATAGATAACCCCAATCCTGTACCCTGCGCATGATTGTTCAGCTTTGCGAAACGCTCGAACACACGCCCCACTTTCTCCGGTTCAATTCCTGTTCCGGTATCCGTTACGTGGAATACAATCTGATTGTCCGCCAGTTTGTAACCATAACTGATGCTTCCTTCCTTCGTAAACTTGACAGCATTTCCAATCAGATTTGAAATCACCTGGAATACCCGGTTCTTGTCCGTTTCAATCATCAGACTTTCGTCCGAAGGCTCGTGAACGAGGCTCACGCCTACCGGCATACGGAAAATATGAGCGTCGTGCACTTCCCTGCATAAGTTGTGCAGGCTTGTAGGTCCTATGGTAAATTCGATAATTCCCGATTCAATTTTCGAAAGATCAAGAATCTCGTTGATAAGCTCCAGCAGGCGACCATTATTGGACTCAACGATACCATAATACGTCTTTCTTTCCTCCTCATCATTACTTTCGGCGATAAGTTGCGAGAAGCCGACAATGGCGTTCAAAGGAGTACGAATCTCGTGACTCATGTTGGCGAGGAAAGCCGATTTTAGCTTGTCGGACATTTCCGCTTTCTCTTTTGACGATTGAAGTTCACGTTTGATCATCTCCAGTTCCGTGATATCCCATTCGATGCTGACGATGATAGGAGAGGACAATTCATCCCCGTCCACCCGGATTTTCCGTTTGTCGAGGATAATCCGGTTACCGTTTTTATCCCTCCCTTCGGTCGTCCAATGCAATCCCTTTCCGGTGGTTGCCACTTGTATATCCTCCTGTCTCTTTTTATCGGCCACTATGGGCGGATAATAGTCAAAGTCATTCTTTCCGAACGACTCACCGACGCAGAGATCACGGTTGTACGACTCACGGTTACGGTAGAGATACCGGAAATCATTATTGATCTCCTTCACCACAATTCCCGCAGGCAGATTATTGATAGTAGTATCCATAATCAAGTTGAGTCGCTTGATTTGCGCCTCATACCGGATTCGTTCGGAAATATCATGTGCAAACGACCAGTAACTTTCTTCTCCGGAATCATTGGTCACATTATACATTGTGCCTTCGTATGCCAGAATATCCCTGTTGATTTTCGAAGGATGATGAGCGATAAAATTGCTGCTTCCGCCGTGCATGATGTCCTTACAACGTTCGTTCCACGCTTTCTGCGTAGGCATATCTGCGGCAATATCATAAATTTTCAGTTTACAGATATCCACATTCTCGCAAATCCCGTGATTGTGGAGAAAACGCCGGTTGGCAAAGATGATCGTACCGTCCTCTCTGGCGGCAAAGATACTCTCCTTGGCGTTGTTGATAGCGTGCGTCAGCGTATTGATATCGTTTCTGCGGCGCTGGATATCGGTGATATTCTGGATATATCCCTCGATCGTAAGGCTGCCGTCCGGGAGTTCCTCACGCAGATAAGCCTGGATACGCATATAATATATCTCTCCGTTCACCTGTACGCGGTAGCTGATACTGTCCGTATTGAACCTCTCCAGATTTCTAAGTTTCCAGTTGATAAACGTCTGCCGGTCTTCTTCAACGATATACTCCCTGTATTTCTCGAAAGAAATGCTTCGTACCGTTTCTTCACACAACACGCCGGTATGTCCCAGATAATGAAAAACGTTTTCATTCGTATTGTACACCCACTGACCGATTTGCGCCACTTTCTGGATCTCCCGCAGCGTTCGGTTCGTTTGTTCCAGTTGGCGTTTCACGTTGCTTCTTTGGGTGATGTCGCGATACTGGCAGAGCACCATGTCATCATAAGGATGCATGATGCATTTAAAATAATAAACATCTTCCTTTAGTACCAGTTTGAAGTTTTTACTGACACTCTTTTTCCCTTCAAGTACCGATTGGAAGACAGGAACAACCCTTTCCCGCGTATATTCGGGCAGGAGTTCAAATATGTTTTTTCCTAGAAGTATCTCATCCTGTAAGAACCATAGGTCACAATGAGGATCAATGTCTATGCAAACACCATTCTTGTCGACCAACAACATTGTATCGGCTGTCAGTTTCAATATCCTTTGCGCGTTATTTGTATCATGTAATGTTCTGTTCATGTCCATTCGATTAGATGATTAAGACTATTGCATCTTACAAAGATAACAAAAGATTTGATTATTTGTTTTTATTTTTCTGCCCGCTTTGCTTTTTCCCAAGTCCCGCTCCCTCTTTTCTTCTTCAGATAGCGGATTCCTCTCAAGACATTTATATTCATAAAGAGGAAGTAATAGGGGATAAACAGCAATTTATTCTTTATCTGTCTGGTAGACAGATAATATCCCCAGTATCCCAGTCCGTAGAAAAACACCTGTAACACGAGCAGGACGCCGTAGAACACAGGCGAGCCGCCCGTCAGTAAAATCGCAACATTCAGCGGGAGAAGTGCGAACAATAGAAAAGGCGTGACAGACCACCTCAACACCCGGTGCGACGTGTACTGAAAACTAAGTACCCCGTAGCGGAAAGGGTTCAGCAATGGGCGAAGCCTACGGATTGACTGCAATCCTCCGGCAGCGATACGCACCTTCCGTTTTTCCTCCTCGCGCATATCGGCCGAACCGCTTTCAATGGCGTAAGCATTCGTACAATAAGCAATGATATACCCCTTCATCGTGATACGCAGTGAAAGGATGAAATCATCAAGCAACGTGTCCGGCTCCATTGTCTCAAACAATTCCCGCCGCACGGCAAACAGCTCTCCCGCAGCTCCCACCGCCGAATACAACCGTGCATCAAGCGCCTTCAACGTTGATTCATATTTCCAGTAAATACCTTCGCCACCGGCTGCCGCCCCGTCCTTCGCTTGCACGGCAATCCGTTTTTCACCTGCCACGCAGCCCACTTTCGGATTCCGGAAAGCAAGCACAATCTCCCGGATTGCCTCCCGGTTCACCATTGTGTTCGCATCCGTAAAGACCACCAACGGGGTGTCAACCAGTGTCATGCCGCGTGTCATGGCAGCCGTCTTGCCTTGCCGTAGCGGTTGGAAGTGCACCGTTGCCTTTCCTGCCCAGCGAGTTTGCAAACGCTCGTTCGTTCCGTCATCACTGCCGTCCGTCACCCAAACAATGCGCAACTTATCCGCCGGATAATCCAGTTCCAGGCTATTCTCCATTTTCTCGTCCACTACATCTTCCTCGTTGAAAGCAGTGATGAACAGTGTCACTTCCGGCAATTCATCGTTCGATGCAGGTAATGAGTATTTCACCGGTTTCACGAAAAGCTCTTTCAGTTTGACGAGAATATAGAGCACGATTCCGTAGCCCAGATACGTGTAGAACACGACGAACAGGGCAAACCAGAAAATAACTTCGAGACAAAGAGTAAGACTTCCGTTCATAACTATATTATTATTTGTTTTTCGTATCGTTTATATTCGCCTTTTGCCAACCGTTTATTTGATTCGTTTTTTCAGTTCCTCCTTCTTTTCCGGGGTTTTACTAATTCACTTTACCACTTAAAATTAGAAGAAGAGCCATAGAGACAGTATATTACTTATTTTCTTCTTTAAGCCTCATATATTCTTCCAAACTGATTGGAATATGTCCATGAATCTTATATTTAACCTTGTTTTTTATGATATAAAAGAAAGCATTCCATATCTTTTGTATCTCTTTTATTGCACTTCTGCGTGGATACATCTGTTCTACCATTTGTCGGCTCCACGGTTGGGTGAAGAAAGCAGTATACTTCTCATTGGTCGGGTTAATAATAAATTCTATATCATCTTTCCATTCACACCGGTTCAGCATCAAGTCTCCTTCGGTGAGCCATAACAATTTATAGGTCAGCGATTGATAAGGAAGATAATTGAGAAATAATTCACCATAATTATTTTCATAGTTTCCCGGCATTCTCGACTTCTCAAAAAGAATCAGTTTGTTGTCCAGGTGGAGAATAATCCATTTATGTGATTTCTTGGGGAAAAGAAATTCTCCCAGCAGACTGGGCGTTTCCATATACCCCCTTTTGGCAACTCTGCATTGTTCGCGGATAAACTCGGCAGGATTTTCCGCGTGCTCAAGTACCTGGTTACAAATAACATAATCAAATTCTTTATCTTTAAAGGGGAGAGCTTCTCCATTCGCATTAATAAACTGCTGATGTGGATAAATCTTCAGATTCCCGCATCTATGGTAGTTAGAGTCTACAAATAAGTCCACAAGCACGTTTGAACGAAACGTAGGGCTGTGTCCCGGCCCCACTTCCAACACCTTGTCTTTCTTGCCTATTTTCAGGTTATCTCTATCGTAAGGAGTACGCGTTATCATAATAGCATTTGTTTTATTTGTTTTTTATCAGATTATTATCTTCGTCTTTATATTCATTTTTCCTGGTAAACATACTGCCTGCTCCTTTGAACGCTTTGACTAGTCTCGTTTTGAAACTATTAAAGAGCGAACCGTCGTTATTTAGAGTGCCATATCCTGTCATGACCCTGGCTTTTCCGGAATGGATAAAGACCAATTTTCCATAAGGCTTCATTGCCAAAGCCAGTGACCCGTCCTCGCCCCGGATAATATCTGTCCGGAAACCGAATTTTCTGCCCAGCTCGGTGTTAAACCCGAATGTCATTCCCCGTACACAAAGTTCCGGACGCTGTATCGACTGAATACGCAAATGAAGATCCCTCAATGCTTCGTACCACCACAGTCCCGTGGCGGAATGGCGTTCATCGGGAATAAAACTCCACAGGATGAACGTGCAAGCCACTCCCGGCTTCATCAGTTGCTTTACGTGCGTCTTTATATAGCGGGAAGGATATATCGTATCAGTATCGATGCAGATATGATACTTTCCTTTAGCCTGATTAAGTCCGCATTGGCGGGCGTGTCCGGGGCCCTTCTTGGTTTCATTGAAATAAGTCACTCCCAGCTGTTGCATCACCGCTTCCGTGCGGTCTGTGGAGTTGTTGTTGACCGCTAAGATTTCTATCGGGAAATCACATTCATTGTCGCAAAGCGACCACAAACAACTCAACAAACGCGTTTCCTCGTTATGGCAAATGAGAACAACCGAAGCCAGCGGTTGCTTGTTTTCGGATAACTTCCGCAACTTTTTCTTCACAAAACCGACCACCTCCGGCGGTGCCGAAGCAAATGGCTGCTCGTAAACCTGCAAATATTTCGAATACCATTTCATAATCAATTCTTTAAAGTGAGGCTTTCAAACAACTGTTTCCATTGTTCGGCAATCTGCTCTATCTTGAAACGTTCCACGTCAATTCGGGCTTGTTGTCCCATTTTCCGGCGTATTTCGTCATTCTCTATCAAGTAACATATCTTTTCTGCCAGCATTTCTATATTTCCGTTTTCTACCAGCAAGCCATTCTTACCGTCGTCAATAATGTCGCGTGGCCCGCACGGGCAAGTGAAAGAAACAGGGGGAACACCGCACGACATCGCTTCGGTAATGACCATTCCGAATCCCTCATAGCGCGAGGAAAGCACAAAGATAGAACTCCGGCAATAGTTCCGGATAATGTCGGGTGTTTGCTCCTCAAGATAAAGCGTATCCAAGTGATATTTGTCTTTTAGGGCAAGAAAATCGCTCCTGTCTCCTCCGCCATATATTCTTAAATTCCAATCAGGATGCTTTTGGGCTACGATTCTCCATGTTTCTATTAATAAGTCGAATCCTTTTTGGTACGCATATCTCCCTACTGCAATAACCTCCTTAGCCGTGCAGTCCGACGTTTGCTTCGGATAGAAAGGCAACGGGTTGTAGATGACGGTGGTATTATCCAGATAAGATGAGAAATTCTTCCGGTCCTCTTCCGTCAGGATAATAAACTTAGACAATTGTTTTACTTGCCGATCCAACTGCTTCATCCAAAGTCTGGAAAGTCTGCTTTTGATGAATCCGGTATTTTTGGCTTCTGCAAGATCTCTGAAATTCGACTTGTTGACATGGATTTCTCCTATTTTCACGCTGCCGTCGTGGATAGAGTTTATAAAGTTAATTTCCCTTCTGAGCATGGATACGGTGATGTCCGGCCGTATTTCAAACAAACACTTCGTGAGGCGTTTTTTGTATAAACGCTGTTTGCAGGCATAGATGAATAACTTCTTGTACAAAGGTTTGTTCCATAGCTCGTTGAAATTAATATCCAGATGAATCAAATGTACTTTAGGCGATAAGGCGTAAAAAGGTTCCAACCCTTTGCCGTCTGTCAGGATGATGTATATGTCATATCCTAGTTTCTCGGCAAAATAGTTGGCTTTTATGGTAAGTACCCGTTCCATTCCCCCCGGTATATAAAGCGAAGGAAGGCAATAGACTATTTTAATTTTTTTATTCATCAACCATTGTTTGTTATTTATTGGGGAATACTATTCTAGTGATCCGAATCCGGCTTCTTTGATAACTTTCTGCATTTGCGCCTTCCATGATAGCGGATAGACGGATTCTCTGATCTCAAGCGGCGTCATGGTCAGCGCACGTTGAAATTCGACCAGTCCCATGATGTCAACCGGTGATTCGTCTGCGGGAGCTTTCCATACATACGGTGCGGAGTCGAAATCATCATCATTTTCCGAATAGGTGAACGCTAATCCACGTGCGGCATATTCGCGGTTTTTCAGCGTTTTAATATGAGCTATGCCACTCCGGTGACGCCCTAAACTGCCAATGGCAAAATCTGCTTTTTCAAATTGTGCGTCCAGTTCTTCGCTGTGGAGAGGTCCGTGCAGAATCACGTACTCCTCCAGATGATGGTCGCGTATCACGGGAA
>ERZ840057.2649-NODE-2649-length-11934-cov-12.990235_pt1 | contig 11934 bp, 9 predicted proteins | sample MGYA00519907_ERZ840057 | MGnify/ENA primary metagenome ERZ840057 (study PRJEB31850, sample SAMEA3708862) | human gut metagenome | biome: human gut; feature: human-associated habitat; material: faeces | place: China | collected 2014 ...
TACCTGCATGGTTGTGGATACTCTGGTATATATATCGCATTTAATCTTTTTATTCACTTTTCCTCCCTTCCTCAGAATATCCCAAAGCAATTTCCAACAATTCAGTTGCAACTTGTGAATTTCTGATACGCATTAAGTTATCCCAGACATCAGCTTTTCCAAGTAGATTCATCCCGCCATGCCATACTATTTCATCATCAATAACAGCAAAACATTCTTCTACTTCTGTTCTTGTTATCACATTTATTCCTACCAATTGCATTGCTCTGATTAATTCATGACATACATCTGACTTTCCGTAAGTAATATCTTCCGGATCTGTTGTAATAACCGTGACCTTTACCCCTACTTCCTGTCTCTTCTTGATTAGTAATAAAAATCTGTCAATTTTATCCTGTCTGATATCCGGACTGGAAATTACCACCATTTTTTCTGACTCTACAATATCTTGCTCAAATTTTTCGGTATAATTTACAGAATCAAATATTGCATTTACTAGTTGTTTAGGTTGCGACTCTTGCGTCCAGATTGAAAATCCTGTCTTCCTGTATGTTCTCAATCTTTTTGCATACATTTTATCAAAATAACGCACATGAGAATCGATATAATCATACACATAAACGGCTTCTTTTCCGACATAATCTCTGTTTAATCTACCTACATACTGTTCCAGGCGTCCTTCAAAAGATACAGGTGCTGCAAGCATTAATACATCCAGTCTTGGAAAATCAAACCCTTCTCCTATTTTCTGACCAGTTGCCACCAAAATAAGCGATTCATTTTCAGGTATCTGCTTTAATTTTACTCTTATTTCAGCATTTTCCTTATCCGAATTATCCCCATACAAAAGGAATACATGATCTGCTTTTTCCTTCAAGGCATCATGTAATAATTTTGCATGTTCCTTAAATCTCGTTAAAATTACAGGAGTCTGTTTTCTCGTAATACAGGTTATAACATCATCTACAATCATTTCATTACGCACCTTACTGGTACTAATCAAATTATATGCTTTATTAATATTATCCTTGCTTTCTACCGTATCAACTACTCTTGTGTATCTTGGGACAAAATAATGTCCAATCCCCTGTTCCTTAGCCCTCTCCAATGCAGTAAATCTATGTCTCAAAGGTCCTAACAGCATATAGATGATCCGATCAAGACTGTCACCACGTTTAGGTGTAGCAGAAACACCATACACGTATTTTGCATTTATTTTCTGCAATAATTCCATAGATGTGTTAGAAGCTGCGTGATGACATTCATCCATAATTACCATTCCATAAGAATTAATCCGTTCATTAAATTTTCCTCTGCTGTACATTGAACCAACCATTGCAACATCTATGATCCCTGTCAATGTATTTTTATTTCCGTGCAAAACGCCTATCACACTATTCCTTTTTTTCTTTCTTCCTGTTTTTGTTTCATATTCCGGTGGTTCTTCTCTTATCTCTAAGAAATGATTCAATTCATCAACCCACTGATTAAGCAAATCTTTACTTTGTAGCAAAATGAGCGTATTTACTTTTCGCTCTGCAATAAGATAACTACATACTACAGTCTTTCCAAATGCAGTTGCCGCACTCAAAACCCCATCTGAATGTGATAATAATTTTTCTGCTGCTAATTCCTGTTGCATTCGCAGATCACCTTTAAAAGATACTCTGATAGGTTGTCCTGTTTCTCTTTGATCTGAAACATCAACTGAAATGCCTGCTTTTTCACATTCCTGTATAACATTTTCACGCAGTCCTCTCGGAATCTGTATATATCCATCTATATCCTTACCTAAATATACAGCACTAAAATTATAATAATTAGAATATCCCAGCCTTTTATTTTTGTAAAATTCCGGATTATCAAATGCCGCCAAACTACGAATCTGATTTTGTATTCTTGGCATAAGATTCAGAGTATCTATATAAACTCCATTGTCCAATACCATGTGAAGCTTGCCCACAACATCTGAATTACAAAACTCACATTTCTTCTTCCATGGTTTCGGTCTGACATTCTTCTCAATATTAGTAAGCAATCCTCTGACTTCTGCTAATTCTCCTTGCCATTTTGCCATGCATTGTTCAACATCTTCTATTCCCAGCTTTTTTGTTTTATTGAAAAGAGCATCCCATTGATCAGGATATGCATTCCAATTTTCATCTACAAAAGCACTATTTCCATTTTTAAGTGCCTGCCCCTGTAATGGCAATGCAATTAAATTACCTATGCTGCTTGCCACATCCTGCGAAGGATACATTCTATCATAATAATGAAACGATTTCAGATTGATGGAAGTTGAACCCTTGTCTAACAGGAGGAATCCAAAATTCCTTGCTGTTGCCGCAGGTATTGCTTTTTTAAAGAAAATCCATACATGGGCACCTTTTCCAGATCGAGATCTCTCAACTAAAGGTCTGATACCATTAAGCTCACACATTTTTCTAAGCGCATCCACTTCTTTATGCCACTCATTATCCGTATTTGCAAAGTCCGTAACCTCTGCTCCTTTTTCGTGATTATCAAAATCAAATACAATAAATCTGCATGTACCATTTGACAATAAAGGATATACACCGATTACATCTGATCCATCTTCTTTTGTGCCTAACAAATGAGCAATTATTTTTTTTACATCCAGACTTATCCATTTGGTATTTTCACATTCATCACAAAACACCTTCTCTTTACGTTGTTTAGGGCAAAGCCGGTCATTCCAACGATTCGCACATTGTGGAAAATAGCCCCCGTTCTTTCCCCGTCTGGCATATACATCTTCTCTTCCCCAAAACATCGAAAAGAAACGTATTGCCATTTTCTCTGTAATATACGGTGGATTTACAATACGATTCCCTTGATCCAGGTCATATTCTTCTGCACTTTCTATTTTTTCTTCAAAAGGATTCACCTCTTCACATGAAATGCCTGCTTTCTTCAATTTATCTTTTAATATCTTGTTCTCATATTCAAGCAACCTAACCATCTTTCTCAATGAATCCGCATCATATGCTTCTATGTTCAAACCTTCCACCTACAATTCTTATCATTTCGTAATATAACCTTTATTTTGTGTCCCAACTTTATTTCAGTACTTGTTCCAACTATTTTCAATACTTATTTTTCCTATTGACGCATTTCTCTGTCAATCGTATAATTAATACACAAAAAACCCGAAAAGAGGAGGTGTTCGTATGGCTACTTCAAGTATTACTCATAATTTTGTTATATCCAATCCAAATAGCGTGAAACATTTTATCGCAGCGATTGATGAAGCTGACCGTGACCGCACACCAAAGCAGACACTTCCCGGACGTCAGTTGACAAACCCACAAGAAATCTTAGCTTTAATGTCAAAGAGGAAAAAACAAACTCTTAAATATTAAAATTCTTCAATAAAAAATCTTCTAAAACAATAGGTATTTCACTATCTCTTAGAGGATATTTCTTTACTTTAAATGATATTTGGTAATGCTTTTCCAGTTTTCCGAGAAACCCATTTTATTCAATAATTCAACTTCACTTATATGCTCTACTTCTCTGTTTACTCGGTCAATCTCTTTTATGAGCTTTCTTTTAAATTCCAGAAAATCTTTTCCAGGTAATAGATATCTAAAAGCAATCACCACAGCAAACAAATCTTGTTTTCCTTTTTCGTACTGATTACCGCTCTGTGGTAATGAAAGTTTTTTATGAAGCAGTGTATCCGCAATAGCATCTACTGTTCTGTATGTAAACAGTCGTTCCCCATGGGCACATACATTCCTATACTTAGTAAGAACAGATAGAAACTGTTCCATCTGATGCTGATTCAAAGGTTCAAAATTTTTTGATACTTTTGATTTTAAGGACTGCGGAAACACTCGGAACATTTTTGATAAGTTTCCAAACGTAAGTACATTTGCCAAAACCCATAATGGAATTTCACCATATGTCTTGCGGTAATAGTTGATATATGTATAATCTGTGGTCGTTGTTGCCCGTTTCAAGGTCGCTATCAACTTTACGATTGTTGCATGATTTCTTTTTGTATTATTATAATTATTAGCATCCAGGTACTGCTTCTGCTCTGCTCCATACATTTCAGTAAAATAGTATGACATCAAAGAACGCATCTGTCGCTCAATCTGCAGTAAATATTTAAAGAACAACTCTCTAAGCTCTGCATCAAACTTATACAGACTGACTATTTCTTCAAAACTTGTTCCTGCTTTATATTTTTTTGTGTTTGATATTCTAAAAAGATGTTTATATCCTCCCATAAGAGGAAAATATCCTATTTGGCGTAACATCTCTTCCGCATATTCTCTGTCTTTTATTTTTATTCCCTTTTCATCACTGATCCAGGAAACCTGGTCACTAAAAGAAGAGAATTTTTTCGGTGTCTGCATCTCATTTCTCCTTAAAACAAAAGAGGGAGAGACCCGCAGGCTCTCCCCCGCCTGTAGGCTTCGCAAGTTTCTACAGAACGATCACTGAGCTTAGTATACGTCATTTTAAATGTCCTGTCAATATGCCAAAACATTCTTAGCCATACCCGCTCAGAAGTATTCTATGCTGTTTTTTCTTCCTTATTCTGTTTTCTTCCTCCAACTCCCGGAGGACTTCAGCGCCGTACTTATCAATCATCCGTACCAGAAAATCAATGCACCGCTCAAATTCAATATTCTGTTGCATAAGCTCCTCCCGTTATTGTTTTGATCTGAGCTTATTTTACAGAACCTGCCGGAAAACCACATTGAATAGAAATTGATTGTAAATTGACACAATCAATTTAAAAATATCCGCATTTTCTTGAATCGAATATATGTTCGTGTTATGATAGATATACTTAATCTTAACTACGAAAGGGGAATTTCTATTGAATCGATGCGATTTTTCTTCTATTAGCACTTGCTTAAAAAATCATATCAGCGAAAGTAATCAAATGAGTCAGCCTGATTTTTTATACGAATTATTTGAAGATTTTATGGATGATCCGGCAAATCAGGATTTTTCTATGGATAATGGTCTGGTTTGTCGTTGGCTGACCGGTCAAGCAAAGATCAGTCCCAAAATATCTGCCTACTATTCCAAACCCAGTAATCAGAAAAAACTGGCAGAAACCATTCACCAGAATCTGCTTCCATTGATGTCTGACTGCAATATGGCTATGCAGGATATATACACATTATTTATACAAGATGACACCATCTCCGATGCCAAAAAGAAAAATCTGGCTTCTCTGTACAAACCAGCCAGCTCACGTCTGCTTTTTCTTGCAAAGCTGATTTCTTTTGGCATGGAGCGACAATTTATCAAACGTGATACTAAAAATCAAAAATTAATTGCCGGAGGTGCCCTGTCACCCATTGTGCTGGATTATATTATGGACAGTGAGGTTCCGAAACCATGCCGTCATTTTATCGGAAGAGATAAAGAACTAGAAGAATTATATACCATGCTTGAGGAAAACCGTCATGTTTTTCTTTGCGGAATTGCCGGTATTGGTAAAAGCGAACTTGCCAAAGCCTACGCAAAACATTACAAAAAGCATTACGCTAACATTCTATATGTAGAATATACAGGTGATCTTCATCAGGACATTACTGACATGGATTTTATTGATGATCCACCAGAAATCAGCGAACAGGAACGGTTTCAAAGACATAACCGTTTTCTGCGTTCCCTGAAATCCGATACTCTGCTTATCATAGATAATTTTAATGTCACAGCTACACAGGACAGTTTTCTGTCAGTAGTATTAAAATACCGCTGTCAGATTTTATTTACGACCAGAAGTAATCTGAATGAATACTGTACTTTTCAATTAAAAGAAATAAAGGATATAAACATTCTTTTCCAACTGACATCTGCATTTTATTCAGAAGCAGACAAGTATCGTTCGACCGTCGAAAAAATCATAGAGACCGTACACTATCATACTTTTGCTGTAGAACTGGCTGCAAAACTTTTGGAAAATGGAATTTCAACTCCAGGTCAGTTATTAGCAAAACTTCAGGAAGAAAGAGCATCTCTCGATAATGAAGATAAAATTAAGATAATCAAGGATGGTCAAAGCAGTAAAGCCACTTATTATAGTCATATCCATACTCTATTTTCACTATATGCTTTATCCCGAAAACAGCAGGATATCATGTGCAATTTGTGTTTTCTTCCTTACACTGGTATTTCTGCCCGCATATTCGCCAAATGGCTGGAACTGCCTACCTTAAATGAAATTAACGACTTGATTGAAACTGGTTTTGTGCAGACAACTACACGTCACACAATCTCCCTGCATCCTATGATTAAGGAAATTGCCCTTTCAGAGACAAAACCATCTGTAAGTAGCTGTCACATATTACTGGATTCTTTACAGAAAATATGTTTAATGCATGGAATTGAAGTCGATTATTACAAGAAGCTGTTTCAGACAGCAGGAAACATCATAGAATTGATTGAAAAAGATGATATACCAAAATATCTACTTTTTCTGGAAAATGTTTTTCCATATATGGATAATTATAATTACCAGAAAGGTATGAAAGAAATCATTCAGGAATTAAAAAATTTTTTGAAGCCTAAAGACATTGGCACCGATTCTGACCGGGCATTGTTACTGGATTTTCAGGCTACTCTTGAAATCAAGCCAGAAAAAGCAATAAAACTGGAAAAGGATGCACTTGCCCAGATAGAAAATATCACTGCTGACAATGCTCGCCTTGTTTCCAACCTTCATGCCAATCTCGGTGGACTTTACCGCATGAACGGTCATCCCGATCTTGCAAGAGAACACATGGAAAAAAGTATCTCACTGCTTGACCAATTTAACCTGCTTCATATAAATGACAGCATACCTCAGATTGCCAATTATGCAATGTTCCTGACAGAACAGCAGGAACCCGAAAGAGGCATCTCTGAATTGCAAAAATTATCCGGCATCATCAAGGAATACCATTCCGATGACTGTCTGGATTATGCCAAAGTACAGGAAACCCTTGGAACCATTTATCTGATGACTGCCAATCTTCCGCAAGCCAAAACACATTTTAAAAGAGCTTTCAAAATATATGAAAAGATCTGGGCTGATGAACCAGAAATGATTGAAGCAAAATATCAGGAAATTCAGGAGTTATATCCACAGATTGGATTTTGCATTGGAAAAAATCTATCCGGTCTTTTAACAAAATAAGCATAATTTACGGCGGGCAACTTGCCCGCCGTTATATTCAACTATTCGTCAAATAAATATATGCATCTTCCAAAGTGATATCATTATCCAGGACACAATTCTCATTTGGCTTTCCTTTGCTTAATACTTTCATATGAATTCCATTTTCTACATACTGCTTAGATGATATAGAATAATTGGCTTCTAACAAACGGGCTTCTTCTGCATTTTGTACCGTACAATTCCAAACACAGCCCTTTGCATTTTCCAGCAACCCACTCACGCTTCCAGAATATAAAAAACTTCCCTTTTTCATAATGGCAAGCTGTGTACAGGTTGCTGCTAAATCTTCTACTACATGAGTGGAAAACAGCACAGTTCTATCCTTTGAAAAATCAACCAAAAGATTGCGGATCCTGATTCTTTCTTCCGGATCTAACCCGGTGGTAGGTTCATCAATAATCAAAAAATCCGGATTATTAAGAAGTGCCTGTATGAGTCCGACACGTCTCTTCATACCACCAGATAATTGCCGCATTTTTTTATTCTGATGCTCTGTAAGAGAAGTCTTTTCCAGATAATAGGTAATTCTTTGTTCGAGGTCATTTCTGGCTACTCCTGACAGTCCCCCCATATATACAAGACATTCTTTCACCGTAAGATTCGGATATAAGTCGATTTCCTGTGGAAGATAACCAATCTTTTTCTGTATTTTCTCATAATTTCCCTCGTTATACAGAATTCCATCAAGGGAAACCATTCCTTCCGTTTGTTTTAAAACAGTTGTAAGAACCCTCATCAAAGTGGTTTTTCCGGCACCATTCTCACCCAAAAGTCCGTAAATTCCCTTAGGTATTTCAAGAGATGCCTTATTTACTGCAACTACACCATTTTTAAATCTAACTGTTAAATCATTTATTCTAATACTCATAATCTATCCTCTTTTCTTTAAAGTCATTGGTAATACTGCAAATAAAAACAGCCCCGCTATAAAAGACACAAGCGTTCCATAAATCCAACTCTCGGACATTAATTGAGTAGGTTCACAAAAGCTGAAAGAAAACAATCCCAGATTTCCGAAAAATGAACTTCCCGCTTTTGATATAAGTCCAATGACAATTCCAAATAAACATCCAATACCTGCCCACATATTTCGAAGCAATGTACACAAAATCACAGAGCATATACTCCAAAGCCAGATAGTTCCAAACATTGCAATGAAATATAAAAGAAATATCTGAATACCCGAAATGCCTTCGTTTACACTGCCCGGTTTTTGCCAGAAAAACAAAACATATCCAACACAGGAAAGTATTAATAAATATAATATTTGAACGCCCACTCTCTGCGATATTACTTTTAACTGCTTTTTTTGATCATACAAATGAAATACATCGGCACGCTTACTTTTTACTTCCATCAAATATGTGTCACTACAAAAAATAATTGTTAAAAATGCTATTGGAGACTGAATTGCTGAACCGATTTCTTCATAGTATATAATCGGATGAATAACACACAATATCAGTATAAATGCACATGAATAAAAAATCTTATATAACGACAGGCAGTTTTTTAGTTCCGTTTTCAATGAACCCTCCTCCTTTTCCAGATTGTAACAGAAATACATACTAATATAACTGATGAAATTACAAGAATAATCTGATTTATGTTTGACATTTTGGCTGCATGTGTTTCAAAAAATCTGCCAGGGAATCGCACCATAATAGAGAACGGTCTCATATAATAAATATCATTCTTCATGGTCAGCATATTTGAATATATAATGTGTAAAAACAAGATTGGTGCTGCCGGAAGCGGATTTTTAAATATTACTGCTGTAATTGTATAGACACAACATATCATCAAAAGATTCGGAACAATATAGATCAGAGAATTCACGCAAAAATCAATTGGTGTTACTGGAAAGCCCGATTCTAAAGACGTTTTCAAACACAGCATAAAGAATATAACATTCAAAATCACTAATACTCCCAGCATACTAATGAATCCGCTTATTACTTTCCCACATATATATTGGATTGCCGTAACAGGCTTTGTATGTAATAATTCATAGGTACTTTTTCGTGTATCCTGAATAAATAAAAATGATAGCAAGACTGTTGCAAAAAAGGCCATATGCAATCCTGCAAAATCCGTAAATTTTTTGGCAAAGTACCAGGAAAAAGAATGTTCGGATAATTTCCGCTCGATATAATGATTGATTTCTTCTGCTGTCCCCTTATGAATTTCAAGGTCCTCATAAGCATATATTGCATTATAATAGCCATATTGGGATTCCAAAAACTCAGAAGCAGTCTTTACATCCATATTCTGAATTTCTTTCATTACATGATCTGCTTCCTGCCTGCTAAATCCAAAACCATTTTTGGAGGTGTCCATTAACGTCTCTTTGATCGTATCTTCCCACTCCCTTCTTCTTTCTTTATCATCAGATGTGGGAATGTACCCATCCATGACATCAGCATCTTCCAATGCTACGTCATTTTGTGTGATCTGTTCATTCTGTTTGATATAATGAATTTGCAAATACGATGACAGACATTGATACATACTGGCAACTATAATAATCAAGCCAATCCACAAAACAGGGTTCTTTAAATAATCAAGTATACTTCTTTTTATGATTGTTTTCATTGTATCTCTTCCTTTCTTTATTTCTTTAACAACATCATACAAATCAATTCTCAATAAATTCACAACAAAAAAGACTAAAACCACTTTATTTGTGATTTCAGCCTTATAAAGTATTTTTATTCAGCTTTGAAAAGAGCTTCTACATGAGCACCGCCTTGTCTGGCATTATATATTTTCAAATTTCCTCCATGCTTTTCACAGAAAATACGAGAAATATACATACCAAGGCCAAAATGCTTTAAATCATCTTGTGGATTCTTATGATAAAATGGCTCTGTTACTTTTTCCTCAGTATCCACAAATCCTATTCCATCATCTTCAACAGAAATTATAAGAAAACCATCCTTTTTCTTTATCTGCAAAGCAATACTTTTTTGTGCATATCGAACCGCATTTTCCAGTAAGTTGTCTGTCACTTCCATGACAAGTTCCTCATCCACTTTCACAATGTTTTGTTCCTGCACTCTTTCTACCTTACATAATTTACTTTCCTTCTTGGACAGCATGGCAGCTTCTGCCTCAATCTTTTTTGCCAGTTCCGATAACTCTATCTCTGAGCATTGCAGTTCCCTCTGTTCTAAATGGGACATTTTTCTCATGTTTTCCGTGAAATGCTCTATACGGTCAATCTGATACATGCCTGTTTGTAAGATATCAATAACATCCTCTGTTTTTATACTCTCGGCAGAAACAAACTCTAAGAGCATTTCCTGATACCCACGCAATATGGAAAGTGGAGAACGTATATCATGTGCAATTGCATTCCGCAAAGCCTTCTCGTCATCAATCATTCGCCACATCTTTCTGTTGTTATCTGCTAAATCACTTCGCATCATTTCAAATTCTTTACACAAAGTTCCCATCTCATCTTTATTTTCATAGGACACATGAAAATCCAGTTCATTATCTGCAATCATTTGTGAGGCATCTTTTAGTTCCTGTAGAGGTGTCTTTAACTTATTTTTATAAAAAAAGAATACCGCAGCAACACTCCCAACAATCGAAAAAATCAGTACCGAATATGTTTCCATAAAGTCACACATTTCCGAAAGATGATAGTCCAAACGATTCATCTGCGATTGATTAGGTCTTGATATCTCAATCTCGTATTTCTTTCCATATTGCTGAAACACGTCCGTATAATCTGCATAATCAATATATTTTTCCCATATTTTATTCTGCATATTTCCTGCAAAATGAACTGTAAATCCAGATAACAGAAATGCTGCCGTTAAGCTGATCACAAAATAAAGCAGAATTGTTTTTTTCAGTGACAAGTTTCTTATTTTTTCCATCGGTATCCAATCCCCCATACAGTTTCTATGTATTCTTTTTCTGAATAATCCGCTATTTTTTTCCTTATACGCCGTACTAATTCCGTTATCGTTCTACTGTCCCCTTCCGCATCATATCCACAGACTTGTGCATATATACGTTCTTTATCAAACACCTGCCCTGGATGCATGGATAAGAATTCAATAATCTGATATTCAATTTTTGTGAACTCCATCCTGTGTCCGGCTATAGCTACTATTTTTTCAGAATAATCAATCAGCATTTCATCCATGAAACGGTATTCCGTTTTTTGTTGATGCCTTTCTTCTCTCTTTATGTTTGTGACAATCCTTGCTTCCAACTCCCGAAGACTAAATGGTTTCGTAATATAGTCATCCCCACCCGAAAGCAACCCATTAATTTTATCATCTTCATCAACTCTTGCTGTTAGAAACAAAATCGGGCATAACACTTTACTGCGTATCAGACGACATACTTCAATCCCATCCATGCGTGGCATATTGATATCCAACAAAATAATATCCGGTTTCATTTTTATTTTATTTAATGCTTCCATTCCGTCTGTAGCCGTAATGGTTTCATATTGTTTCATATTAAAATAACTACAAAGCATTTTCACCAATTCTTTATCATCATCGACAACTAAAATCTTGTATTTCATCCAAACCACCTCCAGTATCCATATTATACGATAAAAAACAATGAAATCACAACAAGAGTACATGAAGAACGTAAGCACAATATATCTTTTTTCTCAATTCCTGCTCAATTTCCCCTCAATGCCTTTTTCCTCCGATTTTCGTATGCTTATCCCACAGCAGAGCAGTACC
>ERZ840057.2659-NODE-2659-length-11897-cov-3.410826_pt1 | contig 11897 bp, 8 predicted proteins | sample MGYA00519907_ERZ840057 | MGnify/ENA primary metagenome ERZ840057 (study PRJEB31850, sample SAMEA3708862) | human gut metagenome | biome: human gut; feature: human-associated habitat; material: faeces | place: China | collected 2014 ...
CGGCTCAGGGCGATATACGCCGTGATGCGCGACCGGGTGCCCTACCGGGAGTAGCGTCGAAGGTTGACAAAACTATAGGAACACCCAACGACTAGTCATTGGGGACGTTCTTCAACGACTAGTTGTTGGGGACAGTCTTTGCCAAAGGCCCCGTTGGGCGAGATGTCGAACGGGAAGGTGCCGCAGCGATTGAACGCGGCGATAAACATGCGGATGGCGTTGGACGGCGTGGTGCCCACGAGCTGGGTTGCCACCGCGAAGGCCGCCTTTTCCTCGGGCAAGACCTTCGCGACAACCGGGGTCATGTGTTCTGCCATGGCGCTTCCTTTTTGAAACGACGGTGGTGCGGATAGATGCGGGCCACGCGGCTGGGCGACGGGCTGTGAAGGCAACCCGATTGGCCCGCATCCGGAGTTTGTTTCTGCGGCGTTGGTATTACTTGGTATTCCTAAGTATTACCCCGCAGATAGAATACCACATTCGCCCTACCCTTACAGGTAGATTTTTGGGACATGCCCGTGAATCTACTTTTGAGTCTTCGAGCGACGGATCGGAACGCCCGTAAAGCAAAAAGGTGGATTTTCGGGCATGTCCCAAAAATCCACCTGCAAGGCGTTATGAGATTGGAGCTTTTTAGGATGGGGCGAAAAGCGTACTTTTCCCAGTTGATAGGCTGAGCAAATTAGGACACGGCTCGGCACGCAGTAGTCCCCGGCGGCAGTTCATTGCCGTCGGGGACTACTGGATAAAGGCGTTATCAACCGCTCCTCACGTCAATGCATAAGCAAAGCGGTCAAGCGGCTATCCCTCCTGCTGGGTTCCAAAACGACCCCAGAGGCCAAAGGAGAGCACAGCAGCGATAACCCATGTGACCGCGATGCATGCCACAATCATGATGAGGTTCATCGGATTGCCGCTAGGATCAGCATAGACGGGCAGCGAGGTAATACCGGGCATTACAAAACCAAAGCACTTGGCACCCAGAATAACCGTAAGCGCGCCGCCGATTCCGTCCGCGATCATGGCAGCGGCGAGCGGGGTCTTGTTGGGCACCTGAACGGTAAAGAGCGCCGGCTCGGAGATGCCCATAAAGGCCGAGAACGCGCAGGTCATTGCTGCGGACTTAAGCTTCTCATCCTTCATGCGCAAAGCCGCTCCAAAGGCCGCGCCGCTCTCGGCAAGGTTATGGCAGAACGAGACGGGCAACAGATAGTCGTAGCCAAGCGTTGCGATGTTCGAAATCTGGATCGGGCTCGTGGACTGATGCATGCCAAAGAGAACGATCAGTGGCATAAAGAAGCCGAGCAGGAAACCGGCGACAGGCCCCAGAGTCGAGAACAACCAGACAATACCGTTTGCAAGACCGATGCCGCACCAAGCACCGATGGGTGCCAGCACAAAAAGATTGACGGGGATAACGATGGCCAGCGAAAGCGCTGGTACCACAACGAGCTTGAACAGGTCGGGGATAAACCGATCAATTGCGCGGTACACATAGGCCAGGCCGATCACGCCAAAGATCACCGGGAACACCGAGTCCGCATAGCTAAATACGGGAACGGCCATGCCGAAGAGCGTGAGCGGGGTCTCACCCGTGCCCACAGCGTTAACGAGCGTGGGATACATCAACGAGCCGGCAACGCACAGGGCGAGAGAGCGGTTAACATGGAATTTGTCCGCCGTCGACATCGCCAGCAAAAACGGCAGGAAGTAGAACGGGATATCGGAGATCATGTTAAAGATCGCAAAATCGCCCGCACCTGTATCGATTCCAAAGGCCGCAACCACAGCTAGAATGCCCTTGACGATACCGCCGGCCACCAACGCCGGAATGATCGCGGAAAAGATACCGGTAATGATGTCAAAGATGCGTGCCGAGCGCCCACCCGCGGAATCAGACTGCCCGGGATCGGCCGCGACCTCGCCCGCCATCTTGTCGCCGAGCAGCGGCTCGAGCTCGTTGTACACCGCCTCGACGCCGGCGCCGATAATGACCTGCCACTGACCGTCCTTTATCTGGGCGCCCAGCGCACCGTCGAGTTTCTTAAGTGCATCGAGATCCGCTTTACTGTCATCCTTGAGGTTGAAACGCAGGCGCGTGATACAGTGCGTTGCAACCAAAACGTTCTCGGCCCCGCCGACCTTCTCCAACACAGTCGCGGCCAGTTCCTTTTTATCGGTCATCAGTATCACTCCCTATTCCAGATTCTTGCCATTGGACTCGATGCACTTCTGATACCAGTAGAACGAATCCTTCTTGTAACGCTTGGCCGTTCCCTTACCGCAGTTATCGAGGTCAACGTAAATAAGTCCGTAGCGTTTATCCATCGTGAGCGGACCGCAGGCAACAAGGTCCAAAAAGCCCCAGATCATATAACCACGCACGTCCACGCCGTCGATGACGGCCTCCTTGAGAGCCGCAACATGCTGCCGGATGTAATCAATGCGGTACTCGTCGTGGACCGTCCCGTCCGCCTCGAGCGTGTCACTCGTACCCAGGCCGTTCTCGGCGATATACAGCGGCAGGCCATAGCGATCGTACATCTGATTGAGCGTGATACGCAGGCCCAGGGGATCGAGCTGCCAGCCCCATTCGCTCGTCTCGAGATAGGGATTCTTGTTGGCCATCACCAGGTTGCCCGCAGTCTTCTCCCAACCCTGGTCACAGGTGGAAACCTGGGAGAAGTAGTACGAGAAGGACAAGAAATCGACCGTATTGGCCGCGATGATATCCAGATCACCCGGTTCCATCTGGATTTCAATCCCCAGCTTGTCAAAGTAGCGGTCCATGTATGCGGGGTATTTACCGCGCGCCATGATATCGGTGTAGAACCAGTTGGAATACTGGTCATCATGGATCGCCTGCAGGTTGTCCTCGGGACGGCAGGTGGCTGGGTAGGTACAGAAGCGGGCGATCATACCGCCGACAGGAGTGCCGGGAGAGAGCTCGTGCACCGTCTTGACGGCAAGCGCGTTGGCGATGAACTCGTGATGCAGGCACTGGAAAATCGCCTGGTCAAAGTCCTCTCCTTCCTCATCCTTTACCAGACAGACGCCGTCCCACGGGGAGAAGCGTGCAGCATTAAACTCGTTAAAGGGGAGCCAGAAGTCAACGAGGTCACCAAACTCCCTCACGATGGTCTCGACATAGCGAACAAAGAAGTCGATCGTCTTGCGGCTCTTCCAGCCGCCGTACTTAACCACCAGGTTGACGGGGATATCGTAGTGCAGCATGGTGACGAACGTCTTGATGCCGTGGCGCTTGCACTCCCCCAGCATGCTGCGGTACCACTCGATGCCCTCGCGGTTGGGTTCGGCGTCGTCGCCGTTGGGAAAGATGCGGCTCCAGCACACCGAGGTGCGGAAGAGCTTGAGGCCCATCTCGCCAAACAGCGCGATATCCTCTTTATAGTGGTGGTAGAAATCGTTTCCTCGGCGGAACGGATAGAACTCGGTGCCATCGTCTGCAAGTGCGGCCACCAGCTCATCATGGCTAAAGGGGTTGTTGTGGTGCTTCTCCTCGATCTGGTCGCGCGTCCACGTGCCGTCGAGCCAGCGGCAATCTTGAGTCGACTTGCCTTTGCCGCCCTCATTCCAGGCTCCGTCTGCCTGCGAGCACGAAATCGCCCCGCCCCACAGGAAATCGGAATCGAAGCCGGTCTTGATCTTGCCCATAGTTCCTCCCTCTATGTGACGTCCCTTTCGACGCCATCAATATACGAAGGATTTTGAGCAAGAAAAATAGCATAGAAAAGGCTAATCTATGTCAGATTTTTTGATAGTCTGCCATTAGGAAGGCAAAGGATACCGTTCAACCAAACCCCTTGGAGGCATCGCATGAAAGACCACAGGCTTAAGCACCTCCTCTATGCCCACTCCCCATCGGAGGACTGGCATCTGGAACACCCGGGGCAGCTAAGTCCCCGATACCGAAACATCCCGCAGGTCGAGATCAACGAGCGCCAGGTCTACCTCTTTGATTGGGAGAGCACCCTACAGGAAAGCCCCATCGGCCTGATCAGGGAGACGAGGTTCACCGACGTCCCCGCCCATATCAATCACGATATGGAACTCACCTTTATCTATGACGGAACCTGCGAGTTTGTTATCAACGGGCGCGCTCTCAGCCTTAAGACCGGCGATATCCTCATCTGCAACACCGGGGTCGTGCGCAGCTCGCCCAACATCAAGGGGGAAAACGATATCGTCATTTCGATGGTCTTTCGCAAGGAGTTCTTCGACTCGGTCTTTCTGAGCCGCCTGCCGGGCGCAAGCTCGCTCACCAATCTCCTCTTTGATTTTGTATCCAAGAACCGCCAGGCAACGCGCTATTTGGTGCTGCCGGAGGACTATGCCCGCCAGGCCCGAGGAATCATCGAACTACTCTATGTTGAGTACCACTTTAAGGATCTCTACTCTAACGAGCTGATGACCGATCTCGCAAGCGCCCTGTTTTTAACCATTATCCAAGGGCTCTACCGCAGGCGGGAATCGTTTGACCAAAAATCAACCGACGACGACCGCATCGTACGGGTGCTCAAACACGTGGAGCAGGAGTACAAGACCTGCACGCTCGAGAGCGCCGCGGCCATCGCAGGATACAGTCCCGCCTACCTCAGCAACCTCATCAAGGAGAAAACAGGGCGCACGTTTTCGCAGATCAAGCTCGACCAGCAGCTCAGCGAAGCCGCTTATCTGCTCAACAACACCGGGCTCTCGATTACGCGCGTGGCCCAAAAGGTGGGCATTTCCAACATGTCGTATTTTTACGCCAAATTCAAAGACGTGTTTGGCATGACGCCCAAGGCGTACCGGGGGCTTTCAAAATAGGAGTACCGAAGGACGAGGTACGGCACGTAAAGCAAAGAGGTAGATTTTCGGGTATGTCCCAAAAATCTACCTGCAAGGCGTTATGAGATTGGAATTGTCGGAGGACCGGGTTTGCCCCGCGCATCTAAAAGGTAGATTTCTAGGCATGTCCCAATAATCTACTGGTAGCGATGTTGAGGGCCTGAGCGTCGGAGGCGTCGTGTGTGGCGAGTAGGAGCGTGCGACCGTCGAGCAGATCGAGCACGACCTCGACCGTCGCATCGCGCGCGGCGACATCCAGGCCGGTAAAGGGCTCGTCCAGAATCACCGCGCCGCCCGGGCACAGCAGTGCTCGGGCAATCTCGACGCGACGACGCTGCCCACCCGAGAGCTCGGCCACGCGAGCATGCACATCGATCCCCGGTACCAACAGGCGCAGCAGGGCCGCGGCACTCGAGACGCCCACGCGCGCGTCGGCGCACACCAGCACGTTTTCCAAGGCCGAAACGTCCTCAACCAGGCGCACGTCCTGAAACACCATGGAGCACGGCGCGCACTCCCCCGCAGCCAGCGCAAGCAACGTCGACTTGCCCACACCCGAGGCGCCCATCACGCAGGCGCGCCCACCGGCGGGCACACGGAGTGTCAGTCCGTCGAGCGCCGGAGCCCAGGGCGCCCGCTCGCCCACGGCGAGCGCAAGCTCCGCCGCAGCGCCGCCCCCGGCAGCCCCCGCACGCCCGCGAGCGCCGCGTCCATGCGCCCGCACGGCCACGCGCCACGCCACGGGTCCCGAAACCCGCAGCAGCCACACCAGCACGCGCTCACACGCCCACGAGGCGGCAACGACCAGCACGGTCCACGCCAGCAGATCAGCCGTCTCGATCAAAAGCTTCGCCTGATAGATGCGCTCACCCACGGTGCCCACCGCCATGCCGATGAGCTCGGCTGCCACGCCGGCCTTCCAGCTCATGCCAATCACGGCACGCGCACACGAAAGCACAAACGGCAGGACTTCGCGCCAGGTATGGGCGCAAAACAGTCGACAGCCGCGCACGCCATGCAGACGGAACATCTGCTCCAGCGGTTTATTCACCTGTGCCAAGCCCTCGGCCAGCGAAAAATACACGCCCGGCAGCGCCATCAAAAAGACTGCCGCGATGCTCACGCGCGCCGACCCCAGCCAGATTAGCAACAGGACCACCACGCAGGCGACCGGTGTCGCCTTTACAAACGACAGCGCCGGAGCCACCAGGTGCGCAAACGCCCGCGAACGTGACGAAATCCCGGCAAGCACACCACCACACACCGCGGCAAGCGCCAGCCCGCCCAGTATCCGCGCGCCCGAGCCCGCCAAAATCGCCCAGGTACCGCCATCGCACACCAGGCGCAGAAGCGCCAAGGCAACAGCACCCGGCCCCGGCAAGATCAGCGGCTGCGCCACCAGCGACGCCGCAAAGATCCACACGGCAAGCCAAAAGGCGGCGACGGCACCTACTGCCGCCACCGCCTTCGCACGCTCAGTCATGTGTCGAGCAAACGCACGCACGAGCTACTCCATGTAGTAAAAATCGTCAGCCGGGAGCTTACCGCCCACGGCACTCGCGTCCGCATCGGCCAGCACCTGCAGGTACCCACCGAGCGCCGCCTTCATATCTTTCCCCGTCTGGCACACGAGCATGCACCCGGGAATCGCCTTTTCGGCAATCGTGGCGTTATCGACGATACCCGCATCGACCACCGCCTGAGCCCAGTCCGCCGGTGCCGCGTTTACGGCCTCAACGCTCGCCGCATGGCAGCTTAAGAACTCCTCCACAGCCTCGGGATGCTCCTCGGCAAAGGCACGGCGCACCACGGTCACGCCCGTCAGCAAACGGGAGCCCGTGTCACCCGCGAGCTCGTCCCACACATCGGTCAGGCTCACCGGTGCCGACAGCTTGCCCTCGCTCTTGGCGATGGCAGCGGTCTTGAATGGCTCCGGCAGCACGCCCACGGCGGACGGGTCGGCAAGCAGGGCCGACAGCACCTCGGTGGGTTCGCTCTTAAACTCAAGCGCCACCTGGCCAGTCAGACCTACGCGCTCCAGCAGGTAGTTCATGACGTACTCCGGCGTGGTGCCCTTGCCCGTCATATAGACGGTGCGGCCCGCCAGGTCGCCAAACGAGATCACGCCCGCGTCGCCCGTCACCACGCTCAGCACGCCGAGCGTATTGATGTCGATGACCTGCACCGCGCCCTCGGTCTTGTTGTAGAGCACGCTCGCCACGTTGGCGGGCACCAGGGCAATATCGACATCGCCCTGAATGACCTTGGGCACGATCTCGTCGGCAGCGGCGCTGATCGCAAAGTCGAACTCGTTATCTGTCTCGCCGCTCGCTGCCTGGTCCATAAACTGCACCAGACCGATTGACGTCGGCCCCTTGAGCGAGGCGACGTGCACCTCGACCGACTCGGCGGCAGCGCCGCTCGGCGCAGACCCGGCAGAGCCCGCAGAGGAGCCCGCCCCCGCAGCCCCGCCGCTGCAGCCAGCCAACGCAAGCGACAGCGCGCCCGCGGCAAGCGCCGAGGCAAACCCTCGGCGCGAAAGCTCAAATTCAAACGCGCGCATCGTTAGCACATCCCTTCGTTAGGCATCGTCCAGGCGTGGTGGTCAGCGTGCAGCAACTCCTCGGCCAGCGGCGAGAGCGGCGCACCCAAAAACTCGCGGTAGCATGCCTGAACATCGGGGTTCTCGTGCGAGAAGCGAATGTCGGCCGCCGCATCGAGGCCCCAGAGCACCTGGCCGCGCTCTTCCGCCAGCTCGCAGCCGTCATGGATGGGCTGACCACCGCCACCGACGCAACCGCCCGGACACGCCATGACCTCGACGAAGTCATAACTCGCACGGCCGTCGCGAATCGCGTCGAGCAGGCGGGCGGCGTTGCCCAGCCCGTGCGCCACGGCAACACGCACCTTAGTGCCATCGATATCGGCGACGGCTTCCTTCCAGCCGTCGAGTCCGCGCACGTCAGTAAAGAAATCGGCATCCGGGTTCTTGCCCGTCACCAAGTAGTAGGCCGAGCGCACGGCGGCCTCCATCACGCCGCCCGTGGCGCCAAAGATCACACCCGCGCCCGTGCCAAAGCCCAGCGGCGTATCGAGCGGCTCCTCGACCAGCGTGCCGACGCTCACGTGGCTTGCGCGGATCATGCGTACCATCTCGCGCACCGTCAGCGCAACGTCCACGTCGGGCGCGCCGTCCTCGCCCACCATGCTCGGCAGCGCGCACTCGGCCTTTTTGGCGGTGCACGGCATCACGGACACCACAAACAGACGCTCGGGCTCCACGCCCAGGGCCTTGGCATAATAGGTCTTGGCAATGGCGCCAAACATCTGCTGCGGCGACTTGGACGTGGATAGGCTGTCGACAAACTCCGGATAGCGCGCCTTCACAAAGCGCACCCAGCCCGGGCAGCAGCTCGTGAACATGGGCCAGCCGCGGCTATCGCCCTCGCCCTTGGCGGCGGCGCCCAGGCGCTCGATCAGCTCGGAGCCCTCCTCCATAATGGTGAGGTCGGCCGAGAAATCGGTATCGAACACGTACTCAAAGCCCACGCGGCGCAGCGCGCAGGCCAGGCGCTCAACGGTGGCCTCCTCACGCGGAATGCCAAGCTCCTCGCCCCAAGCGCTACGCACGGCCGGCGCAATCTGCACCAGCACGATCTTATTGGGATCGGCGAGAGCGTCGAACACGGTCTCGGTGTCGTCGCGCTCGCGCAGCGCGCCCGTCGGGCAATGCGTGATGCACTGGCCGCATGCGACGCAATCGGTCTTGCCGATGGGCGCGCACCCGCGGGTACCCACGGCAGTGTGCGTGGCGCGGTTGGTCAGGTCCCAAATCCCCAGGCCCTGCACGTTCTCGCAAACCTTGATACAGCGCATGCACTTGATGCACTTGTCGTTGTCGCGAATGATGGGAAAGTCGAAGTCCCACCCCTCGCGCGCCAGGTGCTTTTGATACGGCAGATAGAAAATGCCCAGGTCGTTGGCAATCGTCTGCAGGTTGCAGTTGCCACTGCGCACGCAGCTCGCGCACTGCGCGTCGTGCTGCGACAGGAGCAGTTGAACGTTAGTGCGACGGGCCTCGCGCGCCTTGGGGCTGTTGGTGTGGACCACCATGCCGTCGAGCACGTAGTTGTTGCAGGCGGCAACCAGTTGGTCGCAGCCCTCAACCTCGACCACGCACACGCGGCAGCCGCCGATCTCGTTTAAATCGCGCAGGTAGCACAGGGTGGGAATCTGGATGCCGACGGACTTAGCCGCGTCCAGGATCGTGGTGTGCTCAGGAACCACAACCTCGCAATTATCGATAGTGAGCTTGACCATGTTATGCGCTCCGTTTTTTGTGTTGTCGCTGACGGTGGGGTTGTTGAGCTCTACCATTCCAGGTTCCTCCCTCCGCGGAACGCGCCAAAGCCAAAGTGGTCACAGCGCAGGCAGCGGCTCGCCTCCTGGCGTGCCTCCTGTTCGGTAAGACCCTGCTCGACCAGATTCCAATCGTGAATACGCTCGCCGGCCTCGCGCTCGCCCAGCTCGCAGCGGCCGCACTCGTGCTTGCCCTTAAACTGCACGGTCGGCAGCTCAACGTCGAGCTTGATCTTGTGGTCAAAGCCCAGGTAGCGGTCGATATTTGCCGAAGCAACGCGGCCGGCGTTGATGGCGCGGATGACCGTGGCGGGGCCGGTCTGGCAGTCGCCGCCGCTAAAGAGGCCGTCGAAGTTGGGCACGGCGCCGTCCGAGTCGGTGACCACGCAGCCCCACTTGCAGGCAATGCCCATCTCCTCAAACGACTTGGAATCGATGTCCTGGCCAATGGCCACAAACACGCGCTCGCAAGGAATGACGCGCTCGGGCGTGGCGGCGGCACGCGGGGCCGGACGCCCACGACGGGGCTCGCCGATAATCTGTGGCTGCACGCGCAGGCCGCTCACGCGACCATCTTCGCCCGTCTCGATGGCGAGCGGGGCGGTCAACTCCAGCACCTCGCAGCCCTCGGCCTGGGCGCCGGCGATCTCGGCATCCTGGGCCGTCATGTCGCAGATGCGACGGCGGTAGACGATGCTCACCTTTTCGGCACCGCAGCGCACGGCGGAGCGCGCCACGTCCATGGCAACGTTGCCGCCGCCGATGACGCACACGCGTTGGCCGCTCAGGTCGGGCAGCTCGTCATCACCGATGGCGCGCAGCATCTTGACGGCCGACTCAACGCCGGGCGCCTCCTCGCCCGGAAGGCCGAGCTTCTTGTCGCTGTGGGCACCGATGGCTAGGTAGACGGCATCGAACTCGTCGCGCAGACGGGCAAGCTCCTCACCGTTCACGGAGTGGTCGAGTTCCACGTTGATACCGGCGCTCAAGATCCAGTCGATCTCGGCCTGCAGGCGCTCGCGCGGCAGACGATAGCTGGGGATGCCATAGCGCAGCATGCCGCCCAGGTGGTGGCGCTGCTCAAAGATGGTCACCTTGTGGCCCATCACGGCCAGGTAGTAGGCGCAGGAAAGGCCGGCCGGGCCGCCGCCGATCACGGCGATGCGCTTGCCGGTGTTGTCCACTACATGGGGCTTGTGGTCGTTGAGGTCGCTGTGCTCAACGGCAAAACGTTTGAGGGCGAGGATGTTCATGGGATCGTCGACCATGCCGCGACGGCAGTGCATCTCGCAGGGATGCTCGCACACCAGACCGCAAACGAGCGGCAGCGGGTTGTTCTTGCGGATGACCTTGACGGCGTCGGCATAACGGCCGGCCTCGACGAGCGAAATGTAACCGGGAATGTCGACGTGCGCCGGGCAGCCCGAGACGCACGGGACGCGGGCCTCGCGGTCAAAGCCGCAGGAGTGCTCGCGGATGTGGTGTTCAAAGTCGTCGCGGAAGCCACGGATAGCCGTAAGTGCCATAGCACCGGCCTCGTAACCGATGGCGCAGTCGCTCGAAAGGTAGATGGTGCGGGCCGTGCGCTCAATCAGGTTGAGCGTGGACTCATCGGCGCGCCCTTCGAGCACATCGGCGAGCAGGTCGCTCAGCGCGCTCAGGCCCACACGGCAAGGTGTGCACTTGCCGCAGCTCTGGGTGGAGCACAGGTTGACGAGCGCTGCCGTAAACTCAACGGGACACGGGGCGAGCGAACTCACCGCCAGACGACGTCCGAGCGCATCGTGCAGATCGTCCATGACGGCCTGAGCGTGGCTGCGTTCCATTACGTGCAGTCGTGCCATAAAGATCCCCTCTCACATGGCAGCCCGGAGGCGAGGCCGGGCGAAATTGCTACACGCACAACACTGACCTAAAAAGTTGTTAGGTCTCCACGCAGTTCGGCAGGCGGCATGAAATGTCACCCTCAGCGGTGAAATAGAACATTACCGCAGATAAATGCCATATTTGATAAAACTCGTTACCAAATGACAATGCCCCGTCCACGCAATCACGTGGACGGGGCATTGCTCTAGGTATGCGGCCAGCGACCCTGTTGCCTTTACTTAAGCTCGGGCCAGAAGTCCTTGTTGGCCTCGATCATGTCGTCGAGAACCTCCTTGGCGACCTTCATCGACGGCACGGTCTTGTTGAGTGTGAAGGCCTTGAGCGCCTTCTCGTACGAACCCTCGATCGTAGCCTCGACCACGAGCTTCTCGGAGTTCAGCTGCTGCATCATAAGACCTTGCTGGAACAGAGGAATGTTGTCGCGGCTGATGACCTCGGGGCCGTTCTTGCCAATGTAGGCAGGCAGCTCGACCATAGCGTCGTAGGGCATGTTGGGGATAGCGCCCTTGTTCTCGCAAATGACCAGGAAGCGCTGCTTGGTGTCGTTCTTCAGAGCGATAGCCAGGTCGGCAATCCAGTCGCCGTGGCTGCCCGCATAGAACGTGCTCTCGTCGATCTCGCCCGTCTTCTCGTAGTGATCGATACCATCAAAGAGGTTCTTCTCACGCGTCTCCTCAACCTCGTTAGCACGGGTGCGCTCGGGGTTGGAATGCTCGACGAACTCCTTCTGCTGCAGGTAGTAGTTCAGGTACGTGTTGGGCAGGTACTCCGGGAAGCACTCCATGATCTCGTACTCGCCC
>ERZ840057.2670-NODE-2670-length-11864-cov-6.611567_pt1 | contig 11864 bp, 4 predicted proteins | sample MGYA00519907_ERZ840057 | MGnify/ENA primary metagenome ERZ840057 (study PRJEB31850, sample SAMEA3708862) | human gut metagenome | biome: human gut; feature: human-associated habitat; material: faeces | place: China | collected 2014 ...
ATGAGCGCTTCAACAAGTGCCAGTGAATCGGCAAGTACTTCAGCGTCACAGAGTGCTTCAACGAGCGCATCAGAGTCCGCAAGTACGTCGGCATCCATGAGCGCTTCAACAAGTGCGAGCGAATCGGCAAGTACGTCAGCATCGATGAGTGCCTCAACAAGTGCCAGTGAATCGGCAAGTACGTCGGCATCCATGAGCGCTTCAACAAGTGCAAGTGAATCTGCAAGTACTTCAGCGTCGATGAGCGCCTCAACCAGTGCGAGCGAATCAGCCAGCACATCAGCGTCACAGAGTGCCTCAACAAGTGCGAGCGAATCCGCAAGTACGTCAGCGTCGATGAGCGCTTCAACAAGTGCGAGTGAATCCGCAAGTACGTCAGCGTCGATGAGTGCTTCAACAAGTGCGAGTGAATCCGCAAGTACCAGTGCATCGATGAGTGCCTCAACAAGTGCAAGTGAGTCAGCAAGTACGTCAGCATCGATGAGTGCCTCAACCAGCGCCAGTGAGTCAGCAAGTACCAGTGCCTCAATGAGCGCTTCAACGAGTGCATCAGAGTCAGCAAGTACGTCAGCATCGATGAGCGCCTCAACAAGTGCGAGCGAATCAGCAAGTACGTCAGCGTCAATGAGTGCATCAATGAGTGCGAGCGAATCCGCAAGTACAAGTGCTTCCATGAGTGCATCAACAAGTGCGAGTGAGTCCGCAAGTACAAGTGCATCGATGAGCGCCTCAACGAGTGCGAGTGAGTCCGCAAGTACAAGTGCATCGATGAGCGCTTCAACAAGTGCGAGCGAATCAGCAAGTACGTCGGCATCAAGCTCAGTTATCACAAGTATGGGAGAACCTGCGATTCACTCCCTTGACAGTGTTGATATTAATAGTGTTATTGTTTCTGATTCGATTAGTGTGTCAGTATCGGCCTCGATTTCTCTATCAGTAAGCGCTTCAACTTCAACAAGTACCAGTGCTTCCATGAGTGCATCAACCAGCGCCAGTGAGTCCGCAAGTACTTCAGCGTCAATGAGTGCTTCAACAAGTGCGAGTGAATCCGCAAGTACCAGTGCATCGATGAGCGCTTCAACCAGCGCTAGTGAATCCGCAAGTACAAGTGCATCGCAGAGTGCTTCAACCAGCGCTAGCGAATCCGCAAGTACATCAGCGTCACAGAGTGCCTCAACGAGTGCAAGTATCTCTGCATCTCAAAGTGTGTCAATCAGTGCTAGTGATTCATCACCTACGTCTGTAACTAGTGCTTCAAGCTCTGAAAGTATGTCTCCTAAGGATCATACTGAAGCCAAACAACTTCCGAAGACTGGAGAAACTGAATCGTCGTTAGCTACACTCTTCAGTGCCTTAGCGACGGCAACTGGTCTTGCCTTTCTTGCCAAACGGAAGAAAGATGAAGAAGAGGACGAAGATTATTAGTATTTTAGGATTGTAATAGTCTTTACAATGCTCAGATAAGCACAGTAAAAAACACCTTCATGTTAGATATGCAGTCTAGCTAGGAGGTGTTTTTTGATTTGGAGATGTTGTGAAAGTTTCAAAAACAAACAGCAACAATAAAATAGAAAAAGGAGGTCAGCTTTAACTGACCTCCTAATTTAGTATTACATTTTACCTGGATGAGCGACGTTGTTGCTCTGTTAGAATGACTTCAAATAACAAGTTTCCAACCAAATTGAACATCAAATGCGAACGCAGATTTTCACGTTTTTTGGTGCATCATAGACAAAAATCATGTGATCACTGATTTTAGAAAGTAGGTGATTGCCTAAAGTAGTAATAGTTAAGACAGTTGCCCCATGTCTTTTGGCTTGTAAGATACTGTTATTGACATCCTTGCTTTTTCCACCGAGTGAGAAGACGATAATGACGTCCTGAGGTGTTACAATAACTTTAATACGTTCAATACTGAATTGTTCAAAATAATCGTTGGTCCAAATGTTGATCAGTTTCAATTTGCGGTTGAAGTCGGTCATAGGCATGTAACTAGATCCCACGCCGATACAGAAAATACGTCTAGCCTCAAGAATCTTATCTGCAAAGCTTTGAAAATCTTGCTCGGAGAGGATGGATAAGGTATGTTCGAACTCGACGTGGAGTTGTTCAAAGGAGTTATGTTCTAATTTGGCTTGATTCTTCTTAAGTTCTTTTGATAAACGCAGGTCATAGCGTAGTTCATTATAGGTCTGGTAACCTAGTTTCTTGCAAGCACGGATAACAGTAGAAGAAATAAAGAGTTCATTGGCAATAGCCTTGAGGGTAATGTTTTCAACCTCTTCTTGACGCATGAGATAATCTATAACTTCCTCTTGCAGCTCGTAAGTAGTGAATGGCTTAGATAGTTAGAATTTATTTTCAGTATGAGAAATTATCCTAAAAAAGACATCATCTCTACAGCCTGATATATTGCTTAAGTTAGTGTTTTTAAGTGTTTCAAGAGGAGAAGTCTTAAGAATCTGGTCTTTTTCCATTAGATTCTCTTGGATTAAGGTTAAAAGCAAAAAAGCTTATCAAGAATAATTCTAAATAGCTATAGTTTCCCAATTCTCTTTCCCTCAACGATAAAAAATGAATATTTTATATTTCTAAATACTCATCAAAAACTAATATTATTAAAACAACAAAAGGACTTTTCTAAAAATTATGAAAATTTATCGAATCTTATTGAAAAAAAGCTTTCAATGATTTAGAATGAAGCTATAAATGGGAAAAAGGAGTCTTTTTATTATGGACAAAAAAGTACATTATAAAATGCACAAAGTTAAGAAACAATGGGTAACCATCGCAGTGACAGGTTTGTCTCTCGGTGCAGTCTCAGCGGTTTCTTTAGGAACTAACGACGGTGTCGTTCAGGCAGACGAACATACGGATGCTACTGTAGCCATCCCCGATATTACTGTTGATACGGGTACTGTATCTAACGATACAACGGCTGCTCAGGATCCAACTACAGCAGTTGCAGCGACAAACGATGTCGCAACTGACCAAGCAACTCCAACAGCAACTTTCGATTTGACAACTGATACAACAAATACAGTTGCAGCGAATGCTGTTGATACGGTAGCGACTGTCGGTACTGATCGTGCGGCAACTACAAACGATACAACAGCAACCAATGATACAGCTGTTGATACGACAAATAACAACACTACAACTGACACAACAACAGTTACTGATCGCGCAGCGACACGTGAACGTCGTGCGACTGGTGCTCGACGTGGTCCTACAGGAGGCCGTCGTGCTACCCCAGTTAACGGCAATACAAATAATGCCAACAATACTGTCACAGTAGTAAATAACGACCTTCCAGCAACTAATAATGTCGTAACTGATGGTCCAAGCCACATCAAAACTATTAATGGAAAACAATACTACGTTGAAGATGATGGCACTATTCGTAAGAACTATGTTCTTGAACGTATCGGTGGAAGCCAATACTTTAACGCTGAAACTGGTGAATTGTCTAACCAAAAAGAATACCGTTTCGATAAGAACGGTGGAACAGGTTCATCAGCTGACAGCACAAACACAAACGTTACTGTAAATGGTGACAAGAATGCCTTTTATGGTACAACTGATAAAGATATCGAACTTGTTGATGGTTACTTCACTGCCAACACATGGTACCGTCCAAAAGAAATCTTGAAAGATGGTAAAGAGTGGACTGCCTCAACTGAAAATGACAAACGTCCATTGCTTACAGTTTGGTGGCCAAGCAAGGCTATCCAAGCGAGCTACCTCAACTACATGAAGGAGCAAGGTCTCGGTACCAATCAGACCTATACGTCATTCAGCTCACAAACTCAGATGGACCAAGCAGCGCTTGAAGTTCAAAAGCGTATTGAAGAACGTATTGCGCGTGAAGGTAACACTGACTGGTTGCGTACAACTATCAAAAATTTCGTGAAGACCCAACCAGGTTGGAATTCAACTTCTGAAAACCTTGATAATAATGACCACTTGCAAGGTGGTGCCCTTCTCTATAACAACGATAGTCGTACAAGCCATGCTAACTCAGATTATCGTCTTTTGAACCGCACACCAACTAGTCAAACAGGTAAACACAATCCTAAGTATACTAAGGATACAAGTAACGGTGGTTTTGAATTCTTGTTGGCAAATGATATTGACAACTCAAATCCAGCGGTTCAGGCTGAGCAGTTGAACTGGCTCCACTACATCATGAACATCGGTACTATTACTGGTGGTTCTGAAGATGAAAACTTCGATGGTGTTCGTGTCGATGCCGTGGATAATGTCAATGCTGACCTTCTCCAAATTGCTTCAGATTATTTCAAAGCTAAATATGGTGCTGATCAAAGTCAAGATCAAGCCATTAAACACTTGTCTATCTTGGAAGCATGGTCTCACAACGATGCCTATTACAATGAAGACACTAAAGGTGCCCAATTGCCAATGGATGACCCTATGCACTTAGCATTGGTATATTCACTCTTGCGTCCAATTGGTAACCGCTCAGGAGTTGAACCACTCATTTCAAATAGTTTGAATGACCGTTCTGAAAGTGGTAAAAACTCTAAACGCATGGCTAACTACGCTTTTGTTCGTGCTCACGATTCAGAGGTACAATCAATCATTGGTCAAATCATCAAAAATGAAATCAACCCTCAATCAACAGGGAATACCTTCACGCTTGATGAAATGAAGAAAGCCTTTGAAATCTACAACAGAGACATGCGTAGTGCTAACAAGCAATACACACAATATAACATCCCATCAGCATATGCCTTGATGCTTACGCATAAGGACACTGTGCCACGTGTTTACTATGGAGACATGTACACAGATGATGGTCAATATATGGCTCAAAAATCACCATATTATGATGCTATCGAAACCCTCTTGAAAGGCCGTATCCGCTATGCAGCCGGTGGTCAAGATATGAAGGTTAACTACATCGGTTATGGTAATACTAATGGTTGGGATGCTGCAGGTGTCTTGACATCTGTACGTTATGGTACAGGGGCTAACAGTGCTTCTGATGCTGGTACAGCAGAAACACGCAACCAAGGTATGGCAGTTATCGTTTCAAACCAACCTGCCCTTCGTTTGACAAGCAACTTGACAATTAACATGGGTGCGGCTCACCGTAACCAAGCTTATCGTCCATTGCTTTTGACAACAAACGATGGTGTGGCTACTTACTTGAATGATAGCGATGCTAACGGCATTGTCAAATACACTGATGGTAATGGTAATTTGACATTTAATGCAAACGAAATCCGTGGTATCCGTAACCCTCAAGTTGATGGTTACCTTGCCGTTTGGGTACCAGTAGGTGCTTCTGAAAATCAAGACGTGCGTGTGGCACCAAGTAAAGAAAAGAACAGCAGTGGTTTGGTTTACGAATCAAATGCTGCCCTTGATTCACAAGTTATCTACGAAGGTTTCTCTAACTTCCAAGACTTCGTCCAAAATCCATCACAATACACTAATAAGAAGATTGCTGAAAATGCTAGTCTCTTCAAATCATGGGGTATTACATCATTCGAACTTGCACCACAATACGTTTCAAGTGATGATGGTACTTTCCTTGACTCAGTCATCCAAAATGGTTATGCTTTCACAGACCGTTATGACATTGCCATGAGTAAGGACAACAAGTATGGTTCATTGGCTGACTTGAAGGCAGCTCTTAAAGCCCTCCATGCAGTGGGAATTTCAGCGATTGCTGACTGGGTTCCAGACCAAATCTACAACCTTCCAGGTGACGAAGTAGTTACTGCAACTCGTGTTAATAACTATGGTGAAACTAAAGATGGTGCAATCATCGATCATAGCCTCTACGCTGCTAAAACACGTACCTTTGGTAATGACTACCAAGGTAAATATGGTGGTGCCTTCCTTGATGAATTGAAACGTCTCTACCCACAAATCTTTGACCGTGTTCAAATCTCTACTGGTAAACGCATGACAACTGATGAGAAGATTACAAAGTGGTCTGCTAAATACATGAATGGTACTAACATTCTTGACCGTGGCTCAGAGTACGTACTTAAGAATGGTCTCAACGGTTACTACGGTACAAATGGTGGTAAAGTTAGCCTTCCAAAAGTAGTCGGAAGCAACCAATCAACTAACAACGATAACCAAAACGGTGATGGTAGTGGTAAGTTTGAGAAGAGCTGGGGCAGTGTTTACTATCGTTATAACGATGGCAAACGTGCTAAGAATGCCTTCATCAAAGATAACGACGGAAATGTTTACTACTTTGATAACTCAGGTCGTATGGCAATCGGTGAAAAGACTATCGATGGTAAACAATACTTCTTCCTCGCTAATGGTGTGCAATTGCGTGATGGTTATCGTCAAAACCGCAGAGGTCAAGTCTTCTACTATGACCAAAACGGTGTCTTGAATGCAAACGGTAAACAAGATCCAAAACCAGATAACAACAATAACAATACATCAGGCCGCAACCAATTCGTACAAATTGGTAATAACGTTTGGGCATACTATGATGGTAATGGTAAACGTGTGACAGGTCACCAAAACATCAATGGTCAAGAACTCTTCTTCGACAACAATGGTGTCCAAGTTAAAGGTCGTACTGTTAATGAGAATGGTACTATCCGTTACTATGATGCTAACTCAGGTGAATTGGCTCGCAACCGTTTTGCTGAAATTGAACCAGGTGTTTGGGCTTACTTCAATAATGATGGAGCAGCCGTAAAAGGTTCACAAAACATCAATGGTCAAGACCTCTACTTTGATCAAAATGGCCGTCAGGTCAAAGGTGCTTTGGCAAACGTAGATGGCAACCTTCGTTACTATGATGTAAATTCAGGTGACCTTTACCGTAATCGATTCCACGAAATTGATGGTAGCTGGTATTACTTCGATGGTAATGGTAATGCTGTCAAAGGCATGGTTAATATCAATGGTCAAAACCTCCTCTTTGATAACAATGGTAAACAAATCAAAGGTCATTTGGTTCGCGTGAACGGTGTTGTTCGTTACTTTGATCCAAATTCAGGTGAAATGGCTGTCAACCGTTGGGTTGAAGTGAGTCCAGGATGGTGGGTTTACTTTGACGGTGAAGGCCGAGGACAAATCTAATCGTTTCCAAGCTGTATGAACCGAGACAACAGTCTCGGTTTTTATGGCGTAACTGGGTCTCCGTAAAGACTTAGATGTGGACTGTGAATAGTCATTTAACCCTTTTCTTGAGTGAGTTGTGAAATACCTATGACTATTTGGTGCCCAGAATGACAGCAAAATAGCCTAATCCAAGTGACTATTATTAATGCACAATTTAATACGAGAATGCTTTAAAATTAGGGATTTTCATTAAATGCTTCCAATCTATTGACGAAGCGTCAAAGTCAATCTATACTAGGAGTAATGCCAGTTATTTATTGGTATTTCCTAGTCGAGGACTAGTCGCAGGCTTGGCCTGTGTCATTCCTAATAGGCCATTTCTTTAACAAATACAGTAAGGCCCTAGCCTTTCAAAGATGAGAAGTAGTTGTGATAGTTTATAGTGTATTTCTTATGAGAGTGTCTTTAGGGAGAGAAAACTCCATTAAAGACTCATCATTTAAGTTGTCGGGGTAATCTCATTTTGATGTCACTTTCATAAAACATTTGATAGATATTACACATTAAAACGCTATTTTTTCACTTGGGGGTTAAAATGATTAAAGTTCTTACACCTTACTTGTAAAAATTCGATTCTCGTATTATAGTATATATAAGAGATATCAAAAATTTTAATCTTTGATAAGAACTTGTTAGCTTCTCCGAGGGAAAATGAAATCTTAATAGAAAAGATTTCCATGAGAACTTGGCAAGTATAGGATTTTATTTCTCATAAAAAGAAGAAAGGGGGAGTATTTTTGAGAGCCTATAGGGAAGATGCGACTGAAGCAGCAGCAAGAACTGCCGAAGAGCATATTGCACATAAATCAGCGGACTCTGATTTAGTTGATACTATAGATCTTTCTAAATTATTGACTAGACCAAAACGTCACTCTGACCACCGTGCCCCCTCTCCATTAGATTTTGCTAGAGCTGATGAAGCTCTCTTTGATAATCATGCTCAATCGGAAACCGTGAGGATCCCATCTAAGCAAGAGATTATTTTTCAAGGAGCGGATTCGCAAACTCCAGATTCTGAAGTCATGGAAAAACATGTCTTTACGGGAACTAGAGATAGGAAGACTGGTTTAATCGAATGGGACAAGGACAGTTATACCTATCCTAAGATATCGGTACCAGTTGTCCAGGGCTATTTCGCTGACCAAAAGGAAGCGGGTTTTAACGTTGTCACACCCTATGTGCCAACGGTAACGGAACATGTGACCTATAGGAAATTGGGACGCATTATCCCTGTGACAGAAGATGGGGAATATATTCCAGGTGCTTTGACTAAGCAGTATAACAATAATAAAAAAGATCCACGAAAGGCGGGTGAGACAGCAACACCAGCTGTTCAAGATTATATGACAGATATTAAAAGTGTAGTACCGAACAAACCAGGAGGGGATACTCCGGTTGTGTATCGTAAAATTTTCAAGAAAGCCAGCATCACTTATATTGATGAAACTACCGGAGCTTACTTGGTTAGTGACCAGTTGACCGGTGAATTGGGTGAAGCGATTGAATACGGAACAGCAACACGTATCAAGACTTTCAAGGACATGGGATATGACTTGATTCAGGACGAATTCCCTAAAGATGCCATTTTTGATGATAAGGATATTGATGATCAAGAGTGGTTTGTCCTCTTGCAACACGATGTTGCCAAGGTAGGGCCTGACCATGAGCAAGTCCCAGATACTCCAATTAATCCTAATAATCCAGATGGACCTAAGTGGCCATCTAAGTATGCTTACGAGAAAGAAGTAAGCTTCACAGTCTTTTACAAGAGTACCGATGGCAATGCGGATTTGCCGGATGCCGATGTGCAAAAGGCTTATTGGGTCCGTACCCTTACCTTTGACAAGGTCACAGGTGAGCTTGTTGATGAGACAGAATGGTCACCAAACAAGACCAAGTATTATGACATCTATGCACCAGTTGTTTTAGGCTATTTTGCAGATAGAGTAGAAGTTAAAGGTAGAGAAGTTACTGAAGATAACATCGAAGAAACCATTACCTACGTTCCACTTGGTAAGATTATTCCTATTGATGCGAATGGACGCTTGATTCCAAACGTTCCAACGCCAACCTTCAACAACGATGCCAATAACCCAACTAAGGTTAGTGAGACACTTGTTCCTCACATTCCGGGTTATCGTCCAATGCAACAAAGTGTCATGCCTGAGAGCTTGACAGACGATATTCTTGTTGAGTACGCTCCAATCCTTGAAGATGTAACGCAACCAACCTTGCAAACGGTCTTCTTCAAAGGAGCTGGCGAAGCAACACCGTCTGTTAATATCCAGTCTGACTTTACTTTCACTGGTAAGTACAATCAAGCAGAAGACACTTACACTTGGGATCAAGACAGCTATACCTTTGCTAAGGTTAATGTCCCAGTTATCGAAGGTTACTATGCGGACAAGGCTGTGGCTGGTATGCAGGTTGTTACACCTGATAAACCAGAAGCCACAGACAGTGTTGTCTATAAAGAACTCGGTAAGATTATCCCTGTTGATACCTTTGGTAATCCAATAGCGGATGCAGAGCCAGTTCATTATGCTAATGATCCTCAAGATGCTACGCAAGTTATTGAAACACCAGCACCACAAGTTGCTGGCTACCAAGCTGAAAGTGAATTGGTATTGCCAATTGACCTCAGCATGGACCAAACCTTGGTTTACGAACCAATCTTGGATGATATCACGCAAGATACGAAACAAACGGTTACCTTCCAAGGTGCAGGCTACAAAGATCCAGTTATCAACATTCAAGATAGCTTCAGCTTCCACGGTAAGTTTAACCAAGTGGAACAAACAAGCACTTGGGATCAAGACAGCTTCACTTATGATGTTGTAGAAGTTCCTGTAGTTGAAGGCTTCTATGCAGATAAACGTCAAGCTGGTGGACTTGAAGTTCGCCCAGACCTTCCAGAAGTGGAAGATACAGTAACTTACACAGAACTTGGTAAGATTATTCCAGTAGATGAGTATGGTACACCAATCGAAAATGCACCTACTCCAAGCTACAACAACGATCCAGAAGATCCAACCATGGCTATGGAAACAGTCGTTCCAGATGTTCTTGGTTACATTTCTGAAAAGGCCTTTATTACTCCAGAGCACCCAGGTCAAGATACCAACGTGGTTTATGCTAAGGATGAGCAAAAAGCTATTATCCTTTACATGAATGAGCTTGATAAGTCAGAATTGACTCGTGATGTTGTTGTCGGAAGCTCAGGTGAGAAGATTGACTACTCTACTGATGAACAAATCGCAAACTTGCTCAAACAAGGTTATGAACTTGTCAACGATGGTTATGCAGAAGCCTTTGACCACACTTACAATGGTGACTCTGACTTTGACCAAGTCTTCGAAGTGGTTCTTCGTGAACGTTTGGTTCTTATCGACCCAGATATGCCAGCACCAGTTGCAGGTGAAGTCGTAGATCCAAATGATGTGAATAGCCCAGTTTGGCCAAATAGCGTAGAGATGCTTGAAAACCGTGCCGATGTGACACGTACCATCCAGTATGTCTTCGAAGAAGGTGGTTTGGCTAGCGACGACTACGTTGAAGTTCTTGATTTCAAACGTTTGGCTAATGTTAACCTTGTGACAGGTGCTATCAATTATGAAGCATGGTCAAGTACTCAAGCTGGCTTCTCAGCTGTTCCTTCACCAGAGGTTGTCGGATTTACACCAGACCGTATAGAAGTCGCTGAAATGACAGATGTTTCTGTGGAAACTCCTGAAATCATGGAAGTGGTTACTTACCTCAAGGATGCTCAGAAAGCTACAGTCACTTATGTTGACGGTACAACTCGTAAGAAACTTGAAGTGGTTGACTTGCTTGGTAAATCAGGCGAAGTGATTGAATACTCAACAATCGAACGTATCAAGTACTATAGCGACCGTGGTTATACCCTCCTTGCTGATGGCTTCACAAACGGTGTGATCTTTGATGGCGATTCACATGTTGACCAAAACTTCATGGTTACCCTTCGTCATGGTACCGTTCAAGTAGGTCCAGATAACATCCAAGAAGCTGGTACACCAATCAACCCAGCTAATCCAGATGGTGCTAAATGGCCAGAACGTGAAAGCTACATCAAAGACGTAACCTTCACAGTTCTCTACACATCTAGCGATGGACAAGCAGAACTTCCTGCCAATAACATCCAAACTGCTCAATGGACACGTAGCTTGACTATTGATAAGGTTACAGGTGAAGAGCTTGGTTCAAGCTACTGGACTTCAAATAAAGGTCAGTTTGAAACAGTCATCACTCCGGAAGTAGAAGGCTATAGCGCTGATAAGGACAAGGTTGAAGGTAAGACAGTAGGTCAACGTAACCTTGAAGAAACCGTGGTTTATATCCCGCTTACAGGCGATATTAACGGTAAACCTAAGGAAGACAAGGCAGACAATATCGTTGTTGAAGAAATTGAAGACCTAGAAGTTCTCGACCAAGTCGAAGAGCAAGTGGAAGCTCATGATGGACCAGTCACTTATGGACCAGGCGATGACTTTGAAGCACCTGTTTCAAGTCAAGCTGAGGGTAAAGGCTCTAAACACAAGATGCCAATTAATCTCTCAAATGAGGAAGAAGCAAGCAAAGGTAAGATTGAAGAAACCATCAATATCGCAGGCTTCACCGTATCGGTAACAGGTCTAGGACTTGGCCGCAACGGACGTAAAAAGAAAAATAAAAAAGATCACAAAGATCAAAAGGACAAATAATATAAAGCCCTGAAT
>ERZ840057.2677-NODE-2677-length-11823-cov-3.051751_pt1 | contig 11823 bp, 10 predicted proteins | sample MGYA00519907_ERZ840057 | MGnify/ENA primary metagenome ERZ840057 (study PRJEB31850, sample SAMEA3708862) | human gut metagenome | biome: human gut; feature: human-associated habitat; material: faeces | place: China | collected 2014 ...
CCGCTTAGTGCTCCGCGCACTTGAAGCGGGGGAATGCTTATCTGCGTTCAAACACGTGCAGGGAACATTTTCCGTTCTGCTTTCATATTTTGTAGTAAAAAAGATATTGAGGTGTTAATATGCCAGAGAATCCAACATCAATGCCGGAACCGTCGGGAGAGAATACGGCGGAGGTCGTAGCAGGGAAGAATGACGCAAATGTACCGGAGACACCGGCCGAGCCATTAGGAGGAGTTTTTGTTTATCCGGGAGACGATGATCTTGCGGGAATCCCTGTGCCGCCCATCGCTTCACCTGGCGGAAGACCTGTTTATCCTGGGGATGACGATCTCGCTGGAATCCCAACGACACCGGTCGCGCCGTCTGGCGGACGCCCTGTCTATCCCGACAATACCATCGGACGCCCGGGCTTTCCAACGATTTCTTTTCCGGTCACATATCCGACGGTCTCAGGAGAAAATTACTACAGCAGAGTCCGGTTTTTAAATGCCAGCACATCAGGCCGAACTCTGGATGTCTATATCGATGGCCGGAATATCTTTTCCGGTTCTGAATTTGCCACGATTTCTTCTTATATCCGCGTGACGGACGGATTCCACACCGTCACTGTGCGCAGGACCAACGGTCAGATCTATTATCAGCAGACGATTGCCTTTGTGTCCGGTGAGAGACTCACGATGGTGATCTTAGACACGGTATCCGGAGTGTCCCTGACCCGTGTTTCCGACATGGGCTGCACGAACGTTCCGGCAGGTTACGGCTGTCTCCGTGTAGCGAACATGTCCTACGCGGGATCCAGCTACGATGTGCGGACCTTCAACAACCAGACAGCATTTGCGGGGATCGGATACAAGGAAGTGACGAGCTATAAACAGACATCCAGCGGAACCTATACCTTCTTTGTGACAGGTTCCCAGTATGCAGTTTCAGCCTTAGGCGAGCTTCCGGTCCTTGTCCTTTCCTCCATCGTCGGCGTTTCCTGCCCGACCTGCACTGTGGCGAATCCGCTTCTCACCTTCAACGTCAACGTCCGTGCTGGAAGAGCCTACACCTGCTATATTATCGGAAATCCGTGGTCCGGTCTCTTCCGGGCGTATGTCCTCGAGGACTGAAGCGTGTTGCGGCAGGATTGCATTATTTGTAAAAATCGTCTATAATTTGCGTAATAGATAAAAGGAATGTGCCTTACGCATTCCGGCACCGGGAGCAGCCGTGGATAGAATGAGCAGACGGACAGGGGCGGGAAATGCCAGTCTGCTTTTCTTTCCGGATGCTGCCGGAAAGAAAATACAGGTACGGGAAAAAGGAGTATTATGAAGAAAAATTACGAAATGGACATGTGCAGCGGTCCGATCCTCGGAAAACTGCTCACCTTTACGATTCCGCTGATCTTTTCCGGAATCCTGCAGCTTCTGTTCAACGCTGCGGATGTGATCGTTGTGGGACGTTTCGCGGGCAGCCAGTCTCTGGCGGCGGTGGGTTCCACAACGGCGCTGATCAACCTGATGATCAATATCTTTATCGGACTGTCCGTGGGTGTCAATGTCATCGTGGCGAGATATTATGGAGCGAAGCGGGAAAAAGACGTGCAGGATACGATCCATACGGCCATGGCACTCAGCATCGTCAGCGGTCTTTTTCTGATCATTGTGGGTCAGCTTCTCTCGAGGCCAATGCTGGAACTCATGGGAACTCCGGACGATGTGATCGATAAATCTACGATTTATATGCGGATCATCTTTATCGGCATGCCTGCGAATATGATCTACAACTTTGGAAGCGCGATCCTCCGCGCGGTGGGAGACACGAAGCGCCCGCTGTATTTCCTTACGGCGGCGGGCGTGATCAATGTGGTCTTAAACCTCTTTTTTGTGATCATGTTCCAGATGGATGTGGCGGGAGTTGCTCTGGCGACCGCGATCTCTCAGGCGATCTCGGCGTGTCTGGTGATCCTTTGCCTGCTGGAGAGCGAGGGCGGTCTGAAGCTTCATTTAAAAGATCTGAAGATCCACCGCTCAAAATTCCGTCAGATCATTCAGGTAGGCCTTCCGGCGGGGATGCAGGGCGCAGTATTTTCTATTTCCAATGTTCTGATCCAGTCCTCTGTCAATTCCTTCGGTTCTGTCGCAATGGCAGGAAATACGACATCCCAGAATATTGAGGGATTCATCTATAACGCCATGAATGCGGTTTATCAGGCAAACTTAAGCTTCACGAGCCAGAACTTCGGCGGCAAAAAGTATTCGAGGATCAACCGGATCATGGTTACCTGCCTCGGCGTTGTGACGGCAGTGGGACTCGGGATGGGAATCCCGGCTTATCTTTGCGGACATGCCCTGATCCGGATCTATTCCTCAGACCCGGAGGTCATTGTATACGGAATGAGAAGACTTGTGGTCTTTGGAACGACATATTTCCTCTGTGGGATCATGGATACGATGGTGGGCAGCATCCGCGGTCTCGGATACTCCGTTATGCCGATGTGCGTCTCCCTTCTGGGAGCGTGTGGACTCCGGATCGTCTGGATCTTTACGGTGTTTCAGGTATACCATAACCTGACAGTGTTATACTTATCCTATCCGTTTACCTGGATCGTCACGGCGACGGCCCATATGATCTGCTTCTATATCGTGAGGAGAAAACTTCCGAGGGAAGATGCGTGATAAACAGCAACGGAAGAATCCAACGAATGCAGATCTGCCCAGAAAGGGAACAACAGAATTGAAACGATACAAAAAATACATCACCCCGTATCTCAGTGCCTTTGTGATCGGTCCGCTGATGATGCTCACCGAGGTGGCGGGAGAGGTCATGCTCCCGAAATTTATGTCCATGATCATCAACAACGGTGTCGCGAGTCGAAATGTTGCCTATATTGGAAAGATGGGGACGCTGATGGTCCTGACTGTCCTTTTTATGGCGGTGGGCGGGATCCTCGGCGCCTACTTTTCCGCGAAGGCGTCCATCTCCTTTACCAGTGACATGAGAAACGACCTCTTCAGGAAGGTCCAGCAGTTCTCCTTTGAGAATATCGACGACTACAGCACCGGTTCTCTCGTCACGAGGCTCACGAACGATGTCCAGCAGGTCCAGAACGTTCTGATGATGGGGCTTCGTATGGCGCTTAGGGCGCCCGGAATGTTCCTCGGCGCCCTGATCATGGCGTTTATGATGAATCGTCAGCTTGCGGTCATCATCCTCATCGTGATCCCGCTTCTTCTCGCGGCGATCATTCTGATCTTAAAGACCGCATTCCCGCGCTTTGGGGAGATGCAGAGGAAACTGGACCGTTTGAATTCCGGGATCCAGGAATCCCTGACGAATGTCCGGGTAGTGAAATCCTTCGTCCGGGAGGATCATGAGATCGAAAAATTCAGTAAATTAAATGACGACTTAAAGGAGAACAGTCTCCGTGCGCTCCGGATCGTGATCGCCACGATGCCGGTGATGATGTTTGCCATGAACGTGACGACACTGGCTGTCGTCTGGTATGGAGGAAATATCATCATTGCCGGAAATATGCCGGTGGGGGATCTCACTGCGTTTACGACGTATATCGTGCAGATCCTGATGTCCCTCATGATGCTTTCCATGGTATTCTTACAGAGCTCCCGCGCCAGCGCGTCCATGAAACGGATCAATGAGATCTTCGACACAGAGATCGGCTTAAATGATGATCATGCGAAAAATAAGGATAAAAAAGTCACGGAAGGCTATGTGGAGTTTAAGAATGTAAGCTTTGGCTACAGCGGAGAGAACGGGAGAAAGGATCTCGTTCTGGAAGGGATCTCCTTTACGGCAGAACCGGGACAGACGATCGGGATCATCGGCTCCACGGGAAGCGGAAAGACCTCCCTCGTGCAGCTGATCCCGAGACTCTATGATGTGACCGGAGGCGAAGTCCTTGTCGACGGCGTGAACGTCAAAGAGTACTCTTTAAAACACCTGCGTGAGGGCGTCGGCATGGTCCTCCAGAAAAATATCCTCTTCTCGGGAACGATCGAGGAAAATCTCCGATGGGGAAATGAGGACGCGCCGATGGAGGATGTCATCCGGTTCTCGGAGAGCGCCCAGGCAGATCCCTTCGTTAAGACCTTCAAAAACGGATATGACACCGAGATGGGGCAAGGCGGCGTCAACGTCTCAGGAGGTCAGAAGCAGCGTCTCTGTATTGCGAGAGCACTTTTAAAGCGCCCGAAGATTCTGATCCTGGATGACTCCACCAGCGCTGTTGACACGGCAACGGAGGCGAAAATCCGGGAGAGTCTTTATCATGATCTCAAGGATACCACAAAGATCATCATCGCCCAAAGGATCTCCTCCGTTCAGGAGGCGGATCAGATTCTGGTACTGGAGGACGGAAAGATCATTGGTCACGGAACCCACGAGGAACTTTTAAAGACCTGTGAGGCATACAGCGAGATCTATACGACCCAGATCGGAAATCAGTCCATCAGGGCAGGAGAGGAGGCGGCAGTATGAGTGTCACGAGGGCAGACCGCGAAGCGAGTCTGAAAAAACGATATGCCGGACGCGTGGCAGCCGCACCGAAAAGGAGAGGAATGGGAAGAGGACCGGGTGCTCCCAGAGGCGGAGGACGCCCAAAGAGCACAGGAGCGGCCTTAAAGCGCCTGCTTTCCTATCTGAAAGCGGACAGGCTCCGGATGGGGATCGCATTTTTCTGCGTCATTGTAAACACGGTGGCGACACTGACCGGTTCCTATATGCTGCGCCCGATCATCAACCGCTTTATCGCACCGCCGGACGGAAGTCCCGGAGATGTGGCGGGACTTTTTAAAGGGCTGACCATGATGGCGTGCGTCTATCTTCTGGGGGTTATCGCAAATTATCTCCAGTCAAGACTGATGCTGGAGGTTGCCCAGAGCGCCCTTGTGCGGATCCGGACAGACCTCTTTACAAAGATGCAGAAGCTTCCGGTGAGATTTTATGATACAAATTCCAATGGGGATCTGATGAGCCGCTTCACAAACGACGTGGACACCATCGGAAATATGCTGAGCAGTACTCTTGTGCAGCTCTTTTCCGGAACCTTAAGCATCATCGGGACCTTGTTCCTCATGCTCTACACGAACATCTGGCTGACAGCCGTGACCCTGATCATGATCCCGCTCATGCTGCGGGCCGGTGGAGAGGTCGCGAAGCGGAGCCAGAAATACTTCAGCGCCCAGCAGTCGGCTCTCGGTGCTTTAAACGGATACATCGAGGAGACCATCACCGGACAGAAGGTGGTAAAGGTCTTCTGTCATGAGGAGATCGCGGAGGAAGAATTTGATATATTAAACAGGGATCTCCGCGAAAAACAGATCCGCGCCCAATTCCTTGGGGGCATGATGGGACCTGTGATGAACAACTTAAGTCAGATAAACTATTCCCTGACGGCGTGCATCGGCGGGATCCTCTGCGTGGTGAAAAACTTCGATGTCGGCGGGCTCACGGTATTTTTGAACTTTTCGAGACAGTTCTCAAGGCCGATCAACGAGATCTCCATGCAGGTCTCCAACGTGTTCTCAGCTCTCGCCGGAGCGGAGCGCGTTTTCTCCGTGATGGATGAGGAGCCGGAGGCGGGGGATGATAAGGACGCAGTGTCCATGGACGGCATGCGCGGGGAAGTGGTGTTAGATCATGTGACCTTCGGCTACAACCCGGACAAGGTCATCTTAAAGGATATCAGCCTCTACGCGAAGCCGGGACAGAAGATCGCCTTCGTGGGTTCCACGGGAGCCGGAAAGACTACGATCACGAACCTCATCAACCGTTTTTACGATATCCAGAGCGGGACCATCACCATCGACGGCGTTGATATCTGCCATATTAAGCGGGACGAGCTGCGCCGCCACATCGCCATGGTGCTTCAGGATACCCACCTGTTCACGGGAACGGTCATGGAAAATATCCGCTACGGAAGGCTTGATGCCACCGACGAGGAGGTCGTTCAGGCGGCGAAGATGGCATCTGCCCATTCCTTTATCATGCGGCTTCCAAAGGGCTATGACACGGTTCTTGAGAGCGATGGCGCGAACTTAAGCCAGGGCCAGAGACAGCTTCTTAATATCGCGAGAGCGGCGGTATCCAAGGCGCCGATCCTGATCCTTGATGAAGCGACGAGCTCCGTCGATACGAGAACGGAAAAGCATATCGAGCAGGGCATGGATGCGCTGATGGCAGAGCGGACAACCTTCGTGATCGCCCACCGTCTCTCCACTGTGCGGAACGCCAACGCCATCATGGTTCTGGAGAACGGAGAGATCATTGAGCGCGGTGATCATGAGGACCTCCTGAAAGAAAAAGGACGTTATTATCGGTTATATACGGGAATGGCGGAGCTGAGTTAGGACGATCACAGAAGAAAAAACGGGCAGATGAAGAAATCTGCCCGTTTTTTATGTAACAGGAAATTCCGGGGAATTTCCTGTTACATAAAAAGGCACTGCGTATCGATCATACGCACCCAGACAAGCTTTTTCAAATTTTGTAGCAATTCCATAAGAGACAGCAGAAAAGAGCGGGAGTTAGTTGGTAAAAACTTCATTTTTTAAAGAAATCAGATGTCTGTTTTTGTTCTTTTTTTGATACAAACGCCGAAAACGGCCATTTCTGTTAAAAAGTTAACCGATTTCCAATTGTAGAAAAATTCCAAATATGCTATACTACGGTGTGATGGGTACTATGAAATTTTATAGAAAGAAGGTTTGTTAAATGGGTCTGAGCACATTTATAGGCGGCGTTCATCCTTATGAGGGAAAAGAACTGTCCGCAGATAAGCCGATTCAGGTGATCCAGCCGAAGGGTGAGCTGGTTTATCCTCTCTCCCAGCATATCGGTGCTCCGGCGAAACCACTTGTTGCCAAGGGTGACAAGGTCCTGGTTGGCCAGAAGATCGCTGAAGCAGGCGGCTTCATTTCCGCAAATGTTATCTGTTCCGTATCCGGTACAGTAAAGGGAATCGAACCGCGTCTGGTTGCGAACGGAGCAATCGTACAGTCCATTATCGTTGAGAACGATAACGAGTACACAGCAATCGAAGGTTTTGGCGAAAAACGCGATTACACAAAACTTTCCAAGGAAGAGATCCGGAATATCGTAAAAGAAGCCGGTATCGTAGGTCTCGGCGGCGCAGGTTTCCCGACCAACGTAAAACTTGCACCGAAGGATGACAACGCGATCGATCACATTATCGTAAACGCGGCCGAGTGTGAGCCGTATCTGACAAGTGACTATCGCCTGATGATGGAGCAGCCGGAGAGACTGATCGGCGGCATCAAAGTCATGTTAAGCATGTTCCCGAACGCGAAGGGCGTGATCGGAATCGAGGAGAACAAGCCGGAGGCGATCAAGCTTCTGGAAGGTCTCGTAAAGGACGAGCCGAAGATCACGGTATGTCCGTTAAAGACAAAGTACCCGCAGGGCGGCGAGCGTTTCCTGATCTACGCTGTAACAGGCGGACGTGAGATCAACTCCACTATGCTTCCGGCGGATGCAGGATGTATCGTAGATAATGTAGATACTGTTATCTCTATTTACAATGCAGTCTGTGAGAGCACACCGTTAATTCGTAAGATCATCACCGTTACCGGTGATGCGGTTAAGAATCCGCAGAACTTCCAGGTTCCGCTCGGTATGTGCTACCGCGAGATCCTCGAGGCTGCAGGTGGATTTAAGGAAGAGCCGGAAAAGATGATCTCCGGTGGTCCGATGATGGGATTTGCCATGTTTGATTATCATGTACCGGTAACCAAAACCACATCCGCGCTCTTGGTACTGACAAAAGATGAGGTCAGCCGTTCCCGGGCTACCGCCTGCATCAACTGTGGAAGGTGTGTCAGTGAATGTCCGGAGCATCTGCTTCCGACGAAGCTTGCAACCTTTGCGGAACACAGAAAAGAAGAAGCCTTTGTCAAGTATAATGGTATGGAGTGCTGCGAATGTGGCTGTTGCAGCTATGTCTGTCCGGCAAAACGACCGCTGGTACAGGAGATCCGTTCCATGAGAAAAATGGTTATGGCCAATAGAAAGAAAAAATAAGAGGGAGATGTGAAATATGGGAGAGTTATTACATGTATCCTCATCGCCGCATATCCGTTCAAAAGTGACCACAGATTATCTTATGAAAATGGTAATCGTGGCTCTGATGCCGGCAACAGTGGCAGGTGTGTGTTTCTTTGGATGGAAGGCACTGCTGCTGGTCTGTCTGTCAGTGGCAACCTGTGTGGCGACAGAGGGAATCTATGAAACGCTGATGCATAAACCGTTGACAATCCGGGATGGAAGCGCAGTGATCACTGGGCTGTTACTGGGTCTGAACCTTCCGGCATCTGCTCCCTGGTGGATTCCGGTGATCGGTGGTGTTTTTGCCATTCTGATCGTAAAACAGCTGTTTGGTGGTTTGGGACAAAATATCATGAACCCGGCGCTGGCAGCAAGATGTTTCCTGCTGTTATCCTTTACCGGACAGATGACTAATTTCAGCGCAGATGGCGGTCTTGTTAAACTGGTGGATACCGTATCCGGTGCCACACCGCTGGCAGCAGTAAAAGCAGGAGAAAAAGTAGATCTGTTAAGCCTGTTTCTTGGTAATACGCAGGGAACTATCGGTGAGACTTCTGCACTGGCGATCCTGATCGGAGCGGTATTCTTATTGATCCTGAAAGTTATTGACTGGAGAATCCCGTGTACATATATCGGAAGTTTTGCTATTTTCGTAATTTTGTTCGGTGGACATGGAGCAGACGGTTATTATCTGTTAGAACAGCTTCTGGGTGGTGGACTGATGCTTGGTGCATGGTTTATGGCCACCGATTATGTAACGACACCGATCACCAAACAAGGACAGCTGGTATATGGCGTGATCCTGGGATGTCTGACAGGACTGTTTCGTATCTTCGGAGCCTCCGCAGAGGGCGTATCCTATGCCATCATCTTCGGCAACCTGCTGATTCCGGTTATCGAACGGCTGACTGTACCGACAGCATTTGGAAAAGGAGGGGTGAAGCATGAAAAATAAGATTATCAAAGATGCCCTTGCCCTTACACTGATCACTCTGGTGGCGGGCGTGGCCCTTGGTGGTGTATATGAGATCACAAAAGATCCGATTGCCAGACAGGAAGCGCAGGCGAAAGCAGAGGCTTATGAACAGGTATTTACAGATGCTGCAGCTTTTGAAGAGGTAAAGATGGATGATACCTTGATACAGACGATCCGAGATCAGCTGGATCAGGAAGGTTATAAAGCGCAGTCCATAGAAGAAATCATGCGTGCAGAAGATCAGAGCGGAGAGATGCTCGGTTATGCATTTACCGTTGTGACTTCGGAAGGATATGGCGGAGATATCCAGTTTTCCATGGGTGTACAAAACGACGGTACGCTGAACGGCATCTCGATCCTGTCGATCGGGGAGACCGCCGGACTTGGTATGAATGCGGATACTCCTGCATTCAAAGATCAGTTTGTCGGAAAACAGGTAGAACAATTACAGTATACAAAAAACGGCGCAACACAGGATGACGAGATCAATGCCATCAGTGGTGCCACAGTTACGACCAATGCCATGACAAACGGTGTCAACGCCGGTCTTTGTGCATTTCGTGTGATGGAAGGGGGAGATCAGTGATGAAAGCAAATTCACCTCTGGAACGTTTGTATAATGGTATCATCAAGGAGAATCCCACCTTTGTGCTGATGCTTGGTATGTGTCCTACACTGGCAGTTACCACATCTGCAAAAAATGGTTTTGGTATGGGTATGACGACAATGGTAATTCTTGCCCTGTCCAACCTGATGATCTCGATGCTTCGGAAAATGATTCCGGACAGTGTGCGTATGCCGGCTTATATCGTAGTCGTTGCATCGTTTGTAACTATCGTACAGTTCTTATTACAGGGATTTATCCCGAGTCTTTACGATTCTCTGGGAATTTACATTCCGCTGATAGTAGTTAACTGTATCATCCTGGGACGTGCGGAAGCATATGCGTCCAAGAACGGTCCGATCAGTTCTCTGTTTGACGGAATCGGAATGGGACTTGGATTTACCGTGGGACTTACCAGTATCGGTATCGTCCGAGAGCTGATCGGTTCCGGTAAGATCTTTGGCATGACGATTTTCAACGGCGGAGCTACTATTTTTATTCTGGCACCGGGAGCTTTCTTTGTGCTGGCGATGCTGGTGGCACTGCAGAACCGTGTAAAAATGAAAAAAGATCCTGCCGCAGCTCCGAAAGCATGCGACGAGAGCCTCTGTGCGGGCTGCACCAATCATATGTGTGCAAGTAAGAAGAACGCTGAGAAAGGAGGAATCCAGTCATGAGAGAATTGTTAATGATCGCCGTTGGTTCGGCATTGGTGAATAACGTAGTCCTGAGCCAGTTCCTTGGCCTGTGTCCCTTCCTCGGTGTATCTAAGAAAATGGATACGGCAGCAGGTATGGGCGCGGCAGTAATCTTCGTGCTGACGATTTCTTCATTCTGTACCAGTCTGATTTATAAATTTGTGCTGGTGACTACAGGAATGGAATATATGCAGACCATCGTATTTATTCTGGTGATTGCCGCTCTTGTACAGTTGGTTGAGATGTTCCTGAAAAAGACGATGCCGGCACTGTACAAGAGTCTGGGTGTGTATCTTCCTCTGATCACCACCAACTGTGCAGTACTTGGTGTGGCACTGTTAAATGTACAGAATAATTACGGAATCTTTGAAGGCACGGTCAACGGTTTTGCAACCGCAGTCGGATTTACCATTTCCATCGTGCTGATGGCAGGACTTCGTGAGAAAATCGAATATAACGATATACCGAACCCTTTCCGGGGAATGCCGATCGTACTTCTGACCGCAGGTTTGATGTCCATTGCGTTCTTCGGATTTTCCGGAATGATTTAAGGAGGGAGTTTTATGATTACAGGAATACTTATTGCTGCGGCTTTGGTAGGCGGCACAGGACTGGTGATCGGACTGCTCCTTGGGGTAGCCGGAAAGAAATTTGCAGTGGAAGTTAATGAAAAAGAGATCGCCGTCAGAGAACAGCTTCCGGGCAATAACTGCGGTGGCTGTGGATATCCGGGATGCGATGGACTGGCAGCTGCAATCGCAGCCGGAAAAGCACCGGTAAATGGATGTCCGGTAGGCGGTAACGAAGTGGCAAAAGCCATCGCAGCCATTATGGGAGAGGAGATCACAGAGGGACGCCGCATGACAGCATTTGTAAAATGTGCGGGTGACTGTGAAAGTGCCAGAAACAATTATGTGTATGACGGCGTGGAAGACTGCGCGGTCATGGCATTTATCCCGGGTGGCGGAGAGAAAAAATGTCACCATGGATGTCTCGGTTACGGAACCTGCGTAAAGGCATGTAACTTTAATGCAATCCGTGTCATCAATGGCATCGCCCATATAGATAAAGAAAAATGTAAAGCCTGCGGTCAGTGTGTGGCTGTCTGTCCACATCACCTGATCGAGCTGATCCCGTATGAGCAGACAGTAAAAGTAAGCTGCAGCTCTCAGGATAAAGGCAAGGCTACGATGAACGCCTGTGACAAAGGTTGTATCGGCTGTAAAAAATGCGAAAAGAACTGCCCGGTACAGGCGATTACGGTTACAGACAATGTGGCACATATCGATTATGAAAAATGCACCAATTGCGGACTGTGTAAAGAAAACTGTCCGAGACACTGTATTATTTGATACTTACGGATTGTTCCGCAGCAAAGCTGCTCCCACAATCCTCCAGCCATTCGAAATCCGCTGATTTACTTCGTAAATCGCTACTTTCTCATGTTTGGCGGGTTCCAAGCTCAAAAGTCTTATCGT
>ERZ840057.2695-NODE-2695-length-11744-cov-4.919411_pt1 | contig 11744 bp, 10 predicted proteins | sample MGYA00519907_ERZ840057 | MGnify/ENA primary metagenome ERZ840057 (study PRJEB31850, sample SAMEA3708862) | human gut metagenome | biome: human gut; feature: human-associated habitat; material: faeces | place: China | collected 2014 ...
AGGGGTATACACGCTTTCCAGGCGTGCCTCTTCAACCACTCGAGCACCTCTCCTTCTTTCGGAGCGCAAAAGTAGAGGAAGTTTTTGAAACTAACAAATATTTAGAGCGAATAATGTTCCAAAATTATTTGTTAAAGAACACTGATTTCCACAAAACGTCCATTTCAAGGACACATGTATAAACCAAAAACATCCAATTTTACATTTCTAAATGTAAAACCGGATGTTTTTGGTTACTTACAAATATTTTGCGGAGAGACAGGTTCTATCACCTATCATTTCAAACAATATCACAAACTCGTAATATCTTGTTAATTACCAAGTTATTACAAAGCAAACAGAAAATAAAATATCTCTTAATATCTTTGTATATCTCACTTTTTGGGTGTATTTTTGGGTGTCAATTTTCAAACACACCCAATTATGAATATCAAAAGAAACATCATTTTCGCACTGGAAAGCCGGAAGAAAAACGGTGTGCCAATCACAGAGAATGTGCCTATCCGTATGCGTGTGATATTCGCAAGCCAGCGTATAGAGTTTACAACGGGCTACCGCATTGACGCTACCAAATGGGATACGGACAAACAAAGGGTAAAGAACGGATGCACAAACAAACTGAAGCTAAGCGCATCCGAAATCAATGCAGACCTGCTAAGACAGTATACGGAGATACAGAACATCTTCAAAGAGTTTGAAGTACAGAACGTACTACCCACACCCGCACAGATAAAGGACAGCTTCAATGCAAGGATGAAGGATGCACCAGTCACAGAGCAGGAAACAGCCGAAGGACCTAAAATCAGCTTTTGGGAGGCGTTCGAGGAGTTTGTAAGGGAATGCGGGAAACAGAACGACTGGACAGACGCAACCTACGAAAAATTCGCTGCGGTAAAGAACCACCTGAAAGAGTTCAGGGATGAACTTTCCTTTGATACGTTCACCGAGAACGGTCTGAATGACTATGTGGACTTCCTGCGTAACAAGAAAGATATGCGTAACAGCACCATAGGCAAGCAGATAGCCTTCCTGAAATGGTTCCTGCGGTGGAGTTTCAAGAAAGGGTACAATCAGAACATGGCTTATGACAGCTTCAAGCCCAAGCTGAAAAACACACCCAAAAAAGTGATATTCCTCACATGGGAGGAACTGAACAGACTGAAAGACTACAAGATACCCCAAACCAAGCAGTATCTCGAACGGGTAAGGGACGTTTTTCTGTTCTGCTGTTTCAGCGGGCTGCGCTATTCGGACGTGTACAACCTCAAACGGAGCGACATCAAGCCCGACCATATAGAAGTGACCACCGTAAAGACAGCGGACAGCCTTATCATAGAGTTAAACAACCACAGCAAGGCGATACTGGAAAAATACAAAAGCGTACACTTTGAAGATCACAAGGCACTTCCGGTCATCAGCAACCAAAAGATGAACGATTATTTGAAAGAACTGGGGGAACTTGCGGAAATCAACGACCCGGTAAGGGAAACTTACTACAAGGGAAATGAACGTATAGACACCGTCACACCCAAATACGCCCTGCTGGGAACCCATGCCGGAAGACGGACATTCATCTGCAACGCTTTGGCATTGGGTATTCCCGCACAAGTGGTGATGAAGTGGACGGGACACAGCGACTACAAGGCGATGAAACCATACATAGACGTTGCCGATGACATCAAGGCCAATGCGATGAACAAATTCAACCAACTGTAAACACAACAATAGCATGGAAGAAAGAATAACCTCAATGATACCCCGCTACGGGAAACTCAACAAGACATATACGGAAATAACATCCGGTGACGGCCTCTCTTTTGAGAAGCAGAAGTTCATTCATGACTTTTACAAAGAGTATGAAGACACACAGACCTTTGAAAAGGCACTTATCAGCCTCATGCTTGAAACGGAGGGTACGCACTTTTCCATATTGCTGAACAGCCTGAAACGTGAGATTGAGAACAATATATCGACCTACAATACCTGCAAGGAGTTTTTCGACCGTCTCGATACCGGATATGTCTGCCGACAGCATGAAAGCCGTTTTGACTGGGGCATTGACAGACAGATGAAAGTCACAAATGAATATTACCGGGAACTCATGGAAGCCAACGGCTCTTTGGAGGCGGTAGGTTTCAGGGAGCACGACCGTCAGGAAGAGGAGCTTTTGGAAAGAAGGTACGAACGGTGCAAACGGGAATACGACAAGGAGAAAGCCAGGCTGGACGAACTGTACAAGCAAAAGGAGCAGGCAAAGCGTGAAGCCCTGCAATGCCTGAAAAACCATTGCGGGGATATTTGCAGGCTGAGCGGCTCACTATTGGCTATCCTTGAAAAATACCTGACAGACCAAAAGAAAAAGGAGGGAGAAGAAAAGGAAGCTGTCACCGCACAGACAACCCCGCCCACCTACTTCCCCATGAAACTCTTGTCAGCCGTTTACGAAAAATGCAACGGTGAGCAGTTCGAAGCCGTTTCCGAATTGGACTTCTACGCCAACATGAACCTGCAACCATACGAAAGCAGACTGAAAATAAGACCGAGGGAGAAGGCACGTGTATGCTATCTCATTTTCCTTATGGGTGAAACGCTACCCAAGCCGGACAGAGAAAAATGGAAAGAGGACATCATGAACCTGCTGGGAATAGACGATACATACTACAAGTCAAAATACAAAGAGCCCGTTTCCGATTTTCCCAGTGACAGCAATCAGGAATTTGCTAAGGAAATGCGGTCAATATTCCGATAGCCGATGATATGTCCCGACATTCCACGACACAACCACTTTTACCACTCAAAATAATTTCTACCACTTTTTATTACTTACTGATATTTAACAAGATAGCGTGATACCCCAATCACGCTATCCACATCCTTACCACTCGTACCCGGGACTAACTTTGCACTGTTCGAACGAGGTAAAAAGCCCACGCGCAGGGCTTACAGTGTAAACTTAATCATATCAAGAAAATGGAAGTGAAAGAACTTTTATCAAAACCCGTATGGCAGATGACGGGCGAGGAATTCATATTCCTGAACCGCCATGCCTTGCAGGAAAAAGAAATGGGAGCAGCGCAGCCCGTAGCCGACAAGGACAAGAAATACGTGTACGGGATAGGCGGCATAGCCCGGCTGTTCGGGTGCAGCATACCCACCGCAAACCGTATCAAGAAAAGCGGAAAGATAGACAGAGCCGTCACGCAGATAGGACGCAAAATCATCGTCGATGCGGACATGGCACTGGAACTGGCAGGACACAAAAACGGGGGACGCAGATAAGGAGGCAGGCTATGGAGTACAGAGAAAGAAAAGAGGTCACGCCCGAAGAGGCGGTGATACTATGGCAAGCCTCACGGCTCGACCTTTCGGATGACTACGAGAAGGCACCCGAAATCCTGAAAGTGCGGGGCTCCGTCATAGGCACGCTGGGCAATTTCAGTGCGTCAATCGGAAAAGCCAAAAGCAAGAAAACATTCAATGTTTCCGCAATCGTGGCGGCTGCGCTGAAAAACGGAACGGTACTAAGCTACACGGCTGAACTGCCCGAAAACAAGCGGAAAATACTCTATGTGGACACCGAGCAAAGCACCTACCACTGCGCAAAGGTGGCAAAACGGATATTGCGCATGGCGGGACTACCCACAGACAGAAACCATGAAGACCTTGAATTCCTCGTCCTAAGGAAGTACACGCCCGAAGAGCGCATAGCAATCGTGAGGGAGGCAATCTACCGCACCGAGAATATCGGGCTGGTAGTCATTGACGGAATACGGGACATGGTGCATGACATCAACAACCCCGGTGAGTCCACAACGGTAATCTCCTATCTGATGACATGGACGGGGGAAAGGGACATCCACATCCATACTGTCCTGCACCAGAACAAGGGGGACGAGAATGCAAGGGGTCACATAGGAACCGAGCTAAGCAACAAGGCGGAAACGGTGCTGCAAGTGGAGAAGGACAGCAAGAATCCCGACATAAGTACGGTCAAAACCGCACATATCAGGGCGGTGGATTTCGAGCCGTTCGCATTCCGTATCAATGAGGAGGCACTGCCCGAACTGCTGGACGGCTATCAGTTCAAGGAGAAGGAGCCGGGCAAAGGGAGGAGGAAATTCGACCCGTACAAGGATGTCACCGAGCAGCAGCACCGCATCGCACTGGAAGCGGCATTCACCCTGAAAGACGAATACGGCTACAAGGAACTCGAAAGGGTATTGAGGGAAACCTACGCCTCTGTCGGTGTCATGCTTGGCGGAAACAGGGTGACAGACCTCATTACCGTATTGAAGAACAAACGGATGATAGTGCAGGAGAACGGCAGAAAGTACACGTTCATGCCCGACTTCCACTATTAACCCACACCTTGCAATCGCTTCACTTTATTCCGAGGGTCTATATATTAGGGATAAAGCGAAGTGGTTGCGGAATGTGGTAAAACCGCTTCACTTTATTACCGTACTCTATATATACGAAAATAAAGTGAAGTGATTATAGACCGTACTTCATAAAGAGGTACGGGCGAAAAGAGAAATAAACCAATTCAATTATCATTAAACCTTTCATTTTATGGATATACAGACAGCGAAACAAATCAAGATAGCAGATTATCTGCACAGTCTGGGCTTTTCTCCCGTCAAACAGCAAGGGATAAACCTGTGGTACAAATCACCGCTAAGGGAAGAAACGGAAGCCTCGTTCAAGGTGAATACCGAACGCAACCAATGGTATGATTTTGCACTCGGCAAGGGTGGGAATATCATCGCACTGGCACAGGAACTTTATTGTTCCGACCATGTGCCATTTCTCCTGCAAAGAATCGAAGAACAGACACCCCGTATTCGTCCCGTATCTTTTTCTTTTGGCAAGCAGTCATCTTCCGAGCCAAGTTTTCAACAACTGGAGATTGTGCCGCTTTCTTCTCCTTTCCTGCTCACCTACTTGCAGGAAAGGGGAATAAACATTGCACTGGCGAAAAGAGAATGCAGTGAAGCGCACTTCACCCATAACGGCAAACGGTATTTCGCCATCGCCTTTCCTAATGTATCGGGTGGGTATGAAATCCGCAACAGATATTTCAAAGGCTGTATTGCCCCAAAGGAAATATCCCACATCAGACAATCGGGGACAGCAAGGGAAACGTGTTATGTGTTCGAAGGTTTTATGGACTATCTTTCATTCCTTACTTTGAGATTGGAGAATTGCCCGAAATATCCCGAACTGGACAGGCAAGATTATATGGTGCTGAACTCCGTAGCCAATGTTTCCAAAGCCCTCTATCCTTTGGGGAACTACGAGCGAATCCATTGTTTCTTTGACAATGACCGTACAGGGATGGAAGCACTCCAACAAATCCGTATGAAATACGGCAGGGACTTATATATCCGTGATGCTTCGCAGACCTACAGCGGATGCAAGGATTTGAACGAATACTTACAGAAACAGACTGAAAGAAACAGGCAAGTCCGGTCTGCAAAGGAAACGCACAGCCGACCACCGAAAAAGAAAAACGGCTTTCGGTTATAGCCCACTATAACTACACGCTTCGCTTTCGTAGTTGTGGGCTCTCCCGAGGGGATTAGGGCTTTGCCCTAATGACCCACTCAGGGCGTTTCTCCCCTGAGAACCCAGACCAAAGAGTGACCCTCTCTTTGGAAACTCCGCTTATGGGTTGCACCCCTAAGAACCCCTCTGCGAAAGCGAACAAAACAATCTATCGTAAACAATAAATCTGAATAGTAGTATGGCAATAAAATCAAGCATACATATCAAACCTTGCAACACCAAATCAAGCGAGGCTCACAACAGGAGGACTGCCGAGTATATGCGTAATATCGGAGAGTCCAGAATCTACATTGTGTCCGAACTCTCTGCCGACAACGAGCAGTGGGTAAACCCGGACTTCGGCAATTCGAATTTGCAGACGCACTACGACAACATCAAACGGATGGTAAAGGAGAAGACAGGTCGTGCCATGCAGGAGAAAGAGCGTGAGCGCAAAGGGAAGAACGGAAAAATCATAAAAGTGGCAGGATGCTCGCCTATCCGTGAGGGTGTGTTGCTCATCAAACCGGACACCACACTGGCAGACGTAAAGAAATTTGGCGAAGAATGCCAAAGACGCTGGGGCATCACTCCGCTTCAAATCTTCCTGCACAAAGATGAAGGGCATTGGCTGAACGGACAGCCTAATGCAGAGGACAAGGAAAGTTTCCAAGTAGGTAAAAAATGGTTCAAGCCAAATTATCATGCTCATATCGTTTTCGACTGGATGAACCACAACACAGGCAAGAGCCGAAAGCTCAATGACAATGATATGATGGAAATGCAGACCTTGGCATCCGACATCCTATTTATGGAACGTGGAAAATCCAAAACCATTACAGGCAAGGAGCATTTGGAGCGAAGCGATTTCATCATCGAGAAACAGAAAGCCGAACTGCAACGTATAGATGAAACCAAGCGACACAAGGAACAACAGATAAATCTTGCTGAACAGGAGCTGAAACAGGTGAAATCAGAAATACGCACTGACAGGCTAAAGAAAACAGCCACCAATGCAGCCACCGCCATAGCAAGCGGTGTCGGTTCTCTTTTCGGAAGTGGAAAATTGAAAGAGCTGGAACAAGCCAACGAGAAATTGCGTCAGGAAGTGGTCAAGCGCAATAAGGGTATTGACGAACTAAAAGCCAAGATGCAACAAATGCAGGAACAGCACGGCAAACAGATACGCAATCTTCAAGGAATACACAACCAAGAACTTGAAACCAAAGACAGAGAAATATCACGACTGAATACCATCCTTGAAAAAGCGTTCAATTGGTTTCCATTGCTCAAGGAAATGTTGAGAATGGAAAAACTATGTTATGCCATCGGATTTACCAAAGATATGGTAAATAGCCTTTTGACAAAAAAGGAAGCTATCAGATGTAATGGAAAAATCTATTCCGAAGAACATAGACGAAGATTTGAAATCAAAAACGACATCTTCAAAGTAGAAAAAAATCCGACCGATAATCGTAAATTAATACTAACTATAAACAAACAGCCGATAGGAGAATGGTTCAAGGAGCAATGGGAGAAATTAAGGCATGGTTTGCGACAATCAGCAGAAGAACCAAGAAAAAGTAGAGGATTCAGAATGTAATCTTGATAGTATTTGATTGTATCTCAATAAAATTCCATATCTTTGTAAGTGGATTAGGGCAACCATTTCCAAGACATAGAAGAAAAAGAAGAAGCGTTATGCTTATCTTGTACTTGAAAACGTAGGAAATTTTCAAATTGGATACAAGGATAGCATAGTGATTCTCACGCTATAGCGTGGGCTGCTATTGTTACATCTGTATCCAAGGTTTCCTACGACCTTCAAGTAGAGTGTGGCATACAGTTCCACGCTTCGTGTTAAAAGGTATATAGTATGATTTTTAAATGGCTTAAAAAACTGTTTGGATTATATGATAGTTCACCAACTGAAATCCTTTCAAATGGTGAACTCAAGCCATCTGCACCTAAATCGCTTTGTGATGAATTTGACAAAAGAAAAGAACGTGTAAAGCAAAATAGGGACAAACTTAAACAATCATCAACTGATTGGTATGTTTTAAATATTCCTCCCCAAAAAGATGAATTACAAACTCGTGTCTTTTCACCGCATAAATTTGAGAATATACCTTCTCTCCAAGCTTTAAAAGATGAAAGATTAAGAAAAGAGGCATATGAATTAAAAGTACGAGAGGAAAAGGCAAAATTATTATTGGATAAACTTGAAATCCTTATTGCGCAGCGAAAGTGTCAAGAGGCAAAGCAAATAATGGATGAAATTACGCATGAAATAGTGCGTACAAAAGATTCGATTATAATAAAACAATATGCGAATATACAAAAATCATTATCTGAATTAGAAAAAGAATTAGAACATGAAAGATTTGTTAAGTTAGCCGAAGAGCAAAAACGCAAAGAGGAAGAAGAACGTAAGAAAAGAGAAAGAGAAGAAAAGGAAAAGGTAGAGAATGAAAAAAGAATAGCAGAAGAACGAATACGGCGACAGCAGGAAGCAAATAGACTTGCGGAAGAAGCCCAAAAAAAAGAACAAGCCGAACAAGCGGAAAGGCAAAGATTGGAATCGTTGTCTGCTGAACGCAAAGAAAATTGGCTTGCATTCAAGCAAGTATTGGAAAACAATGGTATCCGCTATTTGTATCATTTTACAGATAGAAGGAATATTCCATCCATTAAACGGCATGGAGGGTTGTTGTCTTGGAGTTATTGTGAAAAGCATAAAATCGACATACCGAATCCCGGAGGCGGAAATTTAAGCCGTAATTTGGATGAGATGCGGAATTTACAAGACTATGTTCGTTTGAGCTTCACAACAGAACATCCTATGATGTATGTTGCCATGAAAGATGGGAGAATTAGTAATCCTGTCATTCTAAGAATAGATCCAAGTGTGGTATATTTGCAGCATACAATGTATGCAGACATGAATGCTACAACTACGAAACGAACACCTAATATAGGCAAATCCTTGGAAGATTTTAAGAAAATACATTTTTCCACCGTTAAGGCACATAAACATTTTGATTTAGACGAAAATGAACGACCGTATTTCCAAGCGGAAGTAATGGTCATGACATTCATTCCCAAGAAATATATTATAAACCTTGATACTTTTTGATTATGATATACATAGAAAGTAGGAAACGAAAATTGGAGAAGATAAAAGAAGAATATCCAGACGCTGTAATCTTGGATATCACTTCTAACTCAGAGACTCGGTATGCAAAGATTCTGAGTCCATTTTATCCTCATGGGAACATTCCTATTCCTTTTACTGACGGATTAAAGGCAACTTGTGTTGAAGCTGTGTGGCAAGGGTTAAAGGTCTTTGAAGGTGTAGGCGTTGATTTTGCAACATTTAAGAATGACACCATGCGTGATTTGAAAAGAACGGTACGGAAATATGGTGTACCCAAAGGGCACAGTAAGGGTGCATACAGCAAAGAGCTGTTGGGGTATTTTGAAGCAAGAATGCTCATTTATCTTCCTACCTATAAATGGGTGTTAGATAATGTGCCAGAAGTCCACCATGTTGTAGAGAGAATAAAGGAACAAAGCAAAATTCAAGATATAGTCTTACTTGACTATAATACAAATATAGATTTTCGTGATATTTCAAAACCTATGTCTCATGCTGGCTTGGTAAAATTATATATAGAGGGTAAATATCCTGATAATATGGATAATTATAAGCCTATGAACAAGGAGGAAATAGAAGAGAAAAAAATCAGAGAAAAAGAATTTAAGAAAGAGTTAAAGAAAAAAGCGAAAGAAAAGAGAAAGGAACAAACCAACAATTTGTTCGACGAAATCAAATAATCAAAAAATATAATGACAATGAATAATTTACATGAATATATCGGCTTGATTATTGCTATAATAGTTGTCTTGATTGTTATTGCAGCCCAAATCTATAGCTTTCTTAAAACAAAGAAAAAAATTTCAGAATTGGAAGGTCTATTTGAAGATGTTGATAATTTGTCTCTCAAAGAAACATCGATAACATCTGGTATCTTGCAAAATAAGTCCTCATTACAGAAGTTCTTGCAGAACATACCTTCCCGTTATAGCGATGAAGATGATAGCGGTGATGAATATACAGATTTGTCGTTGATAGTTCCTCAAAACAAAAATATCTATGGGAAATTAGGATTGATTATTTATCGCACTAATGAATATTTGTGCAAAAACACTGGAACAAGCGCAGATTTGGGAATACTTGAAGATATTTGTGATAGTCAAAAAGGAGCATTAGAAGATGAAATACATAATAGCCTTAACGTTCCTCTTTATTTAGGTTTAGCAGGAACATTCGTTGGTATAATTACGGGGCTGATAGGGGTTGATTTCAATCAGATTTTTGGCGAAACTGATAATTTAAGTGGATTGCAGCATCTTTTGTATGGTATTATAGCAGCCATGTGCGCAAGTTTACTGGGATTGGGCTTTACTGTATATAATAGCGCTATATCATATAAATCTGCTGTAGCCAAATCCAATGAGGGCAAAGAAGAATACATGAACTTTTTAAGAAGAGAGTTGATGCCGTTATTATCAAATAGTATGGCTTCAAGTCTAAATTCATTAAAAGGTGTGCTTGGACATTTTGTGGACAAGTTCGGACGTAATCTTGATGCGTATGCTAATTCGGCAGAATTATTGAATGACAATCTTGAAAAACAGCATCTTGTCTTAGCCGAAATAAATAAACTGAGCCTTACGCAAACGGCTAATAAAATAGCTGCAACATTTATGCAGTTAAAAGATTCTGCCGATTCTTTAAATGTTTTCAAATCTTATCAAGAACAACTTAATTCTACCATAGCAAATGTATCAGGTATTGTTAATCAAACTCAAACAATCATTGATAAGTTCAAGGACTTTTCTACAGGATTGTCTGTGGTGGTCAGTAATCAAAACAAGACAACAGAACTTCAACGCGAATTTCAAGAAGCCATAACGACTCATTTTCCAACAGGAGCAGAAGCAAGGGATATTTGGAGAAAGGAATTTGACTTGTTTATATCTGAAGGGAAGCAAGTATCTGAAAGCTTATCTACCCAACTTACGGCTTCAACAGAACATATACAAAATTTTGTGGCTAATAATAAAGAGTTCTTTGATACATTTGATAAATTGAAAGAAGTGCTTGATACAATGGTACAATATACGCAAGTTCAAGCGGAATGTTATAAGGATATGAAAGGCGAAATCTTAAACCTTAGAACAGATTATCATAACGCTCAACTTGATAGCATAGAATTGAACAAATCTATTCTTAAGGCAATAGAAACAATGACAAAATCTATTAAGGACTTAAAAGAAGAAAAGTAATTATGCCAAGAAACAGAAGTAACACTTTCTGGTTAAGTTATTCTGACCTCATGACAAGCTTATTTTTTATTATGCTTGTTTTATTTATAGTGTGCGTTGTTAAAATGAAAGGCATTAATGACCAATTAGATAAAGAGGTAAATGCTAAAGAAGAACAGCTCAGAAAAATCGAAGAACTAAATAACTCTATTAAAGAGATAGATAATAAGTATTTCGCATACGATGAGCAATTTAAGAGGCATACATTAAAAGACATTGAAGTATCTTTTAATACCTATAGTTCTAATATTTATGATATAGAGCAAGAGCAACTTGATAAATTACTAAAAGCAGGTCTGGCAATCGCCCATTTTATGAATAGTGCCAAAAGCAAAATTCCAGAAGCTCAATATATGCTTATCATAGAAGGACAATCATCAAAAGATTATTATACAAGAAATTATGAGCTTAGCTATGAAAGAGCATTAGCTTTAATTAAATTCTGGTCAAGTAATGGTATTGAGTTCGATTCACTTGGCAATTGTGAGGTTCTAATTTCAGGAAGTGGACAATCAAGTAAATTTAGAGTTCAACCTGATATTAGAGGGAATAAAGATAACCAACGATTCGTTATGCACATAATCCCTAAACCCGGCATCATAGAATAAATCAAAAAAGGTAGTCAAATGATAGTATACTAAACTCCATTTGATTACCTTTATATAACTGCAATAAAGCTAATCTTAAATAATGCAAAAACACCCAATTTTACATTCTTGGGTGTAAAATTGGGTGTTTATTTCACAATTTGCTGATTTTCAGCATTTATTGCGGAGAGACAGGGATTCGAACCCCGGGTACCTCGC